>Ga0187892_10004710_pt1 | contig 22514 bp, 23 predicted proteins | sample MA1701073metaG_FD_139345 | JGI IMG/M metagenome (GOLD analysis project Ga0187892, IMG submission 139345) | Bio-ooze microbial communities from a basaltic lava cave in the Kipuka Kanohina Cave System on the Island of Hawaii, USA - MA170107-3 metaG ... | reverse complement strand
GCTCGATCTTTGAACCTCGAAGGTCCGTCTGATTGGTCGGCCAGGCTTGACGATCACCTTTACGGAAACACGGGCATCGCTGATGAGTGAAGTCTTCCTGGACACTGGCTACGCGATTGCGCTGTCGGCTCCGAAAGATCAATATCATGCAGCGGCCCTGGCACTGGCCGAGCGTCTGGAAGCCGAAGGGGCCAAGCTGATCACAACGCGAGCGATCTTAGTCGAGATCGGAAACGCATTGTCCAGGCTGCAGTTTCGGTCAGCCGCCACCAGACTGCTTGATTCCTTAGAAAACGACGCCCACGTGGAGATCGTGCAAGTTTCTGAAGAGATCTACCAGCGTGCGTTCCAGCTGTACCGGGAACGCAGCGACAAAGAATGGGGAATGACGGATTGCATTTCCTTTCTCGTGATGCAGGACCGAGGTTGACCCAGGCATTAACCCCGGACGATCACTTCGAACAGGCTGGCTTCAGAGCACTCCTTCTTGACCAACCCACCTCTTGATGTCAGTGGAAGCCGAGACTTCCTTGTCTGCCAAGCCTAGCTCACTCACGCCAACTCCTTTCAGCTGGTAACGATTGACGCGTCGTCTGCGCCAATCGTGCCCTTGTATCCTGGGGTTCTCCAGTGTGATTATTGAGGTGAGTCCTGGCAACCCAGATTGAAGAGCCAAAAATATCGCTCACTCGTGGCTACCAACGCTTGTTCGTTTCTTCCTGACCGCTAGAATTGGCACCGGCTCAAATTTGACTTCGTGGTCCGTAATCACAACACGGCTTTCTAAAACCAAAATCCTTCGCTTAATTTCATCCGCTTTCTCCGGACCAGCTTGGGTATGGTGAATCACAGAGGTGGGCAACCCCACGGCGTAGTCTCCAGGCGTGCTCTGAAGCTTCATGAGCTTATTATCGACACACATTACAGCCCACTCCCATTCTCTTTCCTGGCAAATCACATACTTGTCCAGTTGAAACATTGGAGGTGGATCTATGGTGATTCGACCGTTTTCGAACTTCTTTAATTGCTTCGCATTCATTTCAGATTTCTCACTTGATTGAATATTGGGCCAAAACCGCTGGCGCACCCATTCTACACCAACCCCCAATTTGGTTTGAACAGCACGCTCAGTGATTCAGTGGATCAGCCCCACTTGCCATTGTTGCGTTAGCTCTCAACGCTGTCCGAGCTCCAGCCCGCGAAGCCGATCGGAGATTTCAACAATGACTACGGTTTCACGAATCACGAGTGTTCACCTCCTTGCTTCTGCAAGGCACTACAGAGCTGCGACCTCATTGACCGAAGTCTTCGACGGGTACGCCCGTGGTAGCAGGTAGTGGGCATGAACGCATCCCACGCAGCACACCGCGAGCGTACTGGTCATCGTTAAAGCATGAAACTGGGAAGGAATATCAATCCTCTCGCCGGCTCGCGAGAAGAAATCGGGCATCGCGGTGCCGGTGAGGTGCTTATCCTTACCGCACAGCTCCAACGCAAGGTAGCCATCCGTGCCGCGGAAGATTTCAGTGCTCTTGAGCGTCGGCCGAGTTCCGTTTGCAGCGGGCGAAGGCTCGTGGCGGCTGATGAGCAGCTGGTAGGTTCGGCCGTAGCGGAAGATGTCGACCTTCACCAAGACCGGCGAAACAACGACAGCATGCGCACCGTTGGCGCCGAGGGAATCGACTGGGTGCAGTTGCTCAATTGGTTCACCTTCGGGGCCGCAGAAGGTTATGTAGCGACCGAGCTCGCGAATGGCGCCGCCAGATTCCGTGCCGTGTATCACATACCGTTTGGCCAAGGGTTGGTGCTCCAGACGCACTTCCGAGCGGCAGTAGATGCCAGCCTCCTGCAGCCGTCGGAGTGCGTGCTTCGGAAGATGCAGGCGCACTGGAGCAGGTGTCGAGTGAGATTGGGCCATTGTTCCTCCTCCTTTCAGGCAACGAATGAACGTCGAATGGGCTGGCCGAGAGCTTCCCGGATCATCTCCTTGGTGCATCCAGCCCAGCAGCGGTACTTGCGGGGATCGTCGACAGCAATCGCCAGGTTGTCGCCACTCCGGTCGTGTCCGTGCAGCGCGCAGGAGGGGCAGCGGGTCCAGTAGTTGCGGCCACTCTTGCTTTGAACCCGAACGTGGTCGAGAATTCGGAACTCATTGCATCCTCGACTGCTGCGACGAGCGTTCGCTGCTGGAGCTGGCTCGCCAAACTGTTCGGGAATCGTCATAGCTGCGACCAGGGAACTCAGTTGGTCTTCGCTCAGTTTCCGCAGTCTTTTGAGATATCCGATCTGGGCTTCGAGCGAGTAGTCAGCACCGTAGAACCAGTAGCGCTTCTTGTCCGCCTGGTGTACTCCCAGCGGGCCGCGAATCGCGTTGCCAAATTCGCCGGGCTTGAGCGCGTCGTGCCTGGGAAAGACTTCAATGCCTTCGGGAAGGCCTGCACCCTTCACAGTCATCTTTAGCCGCGCCGCTAGGTTGTATACATAGATGCGGCAGTCTCGTGCGAGCAGCGGCGTTGCACCAAAGATCCAGAGGTGGCCTCCACGGCGGCTCTTTTCGAGCGCTGCTTCGATCCCATCCTGTTTCAGTTCCCACTGCAGCTTGATCAAGTCTTCCAAGGCGTGCGTATAGTCCGCGTCGATCACAATCCACTTGCTCCGCTGTCTCTTCGGATTGATCGGGTGTCAGAAGCTAACCCTGTGATTGCGAGCCATTTTTCGGCTTGGGAAAAAGGCCAATAGGATTCAATCCGAGCGGAATAGGGAGTGAATCGGAGCATATTGCGGGGACAATGTGAGCGAGTCACGAACGCAATGGGAGCGGAGTCGAACGACAATCTGAAGCCTCCGGAGACGCATACCACCCGTCACGCCGAAATCGATTTGCCGGCGGAGTTCTCTTGGCTTGCCAGATGCAACGCCTCGCCGAGAGTAGTCAGGCCTGCGCTCCAGGTGACCTCCACCTCCAACCCATTCTCTTTGAATGGCTCCACCAGCGCTGTGCAGATTCGCCAGCAGCGGTGGCTCATCTGTTCTCGGATGCGCTCGGAGGCCTGGGGCGAACCCGTCAGGTAGAGGATGAGATCGACATTCTGTTCTTTCTGGAGAAGTGCACCGATCTCCCGGTAACGTGCAGCATCCTTCAGCGTCCGCTCATACTCCAGGGCGATCCTTCCGCGCAGGTTGCTCTCTCCCGGGAGTATTACTTCCGCCACGGCATCGTAGGCTTTCTGGTAAGCCGCAAACCCTCGGCTCACAATCGCGTGCAGCCGGGCCTGCGGCGTCCAGTTACACAGCACTCCCGAGCTCAGCAAGCTCAAATGAATGTTGTTCAGCTCCAAGTCGTGCAGCAGCTGGGAGGCCTCGTTCACCGGACCGCTGCCGTCGGTCTCGACATAGGAATCGCCATGCATTTCCAGGCAGGTGACTCCGGTGTTCGTCACGGTGTACAACGACTCCGACCCTGCCACAAACTGCCGCCGCACCAATCCATGTTTTACGAGACGCCGGACACGCCAGTTGAAGGATTCCAGATTCTGTTCGTAATGACCGGCCAGCATGAATTGAAACAGTTGCGAATGGGAAACAACCGCGGAGTAATGAATCTGGCGCAGCATGGGAAGATCTCTTGAGCGGCTGATCGCGATCGTGCCTTTGTGATACCGCATGGCTTGCGTCCTTGAGGACCAATGAATCAAGCGACAACCTTGGTACTTTCTCCGTCGGCAATGTTCCCCTTACCCGGCGCTTCACGCCAATTTCTCCCCCGCGGAGAGGGCGGAAACTCTAAGGTGCGTGTCGCACAACTATGTATATCCCCATGCACACAATGGCTAAGGTGCAGCGCGCCAGTGTCGAACCGGTTCGTCGGTGGTTCCAGGTAGAACGTGCCCAGGCGTCCCCGTACCCAGCTGTAGTCTGGCATCAGCAGCATCATTTCCTGATGCTCGTTCCATTGGCTGAGCGACAGCAGCAACGTGTCGTTCGATTTCCAGGCGCTGCTCTCCGCGGCGACGCCGCCCGTCTGCTTGTCATCTGTGACCACCAGGTAACAATCCGGCTTCATCGCTCTCACCTGCCGTCTGACAGTCACGCGGTTGCGTCCTTGCCAGACCTCCGGCTCAAAGCACTCGAAGGTTCTGCCCAACGCTTTGTCGGGATAGTTCGGATCGAATCCTGACCGTGTCCCGCAGAACCGGACGTCGCCGCCACTGGTCCAGCGGCGGCGGAGCTTCCCGCTGATCACGATGCCAGTGGTGTTGTAATAGGTGGAGCGGGCAAAGCGGCGCGGATCGTTTTCATTGCGACTCACCCGCACGCTCCACAGGCTGCCGAACCCAATGATCCTGACCAGCATTACGCCCTCCCTTTCAGACTTTTGTTCCTGGCCTGTTCCTCGCGCAGCTGGCGCTCCAGCATGTTGATGCGACCGATCAAGTGCTTGTTAGACTCATTGATCGTCAGTGCCGCTCCGCCGGATGTGTGAGGTGCGTCGCCGATCTTCCGTTCGACAATCTGAATGCGCAGCGACATGTCGGCCACCATCGCTTCCTTTTCACGAAGTGCAACCTCCAGCTTGCGGCCATTGGCCACGGTTTCCTCCAACGCTCTGGCCGCTTCGTCGTACTTTTGCCGCCAGAGAGCGGCCTCTTCATTCACGGCCTGCCGGGTCCAACTGCCATCGAGTTCCGCCTCGATGGCTCGGTTGCACTTCTCGACATGTTGGTTGTGTTTCTCGATAGCCCGGTCCCTCTGGTCACGGGCCAGTTGGGTCTCGTTGTAGAAGTCCGTTAGCCAGCCGGCAGACAACCACGCGTACTTGTGAAAATCCGAACGGCTCTTTGCGTAAGCCAGGAGGAACAGGGCCACTGCAAACGTCACCAAGGTGCTGTACCAGAAGTAGGGGTTCTGTACACTCGCCCGAAGCAATGCCGCTCGGCGATCTTCCACCCAGGCGCCATAGTCGAAGTCGGATGGATTGATTCTTCGCAGCACACGGTCGTACCAGGGCTCAGGTTGGCGGATCGCCGGTTGCCGATTAGCGATAACCGATTGAGCACCTGTCTTCGATTGTTGTGTGGCATGCACCCGCAGAGGAAAACTCGACAGTGAAGCACACAACACGAGTGCAACCACGATTGCGCCGCCAGCCGAACCCTTCATGCTTCACTCTCCTCTTGTCGTCCGTGGCAGCCTGAGCCTGCGGGCTAGCTTCGCATCCTTCAAGCGCAGACAGGCGCCCTTGCTTCCATCCCGCGACGAAGCCAATCGCTTCGGCACGTAAGGTTCGTGGCCTGGGAAGTTCACTGCAGGAGGAGGTACCACGTGTAACAGTCCGTGCAGCGTTCCCTGCGTGTCGTCGGACATCAACACTTCCGTCTGCCCCTTGGGCAGGTTTTTGATGTGTTCGTCAAGCGCCCGAGTCTCCTTTAGCTCCGTGAACGTTCCGGAACCGGTTTCTGAATATTGCTCCCAGCTCAGAAGCTTTCTCCGCTGCATGCTCAGCGTCCGGCGGATAGCCCGGTGCTGCGACGAGGCTTTGATGAAGTACTGCGCTGAAATCTCGTCTCGGGTGCGCATGCACAAGGTTGTATTGGGGGCCGAGCTGACATCCTCCTTGAACCCGCGGCCGACACTCATCAGCTGTGGCAGGCTCTGCATGGAAAACAGGAATGCGGTGTTGGTCCCGCGCGCCGTCTGAACGATCTGCGGGAAGTTGCGATAGCCAAACGGGGCGAACTCGTCGAGCACGACGCTCACCAATGGCCGGCTTGGACGCTCGGGGTTCAGGTGGCTCTCATAACGCTTACCAATCACTAGCTGCAGGTTCTGCAACAGCATCTTTCCCAGCGCCCGGACGGGCTCGGTGTTCTTGTTGATATTGAGAGAGACAAACAGAATTAGCTCGCCCTGGATGACTTCATCGATCGACAGCAGGTCTTCATAGGGGCCGGTGACCAGAGACAGCTCGTCATCCAGAAAGGTCATGCACTCGTTCAGCAGGCCCTGGATCTTCGGGACGCGTTCGCGGTCTTCGAAAGACTGATACAGGTTCTTCACGCTCATCTGGAAGTTCAGTTTGCGCTGAGCCGTGATGCCTGCCTCTCGTTCGATCTTCTTGGTGGCCTTTTCGACCTGTTCCTTCAGCACCTCGGCATCCAGGGCGGTGACGATGACGTCGTAAAAGTTGAACCGGCAGCCGGTGTAGAACAGCACGCGGACGATATCGGCCAGGTAGTTGAGCTGATGCTTGGAGAAGAACTCGTCGTGCAGGTTGAACGACCCGAAGATCATGTTGACCTGGGCCATGTAGTTGTCGTCATCGGTGAAGAACGGGTTATAGCGAACGGAATGCTCCGGCCTTGCAGGATTCAGCAGGCGGAGTTGATGTAGCCGGCCGGCGCAGTGAATGTGCGGGAGCAGATCGTGAAAGAACTCCTGGTCGCCTTTGCCGTCGAGGATGATCATAGGAACGCGGCGGGGATCTTCCGGCTGGCCGACCGTGCGATACAGGTCCTGGATGATGATGTTTTTCAGTAGTGTGGTTTTCCCCGCGCCTGTCATGCCCAAGAGGATCGCCTGCATGACGCGAATTCGGTCTGGCCAAAGCCAAGGTTTGCCGTGAATGTCGTAGCCCAGGATGATCGCGTTCTGGTCCCAAGCCGACTGCATCTCACGATGGATTCGATCCGGCGCGATGACCAAGGGTGAATGAGGCCATTGGTTCTCGCGGCGCTGTCTGGAGGTGAGCGGAAGTAGTACGCTGAGTGTTATCGCCGTCAGAAGCAGCAACGTGTAGAGGCTCAGCTCCGCAATCTGCGCTTGCGTCAGGTGAAAGCGTTCGCTGGCAATGTACCAGGCTAGGGCGACACCTCCCAGCAGCAGGACAGCCAGAATCAGCGCTGGACTTTCGCGAGTGGAATTGTAGGACTCGTTCCTTCGTGGGTAAGGGGGTGGCATCCGGGTTAAACGAAAAAACTGAAGTAAGCGAAACCAGCCAGTGCCATGCCGGCCAGCAGCAGAGCGGCGCCTGCTCCGCGTGACAGACGGCGATGCACGTCCGGCTGAAACGGATTGGCCGGTTCTAACAGAGCGTTGGCTACAGCATTTCTCAAGCCAACGTCCCGCCGTCTGTGGAACGACTGCATGGCAAGTTCATGCATCTGCTCGGGAGTGATCTGCCGCATAACTACAACACCAGGGTGCCTGTGACTGGCCCTTGCCGGTCTGCCGGGAAGTGAAACTGTAGAATGGCAGGCCGCCTGTCCTCTGCCGGCGGCTGGATCTCGACAACTCCAATCGCCTCCTGGCCTGGCAGGACGACTCTCGGTTCTTCTTCAGCCGGAACAGCAAGGATGAAGGTCCGTTCCTTGTGACGGAGTCGTCCGACTTCCTTCGAGCTGAGCTGCGTGAAGCGAAGCGGACGAAGCGAGCGGCTGAACGACGGCTCGCTGATTAGAGCTACCTTGGGCGACTGCGCCGAGTAGGATTCTCCACTTCGGTTGCTGATCTGGTAGCGCACCAGCCAGCGATTCGAAAACTTCAATACGTCTTTGAAAGCAATCATCACCCGCTTCCCTCCGGGCTGGGTGCCTTCCCGACGAACCGGAATGCTTCGGATGAGAGTGCTCGCAGCTTGCCGCTGTTCTTCGGCTGCGGTGCCGTTCTCGGCCTCAGCCTTTTCGGCGGTCACTGGCATCTGCTGGTCGATGGCAAAGTGCATGGCACTGACATTGCCTGCCGGCGCCAGTTCATAGCTATAGCGGTTCGTGGGAGTCCAAACGAAGAGATTAGTGCCTTGTCCCTCTTCCAGGGGCTGAATGAAGACCTTGTTTTCCCGGCGCTCGATCTTGAAGGCCGGACTGCCAGCCGCAGCCATGGTAATGGGCTCAGAGAGCTCAATGATTGTCAGGTGGTTGAGTGCTGTCTCCACCCGCAAGATGCGCTCTCGGCCGGCTGGACTGGTTTCAATCTTCTGGGCCCAGAGTTCCCTGTAGATGCTGCCCACGATCAACAGGCCCATCATTGATAGAACTCGCACGGCGTTCATAAGCCCCTCCTTGTTCCCAACAAAAAGCGGGGAGCCATTGCTGGCTCCCCGGAACGGGCTGCAGCTTCTGCAACTCAGTTGACATACTTGGAAGGCTGTAGACCAGGCCGCTGCGGGATGCCACTGAACGCCAGCTTTCCGTCGCGGATCTCGCCCGGACCCGACCTCATGGGAAAGGACCGGATGACCTTGATCCTTCTTCCGTCCATGACCACATCTCCCTCCGTAGTCACCTCCAGCAAAAGCGCCCTGACCTGGCCATCGATCAGGAAGATGCGGGAGGTATCTCCGTCGTGCTCGATGGAAACGCTTCCGTCAGGCAGTTCCGGCACTTCGATCATCACGGGCCGCCCGCCGGTCTTTTCCACTAGCGAGTCCACCAGCTCCTGAGCAAAGGTATGGAACAAGAGAGCCCCCCGGCCCTTGCCACCGCTGGTAATGTGCAGCAGAGCCTGGGCCCAGCCCGCTCGGTTTTCTGTCTTCGTCCCAGCCCACTTCTGGGCCAGATGGATCAGGTTTCGAAACCGCTCAGCCGACTGGTCTTCAAACTGCCGTAGGGCCGTCCAAGCCTTGTTCCGTTTGAGCAAGGCCTGGTTGCGGACGAGCGGTTCCTTGTCCTGCGCCGCCACGAACTCTGCCTGGGCTTGGCAGGCCACCTGATTCAGCTGCTGCTGAGTTTCCAGGATCGCCGTCACTGCAGCGGCCCAGCATTGGTTCACCACCTGGCACTCGTCGAACATCTCCCGACTAAACGGATGCCCCGTGATCAGACCTTTGAAGTGCGCGAGCGGCGCCGACTCTCCAAACAGGTCCTCAATCTCCTTCCGGATGAGGTTATAGAGACGCCCCACCCGGTCACTGGGTGCCACCTCGAGATGCAGCGGCATGTCAGTGGCTCTTTTCGCTCGCTTCAACTCCAGCCATGGCGTCCGGGGAATCTGTTTGCGAATTTCAGCAATCAGTTTGGCGTCCGGAGTGGTTCCGTGCTTCAAGCCATCCAGTGCTGCCTGAAGCTCCTCCGCCAAACGGTAGGCTTGGTCCTCCCGAGCGGCGGCCAGACAGCAAGTAATCAAGTCAGTGATTGAACCAATCTGGTTGCCACGAGCACTCATGGCCACCTGGGGCAGGTTCCACCACGGACTTTTCTTCTTGGTGAGCTTCTTTTTCTCTTGTGCCTTCCCGCCGGGTGCGTTGAAGCGCGACTGCACCCACCGAGGGAAACGAGTGCCTTCGATCAGGCAGACGGTATCGAAGTCGAAATCACCGCCGTTTCGGCTCGCGGTGCGTGAGTTGAGCACCAGTGTCCCTTCCAACCGAAGCTGGTCCTGAACCAGGTCCACGATCCTGCCCGAGTCCCTGTGCCCCAAGGAAACCCCTGCTCTCAACAGGTGCAGCGTGAGCAGGGATACCGCGTCGCCAGTGCACAGGCAACGCACCGGCAGCAGGTCTTCCTTCATGCGGATTGGGTACCGCACCACCAACCCGGACTGGCAGGGCAGAGAAGTGAGCGCGGTGTTCTCAGGAATCCAGTCACTGCCACAGATCACCTCTCCCTGATGGACGAAAAGGAATCCATCATCGGCGAGAGCAAAGGCCGGCAACTTGAATCCGCCCGATGTGCAGGCATTAAACGCCCAACGAGCCAACAGCGTCTGCAGGCGTCCGTTGACAAACGGATGCCGCACCATGAAGCCACTTCCATCAGCCTTCAGAACGGCATTGCACACGTGCGATTCCGCACTCGTGCAACCTTCTTCTGCTTGTCCGCTGGCTTGGCTGTCGGAGGCACCCAGCAATTCGAGCAACTCCGCGTAGCTGCCTTCCCGTGAGGCACGGATCACTTTGCTAACCTCTTCCAGAGCGGCAGGCAGAATCTCCAGCTCCAGAGAATCTTCCGGAGCATGGACTGTCAACGTGTAGCTGCTACGGAACTCCAGATCTCGGGATACTTCACGGATGCCGAGCACGGCTGCTCCGTGAAACCGCCGACCCTCTGGAGAAAGCATCCTTTGCAGAATACTTCTATCCTTTAAAGCCGGCTTCAGGCTGCTTTCCGGCAGAATAATGTCTGCCTTGAGCAGCTGAGCGACTTCATCCGTCATGACCTTGAAGCCACCTTTGGCATTCAAGCTCTCGAACGCCATTCGGAATTGATAGAACCGTCTGACAGGCAGTGCCTTCCCTGATGGTGTCCTGAACTTGCTGAGCAGCGCTCGTGAAAGCCACCCTCGGCAATCGTTAGTCCCGAGCTGGCGGTCGGGAACAACGAGGATCGAAACAGCCGGTTCAGTGATTACCCCGAAGCGGCACTCCGAAACCAGAATGCCAAAGTAACTGATGGCAGCCTCGGGCCAATGCTGGAACCGCTCCGCAACGGCTTTGGCATGCGCGGCGTCCACAGCGTAGGACTTGCCATTCTTTGCCGACCCTGAAGCTCCTACGAGACAGAACGTCTTCCCGTCAATCGATAGCTTCGCGAGGGTCTGCTCTACCAGGGCTTGCTGAAACGCATCCAGTGGTTCCAGCGGCACTTCTACCCGTGCGACCTCGATGCCAGGGTAGAGAGCTTCAATCAAGGTGTTCTTCAGCGGCACCATCTGCTCCGGCAGCGCCTTCTGCAGAATCTGTCCCTCTTTGGTGATTTCCAGTGCCTTCACTTTCATGACTCCTCCCTTTCTGTCGACAGCACGAACAGAAAGGGAAGCCGAGGCTGCCTTCCCGTCCGTGCCGAAAACCAGGTCTAAAAGTTTCCGGCCGGGCGGAATGCCTCAGCCGTTGTTTATTCAGTTGTCAGGCTCAGTTGAGCTTGTGCTGGCTAGTGGAATCTGTTGTAACCTACGGTGTTCTAAGGCTCGTTTCCACAATTTGTCGTGCCAGGTTGTTTGAACATTCGCTCATCGCCTGTCCCAGTGGAGAAGCGGGTGAGCCGTTACCGCCCAGATGAATGGCACCGGCGCGGCTGTTGATCCAGGTCTGGTTGGAACGAACTGTCTTCTTTCCAACGGACCGAAGCGTCTCAAGAGTCTTCCCGCTGGATATCGAGATGACGTCGACTTCCACAGCGACTTCAGCCGTGGCAGCTTGACTGTTGACTCGCCCCAGTGTTGGCACCGGCAGTCCACTGTTGGATTGCCGAGTGTCTGCCGTCCCAATCCTTCCAATCAGCAGCAGTGAAGCTCCTTGTTTCATACCGAGATTTAGAGCTGTTTCCCGGTCAAGAACGCCTCCCGGTTTGTCTGGAACGGCACTCTTGACGAGCAGCCCATCTTCACGGATAAGACGAGACAGCAACAGATCGGTAAAGGCCGCGCTCTGTGGAGTTGGCTTCCCCAAGAGATCCACAAACGGCAGCAAAGCAACCCGAACCGGCTGTTTACTGCTTTGTGCGTTACCTCCCGATGCAAGCAGCAGCACTGCGATCAGAACTGAGCTGATCATTTTCATTCTTCCTCCTTTCCGTTCCAGGCAGGAACAGAGGAGGCTGGCGCGCTGGCTGCCTTTCTGTCCTGTGCTGGAACCCAAAACTTCGGCACAGGCAAAAGGGCCAGGCCGCATCTTCCCACGCAGGTCGTGGGCGCCCTTCATGGAGTCATTCGACTCAATGAAAAAACTCAGGAATGCGGTCTTACGACAGGCTCTTTGACGATCTGCGGTGTCTTGCCCGACAGATCCGGGACTGCCCTCCATTCCGATACCGAGTAATAGGCCAGTCCGCTTCGTACAGATTCAATTAACGCTTCGTTTTCGTTCGAGAGTTCTTTGCCGAACTGAGGAACAGGGCTGTTACTTTGGTCCTTAGCAAGAAAGTACCGGAGGCTGGCAGGTACTTGAGTTGGGCGGCGGTCCGGCTTGCGCCTGGCAACCACGGGACTCTTTCCAGCCTCTGCTTTTGGTGTGACAACTTCTGTGAGTGCACTCATCGGCCCCTCCTTTTCTTGGAGATCGAACACTATTTTCCAAACACGCTGGTCTGGACCAGACCACTGTTGCGGTCGCCCAGGATCTGCTGTTCCCAGTATTCGGCCATCAGCAACCCGCTCGGGTTGTGTTCTGTGCGCTGCGTCACCGCCAGCCGCAGATTGTGCCGGCTGATGATGCGGTCCATGGTCTCGATCCCATTTTTGACCAGGCGAACCTCTCGGACTCCGAAGGCCATGAACTGATACGGGACGCCCTTCACTGCCTCCATGTCGCGAAGTCTGAATGCGGAGACGATGTTTTCTTCCTTGATCTTCTTTACCGTCTCTTCGTCGCGTAGTTTCTGGAGCGTGTGGTTCCGGAGATTGCCCGTCATCAGGTTGAGCGCTTCGGCGAAGCTGCGCTCTGCCGTGGCCGGGGTATAGTTCAGGTAAACGTCAAGGAACCGCCGCACCATGCCTTTCGCCTCCAACTCCGATGGACCTGTCTCGGAAGCAGCGGTTATGTGGAAACTCGGCTGGCGATCACCGTGAAGACTGGAAGCCGCGTTGACGGCGGTGGCGGCACCATCAGGATCGACACGCACAACGGTCGGAGGCTGGACGCGCACAAAGATGGCAAATCCCAGCGAGGCCAGCGCGATGACTCCGAACAGAATAGCCAGGACCATCGCACGGTTGGCGTATGCTCGGAGCAGCCCGTCGTGCTCGTAGTATCGTGTGTAGGCGAGCTTCTCGGGTCTGTCGGTCATTACCTCTCCTCCTGGTTGCCTCTCAGCCGGCGGGCGATGGCCCCGGCACTGCGACCTACGGCATAACCAGTGCCGTGCGGAACATGAAAGCTGTGAAACTGCCCGGCAGCAGCAGGCCTCGCTGCAGTCGCTCCTCCGCTTGTTCCGCTCGTGGCTCCCGATCCTCCTGAAGCCGCCGGGGCCACGCTCCGGCTCCACCCGCCCGCTGCTCCGGCCGCCGCCCCCACAGCGGCGTTCACCGCTGTGAAGGTGGCCGCAATCATCGTCACCATGGTTGCTCCAACGTCGCCTCGGACAATTCGGCTGGCGATGAAGGGAATCAGCGCAATCGCCAGCGAATAAATGACGCTGACTAGCCCGACAAGCGTGTTGGCGCCCGACCCGTAGAATTGCCCCAAGAAACTCTGATCAGCCATCAGTGTCGAGACCTGATCTACGTTGATCGCCGCCAGGAGAGACCCGACGACCGAATAGATAATTCCCCAGCCATTGAAGATCATCAGGTTGATGAGGTAGGTCCGAGCGATCTGTGTAACTCCTGTTGCGGGATAGAGGGCCAGGACAAGCGGGCCCACAGCGTACAGGATGCAACCGTAGGTGGCATAAAAGAAGGCGAAGATGAGGTAGGTAATGGGATACAGTACGTATCCGACAACCGTTAGGAATAAATTGATGACGCTTGCCAACGTCGTTGTTAGGACCTGCCACATGATCTCGCTTCCGGCAATCGACCAATAGGCCGAGATTTCATCCTTCCAGTTTTTGAATGCGTCTCCCCCGGACGTACTCTCATCAATGAAGCGTGCAACGTCATTGAACATTCCGTTGAATGTAGGAACACCCTGGAATAGGCATACAGCCCCAACCCAACCGCCAGGTATTTGACCAGTGTGACTCCCAGGAGCCGGGAGTCTCCGCCACGCGCCCAGGCCTGATAGATTCCGAAGAGCAGGCACGCGAGCAGGACGGCATTGGCGATGTTCAGGATGGTGGGCATCATGGCCGTTGCATCAATGCCGTTAAGGGCTCGTTGCAGTGTCAGCTCGTAAAAGAACATGGAAACCTCCCCATTAACGCGGCTGCAGTACCTGATTTAGATCCCCACGGGTACCGGTCGTGGTCGTGACTCCGAACTTCATTTGCGTGCTGTCATGAGCCAGCTGCGCTGACCGAACCCTCATCAATTCCGCCAGTGCCCACTGAGTGTAGGCATTGGAACGCACTAACCAGGCGGCAGCTTCCGCCTCAATCAATGGCACGCTGCCCGGCGCGGCGCTGCCAAGCTCCTGACCGATTCTCTCTGCAGCCTGCAGTTGGATTTCAGCCATCGCGTCAATCTGGATAGCTCGCTTCATCGCTCCCATTGCAACCGCGTCGTTGATGTCGATCAGATGCCTTCGCTCCGGCGGCGCATCGGCTGGCACCGGAACGCTCTGGTACACCGCCGCATATTCACCTGTGACTTGGCCGACGCTGTCTGGGTTTGCCGACAGCAGCGTCCGTTCCAAACTGACTGGATGCGGCAAGGTGGCGCTCTGAACGTTCACGTAAATGAGGTTCCGAATCTGTGAGACCATGCCCGTCACCGTTGCGACAAGAGCTCTAGCCCGGTTGATTGCTTCCTGGGGCCAGATCACCTCCCGCTGGTAGCGATTGATCTCATCCTGGATTCCGCGGATCTCGTCCAACGGGCCGCCAATCACCGTCCTCAGGAGGTCCGCAATGGTTCCAAGCCCAGCGCTCAGGATCGGGCAGCACGGGTCTGGCAGAATCTGTCCATGAACGCGGTGTTGAGACAGTGGAACGAGAGCGAGCAGCAGCATCAGCCACCAGGCTCGCTTCTTGGTCCAACCAAAAGCTTTTCTAAAACTCTCCCTCATTGCCGCTCCTTTCATCTTTCCCTAATGAGGTTGTTGATGGTTTCCCGCATCTGCGTTGCCAGCACGACATCGCGTTTCAGCAGCGCATTCCGGTGCGCCAGCAGCGCAGCTTCTTGCCGGAGTTGCGCCGCAATCATCTTTTGAATCATGGCTTGAGTCTGGACCGCAGCCACAATGCCCGCAGCCGTCAAGAACGGCGCAGCCCCAGGCGCAGACTCCGGCTCCCGAATCTTGTCTTCGATCTCGCTGGCGGCATTCAACGCCATTCCAACGGTCGCTTCGTGCGTGTTCAGGTTCTTGAGACTGGAGAGTGCCAGTGCATCATCCACATCGATCAGTCCCCTATCCAGCGGCCCGGCATCCGTTGAGGAGGGAACGCCGCCGTATACGTTCCGGTAGGCGATTCCGAGCTGATTGAAATCCAGGCTTGCGCTTCGGATCAGGCTCTCCAGTTGCTGCGGCGCCGGCAGCTTGGCACTATTGACCGGGCGGCTGAGTACCTGAGCGATCAGGGCGTTGAACGTGTCCCGCATCCAGTGAGCAAATCCGCGTGCTGCCTCAATGGCTTCGCGCGGGAACAATACGAGCTGGTAGTACTCGTGAAACCAGCGGGTCAGCGTCTTAATCTCACCGAGGAACTTCCCAATCTCGTTGCGAATGACGTCGTAGATGGACTGCAGCAAACTGACGATTGCGGCAAGGCCCAAGCCAAGCTGTCCTTGGGCTGGGAGTGGAAACAATAGTGACGCCACCAGAGCCACAACCAGAACCGCCACGATGCCTTGGAAAAGTCCGCTGTCCCTCGACAGAACGGTTGCGAGCAGTTTCATAGGCCACCTCCCACGACTTGACGTCTAGTTCCTGAGAGGTGAGCTGCACTCCGCTCCTGCCACGCCGCTGTCACTTCCCCTGAAATCTCTTCTGGAAGTGACGGTATGTTGGCGAGTCCTTGCGGGAACAGTCCCGCCAGTTTTCGGTACAGTTCCAGGAGCGGTTTCTCTTCCTTCTTGAGAAACCAGTGACGGTAAGCCCGCTCGCGGGCAAAAGTGGTGCACACCCAGTAGTCCACCGGCGTTGGCACCACCCGGATTCCCTGGGTCTTCTCCGCCTTCTCACCAATCACCAGTAGCATCTGGGCGCTTTGGCCTTTGCAGGGCGCGCTGAACTGTTTGATCTGATCCAGGCAGGCTTCATTCAGGTGCAGGTGCTGGACCAGCGCTGAGAAATCCCCTTGATGCTGCCCGATGAGCTTGGTGCTGACGTTCTTGAAAATGGCTGGACCATGCGGCCGTGGCGCTGCAGGGGATCCAACAAAGTCTTCGAGCGTCTGGGAGATGCCCCAAACCGAAGTCTGCCGTTTTCGGGCGCAGCGGAAGAGTTCCACAACTTCCATTGCCAGGATCTTGGAATCGAGTAGCGCCCACGCTTCATCGAGGACGATGATGCCCGGCCTGCCGCTCTTCCCCGAGGAGCGCGCCGCCATGGCATTGGCAATCAGCAGGCTCATGGCGTTTTCCAGCCGGGGATCGCTACTCAGCCCTTCCACATTAAAAAACAGCCAGCCGTTGTCCAGCCGAGCCGTGGTATGGCGGTCGAAGAGCTTCGCATACACCCCACCTTCGCCGGTCCACATCCGCAGTTTGATCGCAGCAAGGTGAGCTTCATCCACCACCCGTTCCATCTTCTCTCTGCCGGTCCAGGTAGAAAGCGTCTGGACCAAGTCCGTGAACGTCGGGATTGGGTTCGAAGGTCGCGACGAGCGTCGCCTGTAGGTGGCCACTATCGCTTCGCTCAGGATCTGATCGGTCAGCTCCGAGTCGGGGCCGGGATGATCGCCAATCATGTAGCGGGTGAGATTCTTCAGGAATGCCACCTTTTCTCGCGTGGGTTCGGTCTGGCCCGGCTCCAGATCCCAGGGATTGATGGTCTCTGCCGAATCCAGGCTCATCTCAATCACCCGGCCCCCCATTAGTTCAACCAATGCCTGATAGGAGTCACCCCGCTCGATGATGCAGATCTGAGGATTCGACCGTGCTGCCATCAGGAGAAACTGCTGGGCGAGGAATGTCTTTCCCCCGCCGCTTCCGGCCATGATCAGGACGTTGGCGTCGGCGAGCGAAGGATCGAACACAGAAAACGGAAGCAGTTGCTGGAACGGTGTTTCCACCAGCATCAGGGGTGACGCTGGCATACCTGCCCAGGGAAGCTCCACTGGCATGAGATCCGCGCCGTTGAGCGTGAGACAGTCATGTTCCCGTTGATTTGCCTCGGCCAGGCCCGGGAGCGAGCCCATGAAGATTCGCCTCTTCGCCAGCGTCTCGGTCATTGCCCGTGCTCCGGCCATTCGCCCTGTGGCGTGCAGCAGCTTTTGCCGCCTTTCTGCCAGAAGACGCCGAGCCTCTTCGCCCTCGCGCTCAGTGCGCACCGGCGCTGAAGTGCGGACGCCAATCTGAAGGCTTACCTGGCAGGTTTTCAGGGAGCTGGAAACCACCTCTTCAAGTACCCGGATCAATTGAGCCTCCGCTACGTGAGCGTCGGGATTGAAGCGGTAAGCATTGTTGATGTCGCGCTGCGCCGCCTGCATCTTCCGCAGTCGGGACTTGTAGGTGCGTATGACCCTTGCCTGGTCGGGCACGGTAAACTCGGCACTGGCTACCAGCGGGAAGTCCTGGATCATTAGCTCCCGCAGCAGACCAGGGAAAGTGGCGTCGGGCAGTTCCTTCAGGCTCAGAAACGAGTAGAGCAGGCCGTTGATCTTGAGGAAGTCGTCGCCTTCCTCTTCAATGCTGACGTTAGCAACCTGGCTGCGGGCACTTTCATAAGCGAGCGACTGTTCAGGCCGCCTGTAGCGACAATGGTCTTCGGAGAGAGGCGATAGAGCCCGCTTCAACTCCAAGAACAGCTCCTCGCCGCGCATCCTACGGCTCTCGATGCCTGTCGCCTCCAGCGACGACTCCACGCCTGCCAGCAGGCTGTTGAACTCTGAGAGGAAAGTCTCATGCTCCTTGACGGTCCTTGCGAGGCACTTCTCCGCCGAAAGGCTCCAGCCGCCATTCCACCATCCAGACCACCGCGAGTTTGACTCTTGGGCGGGCTTCAGTCGCGGGTCCCAAATGAAGTAGGCTTGGAGCAGATGCCCGACATAGGCGCCTTCCTGCTCCTTCCGCGTCCATTGCTCCACTCGAACACGGTCCAGCGCCTGGACGTTTGGGTTCGGATTGGATTGAAACTGGTTGTAGCGCGCTACCAAGTCACCTAAACCTTCCAGGATCTCAAACCGCAGTTGGAGCCGCATGGCCACTTCCGGAAGGCTGCGCAGCAGCGCCTCCAGCAAACTTTTCACTTGCTGCCGATCTTCGGCTGAGGCATAGAAAGAATGAAGGCCTCCCAGTTCGTAGCCAGCCACAAAGGCGCCACTGGTTCGAACCATGACGCCATCCAGAAAGTCGCGTACCGGAAGCAGCTCCGAGAAGGCTGGGTTGCGCGTCGAGAGTTCATGCTGGGTTCGGGTGGTGACCGCCATCGGTTATCCCTCCAGCTTCAGATAGGGTTTCGTCTGTTCTCTGTCCGGTTCGAGGCAACAGAACACCCTGGGTTTGAAGTGGAACGAGACCCAGTCGTTCAGGTAGCCTCGTGGTTTGCCGTACTTGAACAAAATCAAAAGCGGAATGCTCAGCACTGGGACGCCGTACTGAAGCAAGAAGCTCATGGGGAGTCCCGCGAGTTCCCTGTCCACAAATCGGCCCACGATGTTGGAGACCACGGCCAGGATCATCACGACAAACAGGTCTTCCAACTCCAGGTAGAGCAGCGTCACCCGCGTCTGCAGGTTCCGGTAAACTGGTGCGGTATCAAGTGGCATAAAGCCTCCAGTGGCGAGTGACAAGTGACGAGCAAAAAATCCAAGAGCAGCGAGATCTTCGATAGGCAAGCCGTGAGAGCGACCATCTGGCGCCCCGAATCCCTTCTTGTCACTGGTCAATTGTCACTTGCCACTCGTCACTCAACTCACTCCGCCTGTTCCCTGGGCCACAAAGAACTCCGCGAGACGCAGCAGTCCGGAAACCATGAAGCTACAGCCAGCCGCCACGAAGTTCCTCAGGTAGCTGTGTCCGATATGGACCCGCTCTAGAATTCCTCCGAAGTGGATCACCCCCAAAGCTACTTGGGTCGCCCCGTACAGTGGCAGAATGACATTGGCAATCCAGTTGGTCAGGTTCAGAAGGGCGTTCCAGAACAAGTCAGGGTTGTCCCAGGTGAGTTGTGAAGTGAAGATCTCCATCATTCTCAGCAGCCCGGAAGCCATTAGAGCCAGAAAGCCGCCGTACATCCACTGGTGGTAGTCCCTGCCTTTAGAAAAACAGACCACGGCAAACGAGAAGAGCAGCCCCGCCAACGTCGGCAGAATCACGTTCCCGGACCAGTTGGTTAAATTGAGCAGGCCGGTGTAGAGGTCCATAGGTCGCTTCGCTCCAGTTGCGAGTGACGAGTAACGTGGAAAGCCAGTAGTTGGATTTGGGTTTATGCTCAACAACCACCACTCGGCACTCAGTACTCGTCACTAACTACTGCATCTACATCATTGCCACCACCAGCCGCCATAACGCCGAAACTGTCAGAAACGCCATCGAGCAGGCCACTAGCCGTAGCCAGGGGCGTGCAGCGGCAAAGTTCAAAATCGCTCCAATAATGGCCAGCCCAGCCGCTATCGGCATGATCCTTCCAGCCAAGTAGTTCCACAGTCCGTCAAGCACGTCGGCCAATGCCAGCTCCGCACCTGAGTTGAAGCTACTCATCAGATCAAAGGTCGTCGAAACCGCCAGGAGGAACATGGCTGCTAACACCGACTTCAAGGGAGTGTTACCTTCTGCTGCATCCAGCACGGCGCGTATCACAAAGTAGGCAGCCACGGTTGGGACCAATCGGGCCAGTACCATTTCATCCATGAACGATGCAATGACACTGTAGATGTTGCTCACCCAGTCGGTAGAAACGTTGCCACCCGGGATCGGGACGCTCAAACCGCGAGCGGCCAGAAAGATCAGCGTCTGCGGCAGCGTCACAAACACTGCTGCCCAGAACATCCATTTGGTGAATCCGCCGCCGATGATGAAGTTGGTCCCACCCTCCCGGCGCAGACTAATGCCCGCCAACACGAGGCAGCCGACCGCAGTCAGCGGCGCTAAGTTCAACAGCAAGCGAATCAGGTCTCTTAACAGTTCTGGAATTGGCATGTGAGTGGATGGCTCGGTTTCAATCCGCAGTCGGCAATCAAGAGATTCCACCCGTGCCTTGGAGAATCCAGAATTCCAGCAGACGGATCATTCCCGAAACAGCCAGTAGGCCCAATCCAACCACGCCGTAACGAAGGAACGAGCGGCCCGCCGAGTAGCTGACGATTCCCCCGAGTATGGCTACGCCAGCTCCAACTGGAGCAATGACGTTGCAGACCCAGTTCACGAAGTTGAGAAAGGCGCCTTCGGGTTGTGCGCCTGTTTGACCCTGCACAGCCACGTTCACTTGGGGGGCCGTCCCGAGGTTTTGTGCAACGACTGGAAATCCGATGAGAAATAGCATCAGTCCGGTCATGAAGAGCCAGACTGAGGATCTTTTCGAAGACGTGAGTTGGATCATTGGAAACCCCTCCTCATTGTTAAAGGTAAGTAGTTGCCAGTTTCTGATCGGATTTCAGAAGCTGACCCGCACCAAATCTAGCGGCGAGGACAATAGGGGAGGAGCCGGTTCTTCGCAAATTGACGAGGGATGAAAAGCGGGGAAAAGGGAAGAGAGGGAAAGGACAACTGAACGGGTTGCAGCGAGCGTTTACTCGCCGCCCGTTACAGCCGTCTTATAAGAGGACGGGGAAATCATGACGCGGATGCGTTCGATAGCCTTGTAGAAGTCGTCTGCCATCAAGACAGACTTCTGGCCATCTCTCGACCGCCGATGGGCAAATCGCTTGGCCGCTTCGCACACAGCCTGGACGTCGGCATGCGAAAGCCCTTCCGAGAAATGGGCAAGCCACGGAAATGTGACCTCTGGTGCCAAGGGAAGCGCCTCCAGAAATCGACCAAAAAGACGCTGGCGCAGTTCCACAGAGGGAAGACTGACTTGGATTTTTTCGGAGAACCGCCCGCCCCGCAGCACCCGCGGATCGATACGGTCCAAATGATTCGTCGTGCCGATGAGGAAAACGTAGGCTTGGGGGGACAGGTTGCTGATTTCAGTCAGGCACTGCTCCACAAGCTGAACATCGTGCTGGCTGAGAAAAGCGCCATCCGTTCGTGGCAGCAGGCCATCGATCTCATCAAAGAAGATAATCGAGGGCCGATGCTCGCGCGCGCGCTCAAACACTCGGGCGAGCTTCTTGACCGATTCGCCGACTTGCCCGCCCAACACGTCTGAAGGAGTAATTGGGTAAAAGCTTCTGCGTGTCTGAGTAGCAATTAGTCTTGCCAGCAGGCTCTTGCCTGTCCCCGGTGGGCCGACCAAGAGGACGCCAGTGGGAGGATGAATCTTCCACTGCCGCCCTGAATCCGGAGCGTTCAGCAAGCCGATCAGCTCCAGCAGCTCCTGCGCGCTTTCCGCATCGATCACGACATCTCGCCACTCAACCGGCTCCAGCAGGGGACGATCCTTGCCCCCCATCGCATCCAGTGCAGCCCTCAGGTCCTGATCTTCAATCTTTCGCCGATTATCGGCTGCAGTCACTGCAGCCCGGTCCACCACGGCGCGCAGTTTCGCCGCGCTGAAGGCAGGCGTGCGGGCAGCGAGCCAGTTGAGGTCGCTAGCACTCGATGGCTTGCCTGACAGCAACGATTCCAGAATCTTTCGGCGCGCCGTCTCGTCAGGAAGATCCACACGAATCTTCAGATCGAACCGGCCTTCGCGGATCAATGCCGGGTCCAGGCTGTCCAACAGGTTGGTTGCCGCCATCAATACAAAGCCGGGCAAGCTCCTGTATTGGTCGATGCACTGCATGAGTTGCACTACCGCATCGTTATGAGCTTTATGCCCGCCCCCAGGGTCACTGGTAAGAACCTGCCTGGCTCCTCCAAGACTATCGACTTCGTCGATGAACAACAAAACCGGACGCCTCGCCGCGGCGCTTTCAAAGAGCCTCCGGATGTTGGCTTCAGTACCCCCAACCCACATGTCCTTCAGGGATGTCGGCGACACATACTCATAGTGAAAACCAAACTCCCCAGCCGTGGCTTCTGCCAGAAGAGTCTTTCCGCTCCCGCGCGGTCCGTGCAGCAGAATGCCGTTCTGTACCACTCCATACTTCTGATACCGCTTCGCGTCCAACCTTGATCGAACCAGTTTCCGAATTTCGGCCTTCGCTGCTTCCATGCCTCCAACTGCTCTGTAATCTACTAGACCAACGCCGCGATCTCTTTGGCTGAGCTCGGGAGCGGTTCCAGATTTACTTCTAGTCTTGGTCTTGGGCAGAAGCACCCACAGGCTCAACCCAAACCACAGAACCACAGCGACTACGGGTATCAGAACGTGAACGCCATCGGGCAGTGCCAGCCCGAGGGTTCTAACGATTCCATCTGCAAACAGGACGAAGGCTATTGTTCCCAGAAGGATGAGCAGTAGTTTCCCGCCTTTTCTGATGAAGTTGAATGGACCGAATTGTGCCGCCAGCCAACCTCCAAGTGCCCATGGAAGCACGCCAATCAAGAATCTGCCGAATTTTGCAGCACCTTCGCTCGAATTAATCAATTTTCGTTGCGGGTCGCCTTGAGTCGGCCTGGGATTCCGAATCGATTCCCCCTGAGCAACACTCTTCTGACTAGTCCCTGAACCAGTGTGATAACTGGTTGAGCAGGCAACAGAAAGCTCGAAACGCTCATCCAGTGTGGGTATTGGCTGATCCTGAAAAATCACAACACCCGCAAAGGAGCGCGTTTCG
>Ga0187892_10004707_pt1 | contig 22524 bp, 26 predicted proteins | sample MA1701073metaG_FD_139345 | JGI IMG/M metagenome (GOLD analysis project Ga0187892, IMG submission 139345) | Bio-ooze microbial communities from a basaltic lava cave in the Kipuka Kanohina Cave System on the Island of Hawaii, USA - MA170107-3 metaG ... | reverse complement strand
TATTGCTAGTATGACTTTCCTGAGCAGTCGCCAAGGCATTTCTGTAGTTTCGGATAACGGCGTCCTCGGTTGGGAGGCCGCCATGCACAAGCAGCAGTCTATTGGTTACTATCGTCGCGACAGTCAGCGCTCTGAACATCTTCAAAAGACTGTTGTAGATTTCCTCTCCTTCAGATTCGCCGAATTTATCAACGATCCTGAACGGGAGGTCGTGTGAAGAAAAGGGAAACTCGGATGGCGCCTCATGATTGCCGCGCATCAGAACGACAGAGTCCGGATGAGCGTTCTTTAGCTGGCATACCGAATACAGGACGCCCAGGGAGTCGCTTCCCCTGTCGACGTAATCGCCGAGGAATACCATCCTGTTTCCTGGTTCGGAGAAGAATTCTTCTGGTCTGATCGCCTTAATCATATGGTCGAACGACTTTAGATCCCCGTGAAGATCGCTAATTATCGCGAGATTGTCTAGTTCGTGAATCTCCACAAAGCCACCGCTCACGGTTCCACCCACTATCTTTTCTCTGCTTCTTTCCGCAATCAAGTTATCGGTCGTCTGTTTGAAGACCCTTAGAAATCCTGACGCATCGGGCGAGAGTTGGGTGTCGTCATCAGGCATAGCAATATGTCCCCTGCCGGGACGTTTAATGCCTTCTTTTTTTGAAAGTTACCTCAGGTCACGATTCTAGACAATCGGCTCCAGCTCCATTTCGTTGCCATCTAGAACGAGCGCGAAGAGTGTTGATGATGGCGCAACGGGCTGCAGAAATAGCGTGTCGTTTATCATCAGTATTCTGAGGTGAACATCTGAAAGCTCGGAAAGATATTGCAAGACCTCAGTCTGGGATCGACTGATCACAGCTATCGACAGGTCTCCTTTTCGAGCAGCTGACATTAGCTCTTCCAAAATGCCTCCAAGGTTTGCGCCTTTGTCGGACTGTTTCAGCATGTCGGTTCCCATTATGTTCAGGAGGACTTTGTCCTGATACTTTTTTTTCAGCTTTTCCACGGCGGCGGTTGCGGGGGCAAGTTTTCGTGAAGGCACTATCAGACTATCAGCAAGCCCGCTAACCTTCTTTGACCATAGTATCTTGAAGAGGTTTTTTCTTTCCGATGGAATTAGCTTTTGCAGATATCGCATAATGCCCAGTGGATCCACCCAGTCAAAGGGCTGAAAAAGCACAGGGTTCCCACTCGAAACAAAGTTTGATACGAGACCGCCAAGGAAGGCCATGGCGACCGAGGTGTTTACATGAGGATCGAGCTCCAGAAGAACAAGTCCCTTTCTCGGGAGACCGCCGCCAAGGGCGTAGTCCAGCCTGCTGTAGCCGCTCCTGACCTTGTCAGCAGTCAAGATTTCGCTCCCAGGCTTGATGGACCTCTTGTGTGAGGGACGCAATTCAAAAGTCTTGTATGGAGCGAAACTGCGAAACAGGCTGTTCTCCAGAGTGTATACGAAAGAGGGCCTATCGATTCTGACGCCACGCAGTTTCAACAGCGCGATTTCCCGGATTCTTGTGTTTTCATAGTGACTCTGCTTGAGTTCGACGATTCCGTCGACAAGAAAATCAAGCGTTGTGTCGTCAGGATTCTCGCTGATAAAAATGAGCTTTGCTCCTGCCCGTTCCCTCCAGGTCTGGAGAACCCTTTCGTTGTTCAGGCGAGCCTCTTTATCCATGAAAGCCGCAATGGCATCCCAGCTGTCAATAATGATTACTGGTGACTTTATGTCCATGAGTTGGTTGGTGATCCTCTCAAATAGAGACTCGGGTTCGTCAAGCCTCGCGTCCTCGAATGTCGGGCGCATCGCCTGACCTGAAGAAGAACCTTTTCGCTCCAAAGACCGCGGTGGCTGTTCGATAAACCTGCTTAGCCAAGGATAATACTGGAACAGCTGCTTTGGTGAAATTCTAGTCGAAATGTAAAAAAAACTGTCCCTGCTTTCAAGCGCGCGCAGTATCGTCAAGGCAAGAGTGGTCTTGCCCGTGCCGGCGTGCCCCTTGATAAGTAAGGAATAGGTGTCATGCTGAATAAACTTCACAAGTGCAGGTGGCATCGCAACAGCGAGGAAACTCGATCTGCCTCGTTCTGATTTCATTCCCACTTTTCTTGCCAACAGTCAGTCACTAGCCCGGGAAGAATTTCTTGCAGAAAAGCCTTTCCTCCGAGCTGCCGCTATTGTCAGGACGGTTCCTTATTAAGTATTGAGTCCATTTAAGACAATCTCGTTTCCATTAACCATATAACGTGCACTGGCTGCTTCAAATGGCGGCATTGCATTTCAGAGATGTCTGGCTAGAAATAAGAACCTGTTCCGGTGGCGCAGTTGCCGACAGCAAGGCGATGATTTCTAAAGTGGAATCCGTGCCTGCGCTGTCCGAAGTTCTCTCTGCAGCAGAAAAGGCGAATGCAGACATGAAGCATTCGGGGATGTGGGACTATTCGAGGCGACTATACGCGAATGAAATCGATCAGGTCAGGAAGGCTGTGACTTTTTCCAACAAAGTTGAAGACGCGCGGTCGGTTTCGTATTCCGCAAATATAGTTCACAGGAACTCTTGTTATACCCTTACGCTTTTTTCAATGAAAATGCAAAGTCAGTAACGTATTTATTGTAATAAACTGGTCTTTTGCTTTGCGTATCGCTATGGTAATTAACGAGGAGTTGCTTGCGGCAAGGAAAAAAATCTCTGTGAAACGGCCACGTTTCATACGTCAGGAGAGCTGGAGGTACGACAAGCTTGCCGAGAATTGGCGAAAGCCCAAGGGGAAAGACAACAAAATGCGCAAGCAAACCTCCGGAATGCCTGCTATAGTAAAGATTGGATATAGAGGGCCAAAAGCAGCGAGGGGACTTCATCCTTCAGGATATACTGACAACCTTATTTACAATGTAAACGAGCTAGCCAGGCTCGATCCAAAGAAAGACGCCGCAAGGCTGGCACACACAGTGGGCAAGAGAAAAAGACTTGAAATCATCGCAAAGGCAACCGAAAGGGGGATCAAGATATTGAATTCTGGCAAGCTCTCACCGAAAAAGTCGGAAGAGAAAAAGGAAAAGGTTGCTTGATGGTAGTCAACATAAAGAAAAAACGCGAGTTGGTCGCTAGGATTTTGGGAGTCGGTGCCAACAGAGTACGGTTCGAGCCCGATAGGCTGGAGGATGTGGCTGATTCCATCACAAGAGAAAACATTCGATCGTTGGTTAATAGCGGAGCCATATGGACTACAAAACCCAGGGGAACGTCCAGAGGTAGAGCAGCTGAAAAAAGATCGGTGTGGAAGATTCACGGCAAGGGACCGGGTTCAAAAAAGGGCAAGAGAACCGCAAGAGTTGGCAAGAAAGAAATCTATGTGATCAGAGTAAGGTCGATGCGGTACCATCTGAAGGTCCTGAAAGACAGAAAGGACATTACAAACGACACTTACTGGCAGCTGTACAAGAAGGTCAACGGCGGACAGGTGAGGTCACTTGCGCACCTTCGCGACCTCGTAAAGGAAGCAAAGACTCGTTGAGTTCCGACATAGACAACCGGCGGTTCGCAAAGTCTTCCATAGCATCTCCGACAAAAGATAGACCCTCCTTTCCGAGCAGCAGTTTCTTTCTGTCCTTGCCAAACGCATAACCCCCGATGCTTCCATCTGACATTACCACCCTGTGGCACGGTACAGTTATTGGATTGGGGTTCTTGTTCAGAATCCTGCCTACGGCCCTGGAAGCGCCGGGATTGCCCAGCGCTCTGGCAATGTCGCCGTACGTGGAGATCCTGCCTTCCGGAATGCGGAGGAGTATGTCATAAACATCCGTCGACTTCAGTATTCTCGACATACGATATCAAAAACGCTCTAGCATTTTAAACCTTGACAATTTCAAGTCCGGTTTTGTCAGCCATCTTCATAATCCTCTCCTTCTGGTTCCCGAGGCCTTTGCTGTCGACGATTACTCTTGTGACCGGTTCTATGCTCCTGCATATCATCTGGTCCAACATTTCCTGGTCTATTGCTTCAAGATTGTGTTTCGACGCAACTGCTGCGAGACCCAGTTCTGATTCCAGCAACAGTTTGTTGAATTTTGTCGGGTAGTGAGTACCTCCAAGTGCAATGCCAACATTTTCGCAGCGGTCAAATCCTGCATCAAGCACCGAAAGCAGCACATTGCAGATGGCCGAAGCGGCATTATCGTCTGACCATTCGGATTCCGACGAGCCTAGTTCGACAAAGAGGACTGGTTTTTTTAGCGATGTCGGGCCGTGGTGGCTGGCCTCTATAGTGATGTCGTAACGGGGGACCCGGTCCTTCGACGCCACCAGTGCTTGCAGGTACCGCTTTTGTAGACTTGGATAGGATATCGCTATTTCGCGAGGGTTGCCCCCGTACGGATTGTCCGCAAAGTTTCCAGTACAATGACATGTGAGTGTCGGGATCTTGCTGTCGGACTTGTGTTTTGATAGAAAAATGTATGCTGTAGCCCGGGGATACACATCGTCAAGACGTTCCTGATGGAGAAGGTCGTCTGGTGTGACATGGAGCTTTACTCGCTGGTATCGCACGGAGAGAGATGTCCCTCCGCCGTCCCGTCTGCTTACCTCAAATCCCATTCTGTCCTGCAGGCAGCGAACCATAGTACGTCCGGCAGTGTCCTGCCCTGAAGCTACCAGGATATAGTCTCCCTGCAATCGATCATCTCTCGAGGGCTTGTAATTTTAGCATTTTTGTCGCTAAGTAAATTTATAAATTGCATGAGACCTTCGCTTGGTTGACAAGATGAGCGACAAGACCGAAGAATCCCACGATGACGTGGGTCTTGAGGATATGAATTTTGAGGATCAGAATTCAGAACCCATAGATGATCAAACTAATGACGATCAGCATACTATCAAGATCCCTGAGCAGGCCGGTACGTCTGTCGAACAAGTTCAAGGAGGGACTGGTGAACTTGCCAGTCCTGCGGCACCGGTTCAGGCGATTCAGCAGGAACTTCCAGCCAGCGATTCAAAGTTCTTTGCAATCCGCACGACGGGCGGCCAGGAACGTGTCGTAGCAAGCCTGCTCCAGACAAGAGTGAACGCCAAAAAGCTGGGGATAAGATCCATCATGGTGCTTGATAGCTTTAAAGGTTACATAATTGTCGAAGCGCCGGATTCCAACGTGGCGTATGAAGCGCTTTCAGGAATTAGGCACGTGCGCGGCCAGATAAGGGGCGACCTTCCATTCAAGGATATCGAGGGCTACCTTGTGAAAAAGCCCGTAGTGTCCGAACTGAGTATCGAAGATACGGTAGAAGTGATAGCCGGACCTTTCAAGGCGATGAAGGCCAAGATAACCAGAGTGGACTACGAGAAGCAGGAGGCAACCGTCGTGCTGCTAGACTCGCCCTACCAGATACCAGTTACAGTCGACGCAAACTATTTGAAAAAAGTGGCACACTAGGGCAGATTCTGAATCGAACTCAACGATTAAATAAAGATGACCGCCAAAATTCAATGTCCGATCTTTTGGTGTTATGATTGATCGTCGACCTTAACCTGAAAGGCAAGCATGCGCTGGTCGTAGGCGGAGGCACGGAAGGCGTAAGAAAGGTGAAGGGCCTCCTAGGTCAGGATTGCAAGATCACCGTTGTCACAAACAGGGCGAACCGCTTTCTCCTTGAACAGTCCTCGCTTGGCAAGATAAAGATGGTAAAGGCAAAACTCAAAAGCGCAGAAATTCTTGATCGCTATCCGGATGTATTCCTTATTCTTGCGGCCACCAACGACCGCAAGCTCAACCGCCAGCTAGTGGAAAGGGGCAGGGCTATGGATGCTTTCGTCTATGCCGCTGACGACCCGTCGGTAAGCGATTTCTCGTATGCGTCAGTAATCAACATAGAGGGCGTCATGCAGGTTGCCATTTCAACATCAGGCAAAAGCCCCATAATGGCGCGCAAAGTGCGTATCAGGGCAGAAAGGGTCCTGCGGCGAATAATCAAGAAGGCAGACATTGAGAATGCAAGACTCCAAGAGTTTGCCAGGCAGGTCGCAAGACCTAGGATAGGTACTGTCGGAGAACGAAAAGAGTTTCTCTATTCGCTTGTAAAGGACAATAGAATTCAGAACCTTATTAAGGCAGACAGGATTGAAGATGCTAAACGCGCAACCCTGGAGCTGTTGCAGAAATGGGAGAGAAAAAAATGACTACAGTGACGGGCGAAGCTGAACGGGGGAAAAAGTTGTCGTCAAGTGTTCCGCTGCAAATAATCAATGCCAGGGTAACGTATCGAAACGCCCCCATTCACGTGCTTGAAAAGTTTACGTTCAAAGACGTTGACGCTGCCCATAGGGGCTTCCTCAGGTCGGGGTTCGATGAATGTGTGATACTGCAGACGTGCAATAGGGTTGAAGTATACGCCGCTTCCAGAGAACCGGATAGCGAAAAGCTGGTCAAGCAATGGGCGTCATTTGCAGGGATTTCTCGTACAGACTTTGAAGCAGCAGAGATCGACGGTGGCGAGGACGCAGTAAAGCATCTCATGAAACTTGCGTCCGGGCTTGACTCCCTTGTCGTTGGAGAGGATCAGATACTTGGTCAGGTAAGGCGAGCCTTTGAATTTTCGAAATCAGGTCGTTATGCCGGCAACGGACTAGCGGTCGTATTTGACAGGGCCCTCAAGGTCGGAAGCAGGGTAAGAACAGCTACTGGAGTGAACAGGGGCAACGTGTCGATCGCCTCCGTATCAGTCGCCTTGGCGGAAGAGTATCTAGATGATCTCAAGGGCAGGAGAGTCATGCTGATTGGAACGGGCGAAGCTGCAAGCCTGGTCGCCAAGGTCCTGAAGAGAAAGGGAGTCGACTTTATCGTTACAAGCAGAGTACCGGAGAGGGCAAAATCATTTGCCGACAAAGTTGCTGGTAACCCGGTTCCATTCGATGACGCGCTCGAAATGCTGCGAACTGTCGATATTGTCTTTACGGCTACAAAGGCCCCTTATCGCTTGATCACGCATGAAAGGATAGAAAACGCGATGGAGGGAAGACAGCACGGGATGATGATCTTTGACCTTTCCAACCCGAGGACGGTTGACGAAAAAGTTACTTCCATCCACGGCGTCAAACTAGTCAATATGGACCAGATAGCAGAACTGGTTGGAAAGAACATGAAGTCCCGGATCAAAGAAGTGCGTTCTGCAGAGAAGCTGATAGACAACGAAATGAGGTCGGTAGACACGATGATGAAGAGAATGAAGGGCGAACCTGTAGTGGTGTCGGTATTCAAGACCGTCGATACGATCAGAGAGCGTGAACTAAAGAAGGCACTCTCGATGCTTGGCAGGAAGGTCGGTTCGGATGAGGCAAAGATAGTAGAGCAGCTCTCGTACGCCATTGTTGAAGGCATACTTTCAGCGCCAATGAACAATCTCAGGAAGGAGATTGAGACAGGTCAGAGCGAAGAGCTGATCAAGATAGTGGCAAAGTTGTTCAGGTATGAAGACAGGCAGACGGGGCAGAACCGGTAACTCTTTTCCCGATGTCAGGCTGAGGCGCCTGAGAACAACTTCCGCCATTCGTGACTTGATGCAGGAAACGCGCCTTTCTCCCAGGGATCTGATCGCTCCGGTGTTTGTGCAGGAAGGGTCGAAAAAACCTGCAAACATCAGGTCTATGCCTGATGTCCGCAGGCTGCCGCTGACAAAAGTGGTCCGTGAAGTCGAAGAGACCCTAGACCTTGGCATCCGTGCGATAATACTGTTCGGTCTGCCGTCACACAAAGATGCGAATGCCACTAGGGCATTTGACGGTGACGGGATAGTCCAGAAATCGATCCGGCTGGTGCGCGAGACTTTTGGAGAGAAAATTGCAGTGATCACTGATGTCTGCCTCTGTCAATATACGTCCCACGGACACTGCGGACTTGTTGTTGACAGGAAAGTAGACAACGACAGGAGTATCGAAGTGCTGGCCAGAGTGGCGGTCAGCCATGCAAGGGCAGGGGCGGACATTGTTGCTCCGTCCGCCATGATGGATGGTCAGGTTCAGGCGATACGCAGGGCGCTGGACAGCGAGGGTCTTTCTGACACCGCGATCATGGGCTATTCTGCAAAACAGGCATCGCCGCTTTACGCGCCTTTCAGAGACGCGGCGCATTCTGCCCCCGAATTTGGCGACAGGCTGACGTACCAGATGCCTTTCTCAAATGCAAGAGAAGCCATGCGAGAGGTCCAGTCTGATATTTCAGAAGGGGCCGACATTGTAATGATAAAACCCGCAATTCCTTACCTTGACCTGATCTACCAGACCAGACAATCGACCAACCTGCCAATATGCGCCTACAGCGTTTCTGGAGAATACGCACTGATAAAGGCCGCAGCGCTAAACGGCTGGGCGGACGAAAATGCGGTGATGACCGAATTCCTGACTTCGATAAAAAGGGCAGGAGCAGACATGATAATAACATATCAAGCAAAGAAAATGGCAAAAGCACTGTCGAGTGGTCGTTAGGATGTTTGCACGTTTTTATTATTGCAGACAGTCATAGGTAACGCTGATGTTCGCCTCTGACAGTGCCTCCGAGCGCGCCTCAAGCATCGAGGATTACCAGAGTACCTGCGCCGAATTCATTACAGATATCAGCAAGGACTACATGGATTGGGTGGACCGCTACCAGTTGGGCGAGCAGGAAACGTCTCGAAGGAAATCGATCATAGGCAACATTGTCAAGACGACAAACCGGTGGATAGCGAGTTACGGCACGACGATCAAGAAAGTGGACATTGTGATGAATGATGGCGTGAACAAGATGGCCGAGAACACCGCCGGTTATCCGTTTGGGTTTGACGTGCTTGTGAATGGGGCAAACCGGTACGCCACACATCCTGTCGGTGAAATACGGATGAACATCAAAGCAGCGCCAAGACCTGGCAGGATGACAAGAATAGGCAATTATCACAAAGACCAGTTGCTCCTTATCAATTCCAGCACCCCGGTAGAATATTTCGTCAGCAAAGAGAGCATGAAAGGCGCGGATATTCTTGACGACTATATCATATTAAATGCGGCAAACGCAAAGAAAGACGATCTCATTTCAGTGACCACAGTGGTCGAGGAAGTTGAAGGAGATCACGTCGCCGAAAGCAGAGGATATTCCACAATAATTCTTTTGGTCTAGGCCGCCTACAATTTAAATAACGTTCCAGCATCGTAAAAAACGGCCGCGACGGTCGTCCAGTTTGGTCTAGGACATCAGATTGCCAATCTGGTAACCCGGGTTCAAATCCCGGCCGTCGCACCTTTATGAAAATTTGCGAATCGAATTATCACAAGATTGTTCTCCGCCATTGATAAACTTCAGGCACTTCCGCCGCAGGCACAAAGTCCGAACTCGTCAATTCGCTTCTCGCAGGTCGGGCAGCGCTCTCCATACTTTACTTCCCATGCGTGTTTGCCGTACATTTGATAGTGGGAATCTATTTCCGGAGGAACCCCCTGGTCGTCTGATCGAGATTCTTTACCTGCGCGCTTGTCAGTCGACGCAGAGTTTCGTGTTTCGTCGACTGATTTTCCGCGGCCTCGCTTGGCGTTTGCCTTGATTATTTCCAGGGCTCTCTCGGCGGATTCTCGGCGCGGAAGTTGAATCATAAAGATGTTATGTGAGTTGGTGTACACGTGGGAATCAGGCGAGATCGCTATAAGCGCGGTTTCGGCCAGTTTCTCAAAGAATTCCATCATGTCGTTCGCATAAAGCAGGTAGTTGCACTCAAATGTCGCGTCTTTGAATTTTATCCAAACATCTACAAAGACGTCCTGGCCATCATGAAAGATATCAAGCACCGTATCCGCCGCGATTTTCTTGCCATAGGTTTGCTCCAGAATATTCTGGTACTCCCCCGGGGCGACCAAGATACATGGCACTTTGCTTCCTGAAAATTCCACAAGTGTGGCACCGTCCTTGTGCAGGTTATTCCTGAATTCTTCTATGGTACTAAAGTGCCTCTTTGGCATTGCTCCGGGTATCTCTTGTACGTTCCGCAAAATAATCCTTCGGGTCACAACTCAGAGTCATTCGAAAGCATAGTGTAGATCAGCTAAAATTATCGCGTTAGAAGACAATAGCGCGACTACACCAGAGAAGAGTCGTCATGTAGTTTTTTTCTGATTTTGTATGTCTGCCAGAGATTTCTGTAGTAGCTGATTATAGCTTCCTTTATCTGCTGGGCAGGGTCTAGCTCGTTTCTAACGCAGTAATCAGCGAACTCTTCCCATATTGCTGATGGACATTCGAAACGCAGCAGAGATGTATCAGTATTGGGAGCGGAATCCTTCGCGTCATGCCCATCCGTGATTCTTATTTCTTCGTTTCCAGCGCCGACGTCAAGTGATTTTTCCAGATCGCTCAATATCTTGTCTATTTCCAGAACTGAGAGGTCCTTTTCTGTCATGGACTAGAGTTCAGAGCAACCTAAGCGTCGCGAACTGTATTAACTTCTGTCTGTATCAAGACGGACTTACATCAAACGGGCACCGGAAATCCATAATATCGACTATGCACGAACGATACCCGGATGAGCAGAAGAATGTCGTTTCATGCCATAGCAACCGAAGCAAATATTCCCGAGGAGATAAGAGAGGTATTCTATGAGAAGCTGGAGGTGAGGGAAGTCTTTGGGACCAAGTGCTATGTCATGCTAGAAGATGACGACAAATCTCCTTTGAACCTTCTCGACGAAGAAGGCCATAGAAAAGTTGAGAGATGGCTCCAGACTATCGGAAGCAGCTCTGTTTTCTCGTACTCTTGGAGCTAGATCTGGGTGCCAAGCGCGGATTCTAGAGCTGGATTTCCTTCCAGCCCATGATTCGTCTAACTCGGTTGTATGTTTCCTGAATTCGCGCGCGATCGGCTGAAGAAGCGTTCTCTGAAGGCAACATTATTCTGAAATCATATGAAGAATCATCAGCCCCGTAGCCGTCTGCCAGGGTTGCATCGCGGATGACCAGCTTGCGAACCAGGTTCTGGATTGACTCTCCGCACTGTCTAGCATACTCCTGTACCGCATCCATTTCCTTTTCGCTGAGTTCGATCTTTATTGAGGGCATAAGACAGCCGTTTTCAAGCAGCTGATCAGGCGATCCTGCCGATAAGCGGATGTATGTAAAATTGCATACATGATTTCGGAAGTCTACTGTGGCTTGATTATCTGCTTCTGTCCTGATATGAAGAATCTGAGATACCAGAGCAGGCCGGCTGCCATGCAGAGGTATGCAGAGTTGTAAATCATGTTTATCATGGCTTCGTAATCTTGGAAGCCTGTGACAGCGGTGAGTCCGAGCAAGATGTCTGCTATTGCCGTGAGGATCAGAGATACGAATATCCAGGGAATAGAGGTCAAGTAACCCCTTCCTGAGTTGAATACTATTAGAATTGCGGGAATGAGAAGTATGAAGTCAAGCACAGGATACATCACGCTTATGACCAAGGGTAAGACGAAATCATCGTTTCCTTCTTCACCTTCCGGAGGTATCGAGATCGAAATGAGAAACTGGAGATACGCGAAAGCCACTACGGCGATCGCTATGATTACGCCTGCCACCGCATATTTGTTGAGACCTTTACCGAAGAATCTGTAAAGGAGGAACATGTAGTATAGCAGCCCGCCGTACGCACCAAGCCAGAAAGCATCAGCTGGCGAAGGGAATGGTGATTCCTCTCCCAGTACGATTTCATAATAACCCCATATTGACTCGGCAATGAACCACATGGTCAGGCCTATTGCCAATCCCGTATAGGCCCTTCCGAATAGACCCCCGCCTCCCTGTTTTCCGAAGACGACAAAGGAGATGATCATTGCCGATGCTATGGTGCCAATTCTCAGCAGGTCATAGTAAATGAAATTCACTTCCGATTCCATGATGAGGGTTACGAACCCGTTTATCGCAGCGACTGCGATGATGAGACCTGCGAAGTATTTCTTGCGTTCCTTGCCTATGTTAATTTCCGTAAACTGCTTTTCCATTATGCTGCCTCCTCGTCGCTGCTGATCATCTTCTTCATCCTGTCTACTGGCGTTCCGGTACCGAAATCGAGATTTCCTTTGTATTGCTTCCTCAACTTTTGCCAGGCATCTTCCATAATCATGTCCGCACCAGGTCCGACAAGCTCTTTCAGGTTCTTGTAAAAGGCAGTAATATCAATCCGCTTGGGATCGGAGAGAAGTCCCCTGTTGTTCATGTGCCAGGTAATCGTCTTGTGGATGGGGCCACCAAGTGAATAGATAGTTTCGTCGAGAGCCTTTCTCAAGAGTAGGTGATTTCCGTTGTTTCCACGCTTGTCGCTTGCCTCCTGCAATCTATTCACCCCTTCCGTCCGACGTCAACAATGGTTTGTCTGATGCAAGATGCGCTTAAAATCATTAGGTGTATCCTTATTTACAAACAAATACCTACATTTTGTAACCTTAGACCAAATGTAGTAGAATAGAGGCAGATGTCTTGCTAAAGGCAACTAATGAGGGAAATGCGGGTCATTTCCGAATCGTCTCGTACGATCAGGTGCCTGTGGCGTGCTGCACGATAGATACAAGTGGTTTCATACGAGATTGCAACGATTTATTTGCCTCCCTTTTTGCGTATCCAAGAAAAGAACTAGCAAATGCTTCCTTCTTGGATCTTGAGGCGACGCCTGACAATATTCTTCACAAGACTTTGGAAAGGCTTGAAGACCAAACGGGCATTTTCGCGCAACGATTGTGGCTCAAGAGAAAGGACGGCAGTACCTTCCCGGCACTACTGAACATAAAGCCGCTGGAGGACAAGCATGGGTCTGTGAAAGGCGGAAGTGTTGTGGTCATAGATGATACCTTCAATTATCGCGCCATGGCTGGTGCCGAGAAGGACAAGGAGGAGTTGAAGAGAAAAGAGAGGCTGAAGAATGAATTCGTTGCCATTGCTTCACACGAGCTAAGGACACCTATTCAGCCCATCTTGGGATTCGCCCTCTTGGCGAAAAGAGGTAGTATCAGCCAAGAAGCAGCGTGGGAGGGAGTCCTCGGTGAGGCTCGCCGTCTTCAGCAGCTGGCCAATGACATTTTGGATGTCAGCAGGATCGAAAGCGACAATCTAAAGTACGAATTCAGTAGAGTGAAAATCAACGAGCTCGTACGGCATGCGGTGGACTCTCTTACAGGTGAGCTCAACAAGGACATTTCCGTTTCCGTTGATTACCCCGATTCAGATACCGATCTGCTTATTGACGCAGATAGATCCAGGATTACGCAGGTAATAACAAACTTGGTGGGTAACGCGATAAAGTTTACATCGAAAGGAAGCATAAAGGTGGAAAGCAGGGCGAACGCGGACGAGAATAGACTGGAGATCAAGATATCCGATACTGGCGGAGGAATACCCATGGACATCTTGCCGAGGTTGTTTGAAAAATTTGTGACCAAGGACCATGGTGAAGGGAACAAGAAAGGATCCGGCCTTGGCCTGTACATCAGCAGAGCTATAGTAACAGCTCACAACGGAGAGTTAACCGCAACGAACAATCCTGAAGGTGGCGCAACGTTTCTGATAAGCCTGCCAATTAACAGACAAGTCCAGCAAATTGTAGAAAAATAGATGTTAGGGGACCTAGACGGATGTCCAGGCTCTTCCTTTCTGGAGCTTTCTCAATCCTTCTAAAAGATCTCGTATCTCGTTGTGGGAGGGATTCAGGTCCTTGACTTCCTTGACCTTGACGTTTAGTTTTTCGAGCCCTGCCCAGATATGCTTGTCTTCCAAAAGATCGACAAACTCGTAAAGGTCGAATGGCTTTTGCAGTAATTCGACCACCTGCTGCAGGTTCTTTACCGATTCGACGAGAGTGTCAACTACGTATGCTGATGCAAACAAAACCCGTTGCTTGGGCTCCATCGCAAGGATCTCTCTCGCTACCTCCATACCGTCTTTCTTCGGCATTCTATAATCAAGGACTACCGCATCAAATGGGGCTTTCTTTCGCGTCTTGCCTGACGCCTTTTCCTGGGCGAACTTGTCCAGCTCGTCGTAGTATGCCTGCAGGCACTGCTCGCCATCATAAGTTACAAGAACTTGGTGTTTATTTTGTTCAAGCACCGTCTTGTATTGCGTCGCTATGTTAGCCTCGTCTTCCGCGACCAGTATTTTCATATGGAGCTGTAATGATTAGCTAAACCTGATAAAAATCGGTATGTCATATCGACAACATACGTACATTTTTGCTCATTATGGAACCGTAAGTTTATCGACCTCGTGTCATGGCTAATCCTCGCAACAGGCAAAAGCGTGTTACCTCACAGGACTCGAACCTGCTTCTAAAGGCCTTGAGTAATACGCTGGACCTTTTAGGAGACGCGGAACAAAAGCAGAACGTTTTCCGTTTTCTTCAGATCGAATGCGGTATAAAATTTGATGATCAGCCGGAACTAGACGAAAAGAAAGTGTCGGCGGCATTAGTAGATCTGTTCGGTCGTGGTGGAGAGCTCCTTATTCGCAGACTGAGAGAAGAGACCGCGCGGTTAAGAACTCTGTCACAAATACCCGAGGCAGCTGGTAATTCAGCTGACCTTGAAACTCTTCATTGAAACCTCTCAGCAGTACGATTTCAAGTTCCTCGAATTATCTGGCTTCACTGCTTTGTGCTCCGAGCATAATCTATCATGCTTCTCGAGAGTATAGCCACGCCATTGAACACTCCGAACGCAAGGAAGTGAGCTATGGTGGCTGCGACCCCAGCTTCGATGCCGAGCGTAAGTAAGACGAAGTGAAAATACGGTCTGACCAAGATGAAGGCAATGTCCGCTGCAAGCACTGAGGGCCATAACTTTAGTGCGTCCTTCAGTATTTTCTTGATTCTTGCAGTCCGGTTGTCGCTCTGATACAGATATCTGCTATCATGATAGAAGATCGCCAAGAACCCAAGCATTGCTCCTGAGTAGTCCGCAATCGACGAGTATGTGGAAATGGCGAATTCGTCCAGCCCCCTTGATGCCACCAGCTCAGCCACAGCAATTCCTGTTCCGACACCCGCGAACTCCCCTATCAGCAGCTGTCTATTGAACCGGAAGTATATGGAGCGCCGACCAGTAAGGAAATCGATGTATTGCTTGATTGAGATCGAAGGCATCTAGGCTAACCATGACGCAGTCTTCGGTTCGGTTTCTGCGGAATGCTGGTTCTGGTAGCCGTCAGTTTCTTCCCGATTGTTCTAGCATAATGCCTCGAGAGGTGCTTCAGGAAACGGAATTGCGAAGGAATGCTGATTCCCTCTACCGAAGCTGCATATTCGTCCACCAATTCCCTCACGGCATCCGCAGCATTTTCCAGAATGAACTTACTTGAACCATTCAATCTATGTTCACGCAACCTAGAAAATGCATCAGCAGACCGTTCCTTTTGCATAGCTGCGAGAATAAGTAGATTCGGCATCTGATCTTCCAGATCTTCCATGACATCATCTAGGTCATCGTCGATATCCTGCAGTGCCTGATTGTAATGCATTATTGTGCTAACATTGCGACTGAAGTTAGGTAGCATATCTTCAAGCAGAGGAGCATATATCAAGGCGGCATCTGAAGACTTGAATAAACTGTACCGCTTTATCTCGTTTCTAGAAAAGGCGTGCCCTTGAACCAAGAGATCTCTAGTACGTTGCTCAAAACTCCAAAACGGCCAAGCTTGTTTTACATAGTAAGTTAGTGGGTTGGTTAAATGCTGATCGTTCTCTTCCCTGAGTCTTGCGATGATAGCCCTTCCTGCTCTTCGATATTTTGGATTGCCATTCTCATAAAATCTGTCCGTCAAGATGATAAATCGGACAAGGTTCTTGATATGACGGTAGACCGTCAATGATCTATCAAGGTCGGACGTATCTGAGAATGCAACCAAGTAGTAGGTGCCGTAATCCTGGCCCTTCGCGTCAACAGCTTGAAGCATAGGAGACGTCGCAGGATACAACCTGCTAAGGATTCCTCCTATTTCCTCAAGCCCGACGAGAACGCCAGATTCCTCGTCGTTAATAACGTGTTGAGACTTCTCCTCCAAAAGCTGTCTCAATACGATGGGACTATGACCATAGTAGGATAACGAGCTCTTCAAATTGCTGTTATAGGGAGGCTCTCTCCTCTACAAGAACTTTGCTTGTCAATTTATCCATAGCCAAGCTCAATTGATTACAGCTTCGCATATTGAGAACAAAAATAAATTCAAATTGCTCTCGAGTGCAATGAATGTATTGCATGACGAGATCGAGGAAAATAGTCCTTCAAGATCAATCTAATGTAGTTGCCAACATATCAGCATATTCTACTAGCAGAGCCTTATGGATTTGGCGAGCATCAGCGCTCTCTGAGAGTCGTCTTGCATTATGTCGTTGTTCTTGTACTTGTCACTAAAGTAGAGCAGGTCTATAATCTTGCATCTGTCGATGTTAATGACCATGCTGCCGTTGGTCCCGCCACTAGTATTGGCGTTTGTCAGGATCACAAGCTTGTCGACAAAGCCCGTCGACTTTAGCGTGTTTGCGATCTGTTCAAAGCTTTTTGCGTGATCCTTGTTTATTACTACCGCAACTGCGACTTTGGTGCCGTAGGGGTCGCTGAACACTACATCTATGCCGTTTCCCTTCCCCTCGGCAGCCTGAGGCCGGGCGACAACCCCCACCTCGTGTGCATAGTTTACCAGATCTCGGACTGCTCCCCTGACTCCAGACTCGAGGGACTGGATGTCGCTGCAGTTCCTTCTTATCTTGATAAAGTCTGAAATTGGCACGTCCATCACGCTGCCCCTTATTCTTAGGCCGGGGTAGACATTTCTGATGGTTTCGTCAATAGCCTGCTCGTCTATCGATTGGACATTTCTCTTTGCTGCGTTTTCCGTTGCATGGTACATTATGTTGAGCATGGAGCGCACATTCCGAAAGTCGGAAAATTCGTCATAGATTACCTTTATCTTTGCCGCCAGGTCGCGTTCTTCCTGTGCAGTAAAGCACTTGTGTGCGTCATGGTATCTTATGTATTCTAGCGAAATGTCAACTACTTCCTCCAGAGTGTTGGAACCTGCCAGGTCTATCTTGAAGTTCGCCTTTTCGAGCCTGTCAAAAACTGAAACATTCGAACGGCGTATTTCATCGTATGACGAAGGCGTGAATATAAGCATCAGCGCAGCCGCCGGCAGGTGCGCGTTAATTACGGCCTTTACAAAATCAACCGAGTCCTTGTCAGAGTCGAATTCGTCGAGCTGAAACAGAGTGAGCCTCTTCATGAACCTGAGGTTCAGATTGGCAAGAGCCGCTAGGCTGGCAATGATGTCTTCAAGTGATGCAACGCTTTGCGCGTCGGCACGGAACCTGCCTTCGATGACCAGTTTCGCGATGCTGGTTTCGACTGGCGATAGCTCGCATTTTAGCGTCTCATCGATCGCGGAGTAGTTTGGTCTAAGCTCGTTTCGAAGCAGCTGCTCGGCCTTGTCCCGCACCGTTCTGCCGCTGATGGAATCCATAAAGCCAAAGTTGAATATCTTTCTTGCAAATCCGCCGTCCCTATCTCCTTTGTCCGCTAGATACATCACTATCGCTTCCCTCAGCGAAGCGACATAGTCGTCGGTAAAGCCGGCGAGCATTGCACTGTATAGACTGTGCATGTTGCGCGGCGAGACCTGTGACATGTCAACAAACGAAATGACCGCTGCATCCGTGACTTCATTCAACCCTTTGGTGTGAAGTGCAAGATGCGTCTTTCCCGAACCTACGTCTTGGATCACAGTCACAAGCCTAAAGTCCTTGTCAGTCGCGTTCCCCGCGCTGACCTTTGAGAAGAGGTCGCCGATGCACGCCAGGAGGGCTGCCTTGGCATCTTTGTGCCTCTTGCCGCCGAGAATCTTGGCATCGATAAGAGTGGGAGTAGGACTGCTCGGATAGGGATTGCGGTCCAGCTTGTAGGGATACATTTCTAGATGCACCTCACGAATCCATGCAAGAGACCCCTGACCATTACGCCTTCACCTCCACCAGTCGACAGTTCATACCTGTCCTGATTCTGGCCTGTCAGGTCCTGAACGAGGCGATAGAATTCCTCGGTGGAAAGGCTGCACTTTGCGCACAACTCATTTCTCAGTTTTGCCAGCTCTACCCATCCTATTGAGGAGGCGGAATTGACAAGAGCGAGATCGAATTCCCTTTTGAAATCGGAAAGGCTGAACGATGATCGTTTTGCCGAAGCTGTTTCAGATCCGCTCGCCAGCTGTTGCTGGAACAGAGATGACTGCTGTTCGTTCTTCATTTCGAGGACGAACCGGGACAGGTTAGAGATGTTGTTCGCAAGAGTGCTTACGGATTCGTCAAGTGACCGGAGCATGTCGTAGGTCAGCTTGAATCTGGGGTCAGAATTGAGCAGGCTCTGGATGTAGCTGTCTTTGTGCCAGCAGTAATATGCGCCTGCCCTCTTGTCGACGAAAACCTCGCCCCTGCTCACGACTTCTTCCAGTACTGCATCAATTTCTCCGAATTCCTTGCGAAGATCGGTCTTTTTTATTCCGGCCGACCCCGCAGAAAGGATCTTTTTGATGACAAGTCTTTCCTCTGCGGTCATGAGGTAGACCTTCAAAATTGTTATTTAAGTCCCCACGTGATGGCTTGCTTGTTTTCTTGTAAACAATGTTACACTTGAAACCTGCTGACCGTACCCAAAGGGTTAATACTGCAGAGCGTGGACGTTTTCACGGGATGATGATCGCTCTGTCTGCTTCTCGTGATGAAAGAACTAGGGTATCTGACCACATATTAGGTCAAGTACTTAGAGGCTACCAATTGAGAGGTAGAAGGTACTCGCGTATCTGACCCCTTTTAGGGCAAGTACCTCAAACCCTGAGACGAGCTCTAATGTAATTAGCTTTTTGTAAAATTTGCAAAGAATAGTGAATTTTCTATAGCGTTTGTGATGTCAATTCGAGTAGTTTCCGTACCGATAACGGTTCTGAGTGAACCCAAATAGATAACGATGGCAAACTCTGCTTAGTAGGTAGTTATCTTGAACCACGCTTTTGAGCCTTTGGCTACTCTGATCTTCCGAATACTTGTTCTAAGATTGGCGCATCCTTTATTCCTAGAACCAAAACAAGAGTGCCAATGCCTACAACAGGCAGTCCTACAAAGAAGAATATAGCAGAATCGTCAGCTGGGCATACAGGGAGTACTCCAGACCCTCCTCTTTCAAAAGTCTTTATCAGCTCTAAACAACTGTAATGGCTCATCTTTACAAGAAGGCCATATCCAGTGACAGCTGCTCCGATTAGGATCACAACAATTCCGAATTTCACCGGGTTCCTATTCACTAGACTTCTATAACAAATTCAGATTCATGTAGTTTTTGGTTAGATTATGAATAAGCTTCCTCTCCAGTTCTCAGTATGGATCGTGTCGATTGCTTTTAGGCCTTCGGCTACTTTCGTTTTAAGGCAAATAATGCCATAACCCCAGCTATTGCTACGCCTACACCAATTATATACATCGAGCTGTTGATTTGATTCTGTTGGGCTTGGATCGTTTTCCTTTCCTCATCTGACAACGATACCTGATGTGGCCTCTTTTTTCCGAGTATAGCGACATCGCTACAACTTTCAGGGGCGATTCCAAGCTCATGGCATTCGTCAAGCTGTTCAAGGGTAGGGCTCGGCACCGAAGATTGTTGGCGTTCTTCAGGATTCTGCGCTTGTGAGTAGGCTATGATACGGGCCTTAGCTAGGTCTTCATCAGGCACTTTAATCAAGAGCTTGTACATTCCTTGAGGTTCATCCTTATCTATTGTAACTTCATATTTGACGGTGGTCCTGTGTTGATAGCTCTCGTTACCATAACCGAATTTGATCGACTTTGTATCTGTTGGCTTAATCGAGATTTGCTTTCCATCAGGATATTCCAGCGAAGCCTCTTCATTGAAACTGCCAAATGTGTGCAAAGTTGCATATAGCGTAGTAGTAACATTGGGCATCTTCGAATAGATTACTGGTGTATTTGGCTCAATGAGAGGCTCATTTACAAAAGAACGCAACGGAACGACCTGCCCGCCCGAAGTATCATACTTAGTGATTCTCAGACCATATTCCCCAACAGGTCTGTCCGTATATTGGATTTGCAATCTACTCATTTCTTCGAACATAACAGCTGAAATGCTTTCAAGGATAATTGATTCCTCATCAGGAAGAGTTAATGTTGCATCTTTCTTTACCAGCGTTTCTCTGTTCTGCAAATATTGGTCATAGAGCCTGTCTGAAAGATATTCAATTCTGACTGATGAAAGAGGCAAGAGGTTGTACTCTAGAATGTTAAAGTCAACCCATTCCTGATAGTTTTCATCTAAATTTGGAAATTGCTTTAGAATTGCAATTTTGAACTGAATCTCGTCCGCTACCTTGAGCGCGTACTCCCCAGGAAGGTTGACAGCGGTCATGTTTTGGTATGTTCCTACTGTATACCAGATTGAGACGAATGTTTCATTGTTGTGTGGCCTGTATCGTACAAACAAGGTATCAACATATTTTCCAGCCAGTTCGGATTTTTGTTGTTCAAGAAAGTCACGAATAGCTGGCATAGCAACTAGATCAAATATCACCGGAAGGTTCTTTATGTCGTCGCCAAGGTCTTCAAATGTGTCCTCAGTCATATAGTCCCATCTTCTTTCGATTCCTCCCTCTTCATTTTCAAACTCTTCCTGTGATTCTAGAATGTTAATTTCTATGTCCGGTCTGCTTGAGGGTAAGATCTTGGCATATGCCTTTTGATCGTTATCAAAAATCGGGGAGATAACACCTGAAATCAAGATGAGCATCAAGAAGACTATTGGCGAGCTATTTTTGACTTGGTTTAGGCATTCGAATGGTATATTCGAGCCCGGCAATTATGGATCAATGGAATCTATCGCATACTTATTTTTGAGCCTTCTTGCGTTCTATGTTCAGAACACCCAATTTTTGCTATTCATGGTGTCCTAATTCTGTGGCACTAGGGTATCTGACCTGACACTTCTCTGGCTCGCTGCTCTGATCTAGCCTTTGTCATGCTATTGACCTTCCTCATGGCTGCAAAGACGGCAATAATGACTGCCACCCATATGGCGCTCAGCACAACATTTCCAAGGCTTATGTACATGAAGGGGATTGCTTCCACTAGGTTGGCTTCTATGCCGTTGGCTGACCTGTGCAGGTCTATCATGGCCATATTGTAAGAACCGCTGTGAGGTTCCATCGACTCTAACGCTTCAGCGCGGGCCAACATGTCATCCAGCGCTGACTGGATAAGAACAAAGTCCGTCCTGATCGTAGGAAACAGCCATACGGGGTTACCTTCTTTTAGCATAAGCGCCTTGGCCAGTTCGACATACTCTGCGAACTGCTCCGGGGTCTGTGCACTTTGCGCCCGAATGATGAATCCCATCGCCTGGTTGGCGGGGAACAGAGTGGTATAGTATCCGTAGTAACCTACTGCCGCTCCGAGAAGGAGAAACGAAATCACACCTGTCAGGAGAATCCTCTGGTTGACTGCAGTTCTTGCAGACAAACGATGATTCGCTATCATCTCTGGGCCTCCAGAAGGACTGTCGGGCGCACTCTCTGCCCCTGACGCGGTAATCGCGGGTTCAAAGACTCTTGGCCCGAGTTTTCGCTTCTTCCGAAACGTGGAATGGGCGATACTGAGGTACGAGACGTAAATGAATCCGATCGTTGGCACCGCGACCATCGGGGCAAAGATAGGGTTTCCGGAAAACACTGAAACGAATATCGCGATCAGGCCGTAGATAGCGAAGAATATTTCTAAAAGCGTCGTCTTTGTGAAGGGAAGGACATACTCTTTGTTCTTCCAGCTGTCGCTTTTTTTCACTACTCCAAACTTGGGAGTCCGGAGGAACTCGTTCTTTTTCCCCAAGATCGCATCAAAGACCGCTACTGTGTTGTTGACCGTTATCCCCGCTGCGAAAAAGTTGAGGAAGAGGAACTGCCAGGCTTTCTTTCTCCACTTGTGCTTCCACGTTCTGTTAATAACAGCGAGATAGCCTCCGGGCCCCAGCGCAACATAAGTGCTCAGTACCAGAAGAGGAGCAAAGCTCTCGGTGTACAGCTTAAAGTCAATTGCCAGAAGCATTGGGAAAATCAGGAATTGTGCTAGGAACAGCGGGTTAACGATGTGCCGGGTCATGTGGATAAAGGACTGTGCCTTGGTGTCAACTGGAACCTTTCTTTGAAGGAACAAGTCGCCCAAAAGCTTCATTGCCACCTGCATCGATCCCTTGGCCCAGCGGAACTGCTGCCTTTTGGCGGCATTCATCTGTACCGGGAGCTCGGCGTCAACCACGATATCGTCGAGAAAGAGTGACTTCCAGCCTCTCATGTGGGCGCGGTAGCTGAGGTCCATGTCCTCCACCAGCGTGCTAGTGTGCCAACCGCCTGCGTCTTCAATGCAGGATTTTCTCCAGACGCCAGCGGTGCCGTTAAAGTTCATGAAAAAGTGGGTAAAGCTCTTTGCCTTCTGTTCGACTAGAAAGTGAAGGTCGAG
>Ga0187892_10004705_pt1 | contig 22527 bp, 23 predicted proteins | sample MA1701073metaG_FD_139345 | JGI IMG/M metagenome (GOLD analysis project Ga0187892, IMG submission 139345) | Bio-ooze microbial communities from a basaltic lava cave in the Kipuka Kanohina Cave System on the Island of Hawaii, USA - MA170107-3 metaG ... | reverse complement strand
TTCCTTCTTCGGTTCGAACATGATCCACCTCCTGACCACCAAGACACCAAGGCACCAAGGTCGGATGAGCCGCCAAGCTCGCCGAGAGCGCCGGGAACCTGCATGTCAGGAATTGACAATATTTGACATACCCGATATTCTCAGATCATGAACGTCTCCCTTACGCCGCGGCTGAAGGCGCTGGTCGAGGAGAGGGTCCGCAACGGCAGGTACGGATCCGCCAGCGAGGTCGTGCGCGAGGCCCTTCGGCTGCTCGAGGACGTGGAAGCTCTGCGCGACCTTCGCCTTCGGGAACTGCGGAAGGACATCGCCGCGGGCCTGCGGGATCTGGAAGGCGGGCGGGCGAGCGCCTTCGATCTCAAGCTCCTCGAGTCCATCAAGGCCCGCGGGCGCAGGAAGCTGGGCGGCCGCCGCTAGGTGCAGCGCGTTCGCCTCTCCGCGCGGGCGCGGGCCGACATCGAGGACATCTGGCTCTACATCGCGCAGGACAGCCCCAGGGCGGCGGACCGGCTCCTCGATCGCATCTACAGGACGTGCCAGAGGCTGGCGCGTTCCCCGCGGATGGGGCGCGCACGGGGCGAGCAGGCCATCGGCCTGCGCAGTTTCCCGGTCGGCAGCTACGTCGTCTTCTACCGGCCTGGGAAGGGCGGAATCGCTGTCGCCCGGATCCTGAGCGGCTTCCGGGACATCGAGCGGCTCTTCTGAGGCCATCACTTCCGCCTCTTCGCGTGCGTCCACGCGGGCAGCTTTATGAGCGCTCCCCCCTTCATGGCCGACTCGTGCGCGAGGATCCCCACGCACGTGATGTTCGCCGACTGCGCGGCGTTGGGGTAGGGATCGCGCTTGTCGCGGATCGCCGACACGAACTCGTGCGCGAGGTGCGGGTGCGAGCCGCCGTGGCCCGCGCCCTGGATGAACGACAGGTGCTGCCTTTCGCCCTTGTCGTACACGCCCTTCGTCGTGAAGCGGCGCAGGGGCTCCGGCAGGAGGTGCGCGTAGTCGGGCACCTTCACGCGCTGCGGGATTTCCGGCTCCGGCTTCTTGGCGGTGTGGATGACCGGATCTTCGCCTTCGACGAGCGGCCACTCGAAGCTGCACTTCGAGCCGTACGCGTCGAAGCTCTCGCGGTACTGGCGCGCCGTATCGAAAAGCGAGCGGATGATGCGCGCGGAGAGGTCGGAGTTGCGGAACTGGATGTGGCAGGTCTCGATGGCAAACGGCGACCTGTACTTCGGGATGAGCTCCTTGCGGATCGTGCCGGAGCCGAAGCAGGAGACGGTCTCCGCCTCGTCGCGCTGGAGGCCGAGGCACGGGCCGACGCAGTGCGTGGCGTAGTGCATCGGCGGGAGGCCCGGCCAGTAGTTCGGCCACCCGTCCATGTCCTGCTGGTGGCTCGCCTGGAGGAACTGTATTTTGCCGAGCGTGCCCTTCTGGGCGAGCTCGCGCACGAAGAGGAACTCGCGCGAGTAGACGACCGTCTCGGCCATCATGTAGACGCGCTTCGTCTTCTTCTGCAGATCGACGATCTTCTTGCAGTCGGCCACCGACGTCGCCATCGGCACGGTGCACGACACGTGCTTGCCCGCCTTGAGGGCCTCGATCGACATCCACGCGTGGTCGGGGATCGGCGTGTTGATGTGGACGGCGTCGATCGACTTGTCCTTGAGGAGCTGGCGATAGTCGGTGTAGCGGCCCTTCACGCCGAACGCGTCGCCGACCTGGTTGAGGCGCTGGGGGTTGCGCCGGCAGATGGCGGCGAGCTCGACGTCGGGGTGGGCCTGGTAGAGCGGGATGAACTCGGCGCCGAAGCCGAGCCCGACGATGGCGACGCGGACTTTCATTCGCTCCTCCACGCTACGAACGCCCCTACCCGCGGCCGGACCTTGTCCCCCGGCCGGGCCGCGAAGCCCTTCGGCGCCACGATGTGCACCTCCGCGCCGGCCCACTCTACCAGAAGCGTCTTCGTCGGTCCCATGTCCTCCACCACGCGCACCGTCCCCTCGAGCGGACCGCCCTCCGGCGCGATGTCCTCCGGCCGGATGCCGACGAGCGTCCCTTCCGCCACGCCCGCCGGCGCCCACTCCCTCGCCGCCTTCAGCAGATTGATCGCCGGCTGCCCGAGCTGACGCGCCACGACCGGCGACGCGGGCCTGCGGTAGACCTCCTCCGGCGTCCCCGTCTGCAGCACGCGCCCCTGCGAGAGCACCACGATCCGGTCGGCCGTCGAAAGCGCCTCCGCCTGGTCGTGCGTCACGAACACCATCGGCGTCTTGAGCGCCCGGCGCAGCTCGACCAGCTCCACGCGCAGCGACTCGCGAAGCTTCGCGTCGAGGTTCGTCAGCGGCTCGTCGAGGAGGAAGATCCTCGGCCGGCGAACGATCGCCCGCCCGATCGCCACGCGCTGCATCTCGCCGCCCGACAGGCGCGTCGACGGGCGCTCCAGAAGATGCCCGATCTTGAGCATCGACGCCGCGCCTTCCACACGCTCCTTGATCTGCGCCTCCGTGAGACTCCGCCCCGGCGCGCGCAGCGGGAACTCCATGTTCTGCCGCACCGTCCATCGCGGATAGAGCGAGAAGTTCTGGAAGACGAGCGCCACGTCGCGCTCGGCCGGCGCCAGCAGCGCCAGATCGCGCCCGTCCATCGAGAGCGTCCCCGCGTCCGGCTGCTCCAGCCCCGCGATCGTGCGGAGGAGCGTCGTCTTCCCCGCGCCGGTCGGCCCGAGCACGACCACCAGCTCGTCCGCGCCGACGTCGAGATCGACGGAGCGCAGTGCTTCCACAGCGGCGAAGCGCTTCGAGACGCCGCGGAGACTCAACATACGGCCCGTCCCGACGCATCGAAGCGTCTCACATGCCCCTCGTCGAACGACAGCCGCACGCTTTCGCCCGCCGCGCGCTTCTCGCTCGAGCGCATCACGATCCGCCCGCGCTCCGTGTCGACATGGATCATGCGAACGGAGCCGAGGTACTCGTCCATCGCGACGCGCCCCGCGATCGCGCCCGCGGGATCGACCCGCACGAACTCCGGCCGCACACCGAGCGTGCCGTCCCCCTCCCGGACCAGGTTCATCCCCGGGCTGCCGACGAAGTTCGCGACGAAGAGGCTCGCCGGCCGGTCGTAGACCTCCGCGGGCGTCCCGATCTGCGCGATCACGCCCGCCTCCATCACGACGATCCGGTCGGCGAGGCTCATCGCCTCCTCCTGGTCGTGCGTGACGTAGATCGTCGTGACCTTCGACTCGATCTGCTGCGCGCGGATGAACTCGCGCATCGCCTGCCGCTGGTCGGCGTCGAGCGTCCCGAGCGGCTCGTCCATGAGCCAGACGCGCGGCCGGCGCACCATCGAGCGCGCCAGCGCCACGCGCTGCTGGTCGCCGCCGCTCAGCTGCCGCGGGTAGAGCGCCACTAGATGCTCCATGCCCATCCGCTTCGCCACCTCCGCCACGCGCGCGTCCCGGTCGGGCGCGCCGACGCACTCGAGCGGAAACGCGATGTTCTGCCGCACCGTCATGTGCGGGTAGAGCGCGTAGAACTGGAAGACCATGCCGACGTCGCGCCGCGACGGGCGCAGCCGCGTGACGTCCTGGCCGCCCAGCCGCACCGTCCCGCCGGTCGCGAGCTCGAGCCCGGCGATCATGCGGAGCGTCGTCGTCTTCCCGCAGCCCGATGGCCCGAGCAGCACGACGAACTCCCCCTCGGTGACCGACAGGTCGATCCCCTTCACGGCCCGCGTGCCGTCGGGATACGTCTTCTCGAGCTTCGACAGTTCGATCATCGGCGTGATGTGAACGCGTGAAGGACGATGAACGCGAGCGTCGCGAAGAAGCCCCACCGCAGGTCGACGAGCGTGAGCCCGAGCCCCGCGACCAGCCCCGCGAGCGCCGCCCGATCAAGCCTTGATCGTGCCAAAGGTCATCCCCCGCAGCAGGTGCTTCCGCACCAGCACCGTGAACACCACGATCGGCACGACGTAGAGGAGCGCCCCCGCCGCGATCTGCGGCCACGGCAGTCCCTCGATCTTGCCGATCATCCCCTGGAAGTACGGCGGCACCGTCTTCGCCGCATCGTCGTTGTTGAGCGTCATCGCGAACCCGAGTTCGTTCCACGCCGAGATGAGGCAGAAGACCGCCGTCACCGCCATCCCGCCCGCCGCCTGCGGCACGATGATCCGCGCGAACGCCTGCATCCGCGAGTAGCCGTCGACGAGCGCCGCCTCCTCGTACGCGCGCGGGATCTCGTCGATGAAACCCTTCATCAGCCACACCGAGAGCGACAGATTGAACGAGGTGTAGAGCAGGATGAGCCCCAGCCGCGTGTTGGTCAGATCGAACTCGCGGAACATGAGGAGGACCGGCACGACGACCGCCAGCGGCGGCAGGAAGCGCGTCGAGAGGATGAAGAAGAGCCAGTCCCTCGCCCCGGCGATGCGGAAGCGGCTGAAGCCGTACGCGCAGGACGTGCCGAGCGCGACCGATGCGAGCGTACTGGCGAGCGCGATGAGGGCGCTGTTCAGCAGGAAGTGCAGGAAGCTGTGGTTCTTCCCCTTGACCGGCTCGTTGAGCTCGGCGTACGCGCGGAGCGTCGGCCGGAACTCGACGCCCGGCACGACGCGCGCATCGGTGCTGATGACGTCGTCGCGGTGCTTGATCGACGTGATCACGAGCCACGCCAGCGGCAGCGTCGCGACCGCGAAGTAGAGCGCGATGAGGGCCATGCGGACGATCTTCATCGGCTCCTCTGCAGGCGGTCGAGATAGCGCGTGAAAAGCGTCGCGACGGCGATCACGGCGACGAGGACGACGAAACCGTACGCCGTCCCGAGGCCGACCCGGAAGCTGCCGAACGACGTCTGGTAGAGGAGCGCGCTCAGCGTCTGCGTCGCCGCGTCGTTCGGCCCCGTGAGCACCATCACGTAGTCGAACTGCTTGAGCGCGTCGGTCGTGCGCAGGAGGACGGCGAGGAGAAGGAGCGGCGCGCTGAGCGGCAGCGTGATGCGCCGGAAGACGGTCCATGCGCCCGCGCGGTCGATCTCCGCCGCCTCGTAGATGTGCCTCGGGATCGAGTTGAGCGCCGCGAGCGAGATGAGCATCATGAACGGCGTCCACATCCAGACGTCGACGATCACGCACGCGGCGAGCTTGAGGCCGGGGTCGGTGAGCCACTGCGGCTCCGGGAGGCCGGCCGCGCCGAGCGTCTGGTTGAAGATCCCGTAGTCCCCCTTGAAGATGAGGTGCCAGAAGAGCCCCATGACGGCGGGCGAGAGCATCATCGGGACGAGCAGCACCGTCAGCACGAATCCCTTGCCGAGGAACTCGCCGCGCAGCGCGAGCGCCAGCGCGTAGCCGAGGACGAGCTCGATGAGGACCGCCGCCGCGACGAAGAGCGCCGTCGTGCGGATCGCCGCCGCGTAGCGAGGCTCGTTGAAGACTTCACGGTAGTTGCGCGTGCCGACCGACTTCACGTCGCCGCCGCTCAGGTCGTAGTTCGTGAAGCTGAGCCAGATGTTGTAGCCGAGCGGGAAGATGTTGAGCGCGATGAGCAGGAGGAGCGCGGGGCCGACGAAACCGTACTTGAGCATCTATCCGCCTTCGCCGTCGCACCGACGATGGAGATCGCCTGCGGGCTTCGGCGGATGAGCCGCCGGGAACCTGGCCAGGCGGCTCACTTCGGAAGGTCGCCGTTCTCGCGCGCCTTCCGGAAGATCTCCTCGTGCTCCGTGGCGATCGCGTCGAGCGCGTCCTTCGCGGAGCGCTTGCCGTCCATCGCCTCGCCGACGTACTGCTGCACCGGCGCCAGCAGCTCGCCGAAGACCGGCACGTTCCAGAAGTCGACGAGGATGTCGACCGAGTCGGCGAACGCGGCGTTGTAGGGGCTCGCCTTGCGGAACTCCTCGCTCTTGAGGATGTCGGTGTTGGCGGGGAATCCGGCGGGCTTCTTGATCCACTCCTTCTGGATCTTGAGCTGCTCGAACCACTTGATGAACTGCCGCGCGAGCTCCTGGCGCTCCTTCGGCGCCTTGGCGGAGATGCTCATGCCCTGGCCGCCGAGGCTGGCGAACCGGCGGTCCCCCTTCTTCGGCATCGGGCAGAAGCCGGCCTTGTCTCCGAACTTCTTCGAGATCTCGGGGTAGAACGCGAAGTAGTTGACGAGCATCGCGGTCGAGCCGTTGTCGAAAGGCTCCAGGCACTGCCCGTAGTCGAGCTTCGCGCCGTCGGGCGTCGAGAACTTCATCATCGACTTGAGGTACTCGAGGCCGGCGACCGCGCCGTCGTTGTTGATGTGTCCCTGGACCTTGAACGTCTTCTCGTCGCCCCACGAGCCGCCGAACGCGTAGAGCACCTGCTCGAAGCCCATCGTGAGCGCGTCGTAGCCGCGGCCGGTGAGCCACGAGACGCCGTAGCGCTTGTCGGCGGGGCGCGTGAAGAACTCGGCGATGTCGCGCATCTCCTCGTAGGTCGCCGGCGGGGCGAGGTCGCGCTTGTACTTCTCCTTGTAGGCGGCCTTCTCCTTCGCGTCCTCAAACCAGTCGCGGCGGTACGCGATGCCGATCGCGTCGGTCTCGCACGGCGCGGCCCAGTAGCGGCCGCTGCCCGGCGGGTACTCGCAGAGGTACTTCGCGGCGCGCGGGTGGACGGTCGACATGTCGACGGCCCCCTTGAGCCAGTCGGTGAGCTCGATGTAGAGGCCCTTGGAGGCGCCGCGGCCGATCCACTGGCTGTCGCCGATCACGATGTCGAACTTGGTTTCCCTGTTGCCGAACTCGAGGTTGACCTGGTTCTGGTAGTCCGGCCACGGGGTCTGGTGGACCGTCACCTTGATGCCGGTCTCCTTCTCGAAGTCGCGGCCGAGCTCCTGGAGGCCGTCGGCGGGCGCCCACTGGGCCCACCAGATCGTGATCGCCTTGGGACCGTCCTTCGCGGGCCCGGGGCCGGGTCCCGGTCCGCTGCTGCCGCCGCCGTCGCCGCAGCCGGCGAACGCGAGAGCGAGCGCGAAGACGATGTTTCTCATGGCCTGCCCTCCTCGATGGGGCCATGAAGCCGGGGCGGAAGCGCCGTGTCAACGATTTGATTGCGGCGTGGTAGAATACTCGCGTCTGTCTGCTGGCCTTCGCCGCCGCCCCCCAAGACCTCCGCGACAAGTACGGCACGCGCTCGCTCGAGGCCGCCCGCGCCATCGACGAGGGCATCAAACTCGTCACCGCGAAACGCCCGGCGACGCGCTCCCGCACCTGAAGAAGGCACTCCAGCTCGACCGCGACTGCCACATGGCCTACTACTGGCTCGCTACCGCGCAGCACGACATCGGCGAGATGGATGAGGCGCTGGCGGCCTACCAGATACGCTCGATCTCGATTCGGGCGCGCTGACGAAGACGGACTTCAACGCCACGGGCGTCGAAGCCGATCCCGAACAGCAGTGCATCTACGCGTTCGTGAGGCCGGACTACCGCTCGCAGACGGGGCACGTCATCATCGACGGACGCCCGGTGTTCTTCACCGTCGAGGACAACGACTGGTCGCAGTCGACGCTCTACAAGTTCGTGATCGCGGAGCGGAGGCTGCTGCTCGCGAGCGTGCGGACGAACGCGGCATCCAACGCGCAGGTGCTCCATGTGTCGCCCGACGGCCGCTGGACCGCGCTGATCGGAGGCGGCGGGTGGCGGACACAGAAACCGGGGCCGCACAAGCTCGGCTACGGCGTGGCCGTGCTGCCGACCGGAAACTTCACCGCCGTCCAGGGGTTCTATCCCTGCGACGCGTACCCGCTGTCGGCGGCGATCAACCCGGTGACCGGGCAGATCGCGGTGGGGCGGGAGCAGGACGTCAAGGTGTTTCCGCTGGCGAATCCGGCGGAGGCGCCCGCCGTGGTCCAGGGCAAGTTCGGATACGGGTGCGTGTGGAGCGGCCCGCGGCGGCCGGCGAGAAGGTGTTCGCGATCGGGAGCCCCGGACTCGGCCAGCAGGTGCTGGAGCAGTCGATCAGCGAGGGGATCGTGTCGTCCCCTTCGCGGCAGATCGAGGGCGCGGAGTACGTGCAGCACACGGCGGCCGTGAATCCCGGCAACAGCGGCGGAGCCCTGCTCGATGAAAAGGGGCATCTGATCGGAATGGTGACGCTGAAGGCCCGTCTTGAGAACGTAAGCTTCGCGATACCGGCGAAGTCGATCCGCGCGATCTTCACGCGGGGCAAGTAGCGATCGGCGTCCCTACCATCCCCGGCACGGCTTCCACTCCGCGACGACCTGCTTGCCGCGCACCACGAAGTAGCGGTCGTGCTGCGCCGCCGCGAGGCACGCGTGATTCGGGATGATCCGCAGGCGCGACCCGACCGGGAAGTGCCCGACGTCCATCGGCGCCGTCGCCACGATCTGCCCGTGCTCCTGCGAGAGGTCCGTCACCCGCAGGTCCGGCAGCCGCTTCCCATCCGCCGTGCCCACCACCCCGTACCCGCAGTTCGGATCGACATGCCGCGCGCCCCGGTCTTTCGACAGCGCCAGCGCCCCAGCGGTCACGATCAGCTTGTTCTCGCGACGGTACTGTCCCGCGACCGTCGCCAGCACGCTGAAAGCGCAGTCGTCCAGCGTGCAGCTCCCGATCGCCGCCTGGAAGGCGTCGTAGAAGACGAAGTTCCCCGGCCGCGCCTCCGTGACGCCCTTGAGATCCTCCGCCAGGCTCATCGTCGGCGTCGAGCCGACGCTCACCTCGCGCACCGCGATCCCCGCCTCGCGCAGCCGCGCCGCGAACCGCACCGCGACGTCGCGCTCCTGCTTCGCCACCGCGCGGATCTTCTCCGCGCTTTTGCAGTCGTACGAATGCCCCGCGTGGGTGAGGACGCCCGCGAAGTCCTGCGACTTCGCGATCCGCCGCGCGAGTTCGACGCTCTCGGGCCTCTCCGGATCGACTCCCGCGCGCCGGTCGCCGCAGTCGATCTCCAGGAACACGCGCATCCGCTTCCCCGACGCCTCGATCGCCGCGACCGCCGCCTCGTGGTCGACGACCACGTTGACCCCGAGCGCCGCCGCCTCGCCGGCGCGGTCGGGCGGCAGCGGGAACGCGTACGTGATGTCGCCGAAGCCCGCGTCCTTGAAGAACCGCGCCTCCGCGAGCGTCGACACCGTGATGCCGCCGAAGTGCCCGCGCACCTGCAGCCGCGCCGCCTCCACGCACTTGTGCGTCTTCACGTGCGGCCGCAGCCGGACGCCGAGCTTCGACATGCGCTCCGACATCCGCTGCGTGTTCCACTCGACCGCGTCGATGTCGACGAGCGCGCACGGGGTCTTGAGGTCGTCGAGGGTCATGCGGGGATGGTACCGCAAACTGTTGAGCGGTAGAACGGTAGAGCGGTCGAGCGGTTGAACGGTTACTTGGGCATCATCTTCGCGGGCACGTAGCGGTAGCACGCCTGCAGCGACAGGAGCGCCAGCGACGACATGTCCACGTCGCTCAGGTATTCGCTCAGCGGGTTGCTTCCCTTGCCGGACAGGCTGAGGGCGCCTTCGACCTTCCAGCTGCCCGCCGCGTCCCCTTCCTTCACCTGCTTCTCCATGAGCGCCGGGATCATCATATCGCGCCAGTCGCTCCACGCCTCCCCGCCGGCGAGGAAGGAGAGCATCGTCCCGAAGTACATGAAGTACATGTTGTCCTTCGCCTCGGCGCGGTTGTCGCGCACGACCTGCAGGCCCTTCTCGTCCAGCTTCTTGCCCGAGTAGAGCCGGATGAGATTGCCGATGGCGGTGAGCGCAAAGGTCTTGTGGTGCCGCTTCTCCCCGCCGTACGCGCGGTAGTAGACCCAGCCGTTCTCGTCGGTCGCGTTCTCGATGAACTTCGCGGTGCGGCCGAGCGAGGCGTCGTCGAAGTCGAGATACGCCATCTGCCCCTGCTTGAGCACCTGGAAGACGTTGCCCGTGACGGAGACGTCGCCGTCGCACTCCGGCTCGTCCGTTACGCGGTACATCCAGCCGCCGCCCTTGCGCTGGCCCTTGACGATGAAGTTGATCCCCTTCTGCGCCGCCTCGTAGGCCCGCTCCGTGCCGCCCATGACGAAGGCCTCGACGATGCAGAGGACGACGATCCCCTCGCTGTAGAAGGACGCGCCGCTGAAGCCGCCGTCGTCGCGCTGGTGCTTGAGCAGCCAGCCGAGCGCGCGCTGGACGTTGTCCTTGAAGGGGCCCGTGATCTCCGAGTTGCCGTCCGCGAGCAGCGCCATGAGCGCCAGGGCGGTCGTCGCGCGGTCGTCCGCCATGTGGCCGTGGCCGCGGCTGCTCCAATGCCCGTCCTCCTTCTGCATCTTGACGAGCCACTTCAGCCCGGCCTCGACCGTTTTCTTGAGGTCGTCCGACTTGTCGCCGCAGTAGTTCCGGATCGTCTTCTCCTTCAGCTCCCCGAAGCGCGCGTTGTAGATCTCGAGGTTCTTGATCGCCGTGCGGAAGCCCCGCTCCGCCATCTCCCGGAGCTTGTCCGCGGGCTTCGTGCGCAGCGCGTCGCCGAAGCTCTTCGCCGCGTGCGCCCAGTCCTTCTTCAGGATCGCCGCCCGGCCGGCCTCCATCGCCTTGCGGTACTCGGCGGGGGCGTCGTCGGGGATGGGGTCGTCCTGCTTGTCGAAGGGCGGACACCACAGAAGGACCAGGAGCGGCGCGATGATCTTCATGTCCCTTTGACGTGACTCCGGTCCGCGGGTTCTCGTGTAATAGTAGAGGAATGCGCCGTACCCTCGTGCCGGTCTTCGCCGTCTCCCTCTTCGCCGTCGTGCTCGTCGCGGGCGGCGCGGGCATGTCCCGCCGTCCGCCTCCTCCGTCGCCGCCGCCTCCTCCGCCGCCCGAGCCGTCGCAGTATGATCGCGAAATTGCGCCGATGATCGCGAAGTACTGCGTCCGCTGCCACGCGGGCGAGAAACCGAAGGGCGACATCGACCTCGCGTCGGTCGACGGCCGCAGGACGTGGAAGCGCGTCTGGCGGCAGATCTACAACGGCACGATGCCGCCGCCCGGCGCCCCCGCGCCGACCTCCGCCGAGCGTACGACGTTCGCCGAGTGGATCGAGAAGACGCTCACCGGCGGCAAGCCCGACCCCGGCCGCGTCGTCGCGCGCCGCCTCAGCCGCACCGAGTACCGCGCCACGATCCGCGACCTCACCGGCCTCGACTACAGGCCCGCCGACGACTTCCCGGCCGACGACACCGGGTACGGCTTCGACAACATCGGCGACGTGCTCGCGCTGCCGCCGATCCTCATGGAGCGCTACTTCGAGGCGGCCGGCCGCATCCTCGACCGCGCGATCCTCACGCCCGAGCAGCGCGCCCCGGTGACGCACAAGTTCGGCCCGAACGACATGCAGGGGCCGGGCGGCTCGCGGCAGTCCGACCTCTACGTCATCTACGCGCCCGGCGACGCCTCGGTCGAGGTGCGCGTCAAGCTCGAGGGCGAGTACCTCGTGCGCGTGCGCGCGTCGGGCGACCAGGCGGGGGACGAGCCGTGCCATATGGCGCTGGCCGCGGGCGACCAGCGGCTCCGGCAGTTCGACGTGCCCCAGCAGCGCGGCGATGCCGCGACGTTCGAGTCGCGCGTGCGCCTCAAGCCCGGCCGCCACAAGGTATCCGCGGCCTTCACCAACGACTATTACCGCCCCGAGCACCCCGACCCGAAGAAGCGCGACCGCAATCTCGTGCTGCACGCGATCGAGTTCTCGGGGCCCCTCGACGTGCGCCTGCCGGAGAGCCACGCGAGGCTCATCGTGGCCGAGCCCGGACCGGCGCGGACGAAGCGCGACGCCGCGCGGCTCGTGATCTCCGCATTCGCCGAGCGCGCGTGGCGCCGGCCCGTCGCAGCCGACGAGGTCGAGCGGCTCCTGGCGCTCTTCGAGCGCAGCGAGGCGTCGTTCGAGGAGGCGGTGAAGCTGCCGCTGCGCGCGGTGCTCGTCTCGCCGCACTTCCTCTTCCGCGCCGAGCCCGACGGGCCGCGCGACGACCCGAAGGCGGTGCGCCGGCTGTCGGACGTCGAGCTGGCGAGCCGCCTGTCGTACTTCATCTGGGGCAGCACGCCGGACGAGGAGCTTCTCCGGGCCCCGCTCTCGAAGCCGGACGTGCTGGAACGGCAGGTCCGCCGCATGGTCGCCGACCCGCGCGCGGCCGCGCTCGCGGAGAGCTTCGCCGCTCAGTGGCTCGGCGTGCGGCGCCTCGACGGGCACGTGCCGGACGCCGGTGTCTTCCCCGGCTTCGACGATGATCTGCGCCGCGCGATGGCGCAGGAGCCGCTCCTCTTCTTCGAGGCGGTCGTGCGCGAGGACCGCAGCGCGCTGGACCTCCTCGACGCGAACTTCACGTTCGTCAACGAGCGGCTCGCGCAGCACTACGGCCTCGAGGGGGTCGCCGGCGCGCAGATGCGGCGCGTCCGGATCACCGACGCGCGGCGCGGCGGCGTGATGGCGATGGCGGGCGTGCTGACGGCCACGTCGCATCCGACGCGGACGAGCCCGTCGCGCCGCGGCAAGTGGGTGCTGGAGACGCTGCTCGGGTCGCCGCCGCCGCCGCCGCTGCCGGACGCGGGGAGCCTGAAGGAGGACGCGGCCTCGGCGAAGGCGGCCACGCTTCGCGCGAGGCTGGAGCGGCACCGCAGCGACGCGAAGTGCGCGCCGTGCCATGCGGCGATCGATCCGATCGGCTTCGGCCTGGAGCCGTACGACGCGGTCGGGGCGTGGCGCGAGCGCGATGCGGGGGGCCCGATCGACGCGGCGGCGAAGCTGCCGGACGGCACGGCGTTCAACGGGCCGCTGGAGCTGCGCGCGATCCTGCTCGCGCGGCGCGACGAGTTCGTGCGCTGCCTCGTCGAGAAGATGATGACGTTCGCGCTCGGGCGCGGGCTGGAGCACTACGACGCGCCGGAGGTCCGGCGCATCGGGCGGGCGGCCGCCGCGGACGGGTACCGGATGTCCGCGCTGGTTCTGGGGATCGCGAAGAGCTATCCTTTCCTGCACCGGCGCAACCGCGCGGCGGAGGGAAGCGATGAGTAGGGCGATTACGCGGCGCACGCTCTTGAAGGGCGCGGGGGCGGCGCTCGCGCTGCCGGCGCTCGACATCATGGCGATGCCGGACGAGCGGCCGGTCCGCATGGCGTACGTCTTCTTCCCGAACGGCGTGAACGCGCCGAACTGGCTGATGCGCGGCGAGGGGCCGCTCGCGGACTTCCCGCCCGCGCTCGCCGCGATGGAGCCGCACAAGAAGGACATCCTCGTGCTCTCGGGCCTCGCGCACCGCAACGGCGACGCGCTCGGCGACGGGCCGGGCGACCACGCGCGCTCCGCGGCGGTCTTCCTCACGGGCGCGCACCCGCGCAAGACCGAGGGGAGGGACATCCAGGCCGGCGTGTCGGTCGACCAGGTCGCGGCGCGGAAGGTCGGCGAGCGCACGCGGCTGCCGTCGCTCGAGATGTCGTGCGACCGCGGGTCGAACGTCGGCAACTGCGACTCCGGCTACAGCTGCGCGTACTCGAACAACATCTCGTGGCGCGGGCCGGCCGCCCCGTCGGGCAAGCTCATCATCCCGCGCGAGATCTTCCAGCGCCTCTTCGGCGAGGAGGAACAGCTGACGGACGAGGAGCGGGCGCGCCGCGCCGCGGACGCGGCGAGCGTGCTCGACCTCGTGAAGGAGGACGCGGACCGGCTGCGGCGGGCGCTCGGACGCGCCGACCAGGAGAAGCTCGACGGATATCTCGAGTCGGTGCGGGCGGTCGAGAGACGCATCGAGCAGGCGGCGAAGGAGCGGCGGCAGCTCCCGAAGCTCGACCTGCCGCAGGGGGTGCCGGGGGACTACCGCGAGCACATGCGGCTCATGACGGACCTCATCGCGCTCGCGTTCCAGACCGACACGACGCGCATCCTGACGTTCATGATGGGCAACGAGGGAAGCGACCGCACGTACCCGTGGATCGGCGTGCGCGACGGGCACCACTCGCTGTCGCACCACGGCGGCGACCAGGGCAAGGTGGACAAGATCCGCGCGATCGACAAGTGGTTCGTCGAGCAGTTCGCGGCGCTCGTCGCGAAGCTGAAGGCGATCCCCGACGGCGAGGGGACGCTGCTGGACCAGTCGATGGTCGTCTTCGGGTGCGCGATCTCCGACGGCAACGCGCACAACCACGAGAACCTGCCGGTGATCCTGGCGGGGCGGGGGGGCGGGACGATCGCGCCGGGGCGGCAGGTGCGGTACGCGCGCGGGACGCCGCTGTGCAACCTGTTCCTGTCGATGCTGGACCGGATGGGCGTGCGGGAGACGCGCTTCGGCGACAGCACGGAGAGGCTGGGGAAGCTGGAGTAGGATGGCCTGATCTGCCGCTGCGGCACGCTCCGCATTGGCCGTGGGAGAAGGTGGCTGCTCAGGCGCCCAGGAACAGCCCGCCCGAAGCGTCGACCTCCCCGCTCTCGATCCTGCGTGCCAGCGCCGCGAGCGCGCGAGCGAGCCCGCGCGGGTCCGAGGTCGGGATCGTCCGTGCCGAAACGAAGAGGATGCCGGGAAGGGCGGCGCGCGCACTGAGGAAGTCCGCATGCAGCAGGGCGAAGTCGGCGATGTTGTACGTCGCCGCGATCCGGCCCTCCGCGACCGCCAGGTTGAGGACCGCCTCGTCGTCGAGTCCCGCGTGCGCCGAGCCGGCGATCGACAGCGCGTCGACTCCCCTCCGCTTCAGCTCGTCGGCCGCCTCCGGGCTGATCGGCTCGTCGAGCAGGAAGCGCGGCCTAGGCGCGGACGGTGCTGACATAGGCCGGCGGCCGCAGATCCGGGATCTCCTCGGGGTGTTCGCGGATGTAGGCGGCAGCCGTCTGCACCTGCTCCGCCCGCAGATGCGGGTAGTGCGCGAGCGCCTTGCGCAGGTCGCCCTTGTGGTCGCGCCAGATCATGTGGAGCTCCCACGCCGCCAGTCCGGTGCCTGTGACGTGCGCCCGACGACCGCCGGGCGTCCACCGGAAGTCGATCCCGGGGAAGCGCTCCATCCGCAGCGCCTCGTCCAGAAGCTCCACGGCCGCCGCGCTGGCGGTCAGGCGGCGCCGGGAGGCGTACTCCTTCAGCCGGTCGGCGACGGCCCGCGGAAGGCGCGCGTTGAAGTGGACGCTCTTTGTACGCTTCTGAATCATCTTGAGTACACTGTATTACAATTCTCGGAGATTGCAAGGCTCGAATGATCGCCCGTCGCCTGCTACCCTACCGCCCATGCGAACGACTCTCGCGCTCCTGCTCTGCCTCACGGCCTGCAGTACGCCGAAGCCTAGACCCGCCCCGCCGGCTCCCGCTCCGCGGCCCGCGCCTCCCCCGAAGCCCGACGACAAGAAGTGGGACGTGGCGAATCCCCCCGGCCCGTCCGACGACGTGCCGATCGACACCGACGAAGGCACGTGGATGAGCCTCGACGTCAGCCCCGACGGCGGCTCGATCGTCTTCGACCTGCTCGGCGACATCTACGAGATCCCCGTCGCGGGCGGCGACGCGCACGCGCTGACGAGCGGCGTCCCGTGGGACATGCAGCCGCGCTACAGCCCCGACGGGAAGCACATCGCCTTCACCAGCGACCGCGGCGGCGGCGACAATGTCTGGGTCATGGCGCGCGACGGGTCCGACCCGAAGGCGGTCACGAGCGAGTCCTTCCGCCTCCTCAACAGCCCCGCGTGGGAGCCCGGCGGCCAGTTCATCGCCGCCCACAAGCACTTCACGTCGCGCCGCTCGCTCGGCGCCGGCGAGATGTGGCTCTACCACCGCTCGGGCGGCGAGGGCGTGCAGATGACGAAGAAGCCGAACGAGCAGAAGGACGCGGGCGAGCCCGTCTTCTCCCCCGACGGCCGCTTCCTCTACTTCAGCCAGGACACGACGCCCGGCGACACGTTCGAGTACAACAAGGACTCCAACAAGCAGATCTACGTCATCCAGCGCTTCGACCGCGAGACCGGCGAGACCGAGACGCTCGTCGGCGGGCCCGGCGGCGCGATCCGCCCGACGCCGTCGCCCGACGGCAAGTCGCTCGCCTTCATCCGGCGCGTGCGCTTCAAGACCGTCCTCCACGTGCGCGACCTCGAGTCGGGCGTCGAGCGCCCGCTCTTCGACGGGCTCGACCGCGACCTCCAGGAGATCTGGGCGATCCACGGCGTGTACGCGACGATGGCGTGGACGCCGGATTCCAGGTCGATCGTCTTCTGGTCGGGCGGGAAGATCCGCAGCATCGACGCGGCGACGAAGGCGGTGCGCGAGATCCCGTTCCGCGTGCGGGCGACGCGCAAGGTGACGCGCGCGCTGCGCGTGCCGATCGAGGTGGCGCCCGAGAAGTTCGACGTCCGCATGCTCCGCTGGGTGCAGGTGTCGCCCGCGGGCGACCGCGTCGCCTACTCGGCGCTCGGCCATCTCTACGTGCGCGACCTGCCGGACGGCGCGCCGCGCCGCCTGACGACGCAGCACACGCACTTCGAGTACTATCCGTCGTGGTCGCGCGACGGGAAGTCGATCGTCTACGTCGGCTGGAACGACGACGATCTCGGCACGGTGCGCATCGTCTCCGCGGCGGGCGGCGACGGGCGGGCGATCACGTCGAAGCCCGGCCACTACGTCGAACCGGCGTTCAGCCCTGACGGCACGCGCGTCGTCTACCGCAAGATCGCCGGAGGCGGCATCGTGAACCCCGCGTGGTCGGGTGACCCGGGCATCTACGTGTGGCCGGGGGAGGTCCGCGTGACGAAGAACGGAGTGAGGCCGCACTTCGGGGCGCGCAGCGACCGCGTCTATCTCCTGCAGTTCCGCAGCGAGGACAAGCGCGCGCTCGCGAGCATCGAGCTGACCGGCGCGCACGAGCGCACGCACGTCGTGAGCGAGGCGGCGACCGACTTCCGCGTGTCGCCCGACGAGCGCTGGGTCGCCTTCACCGAGCGGTTCAACGCGTACGTCATGCCGTTCGCGCGCGCGGGGCGCGAGATGGAGATCGGCCCGAAGTCGAAGGCGCTGCCGGTGAAGCGCGTCTCCGAGGACGCGGGCGAGTACCTGCACTGGTCGGCCGACTCGACGAAGCTGCACTGGGCTCTCGGGCCGGAGCTCTTCACGCGCGGCGTTGAAGAGGAGTCGTCGCAGCGCGCGAACGTCTCGTTCCAGGGCACCTCCGACGCTCCGGCGGGCGCGATCGCGCTCGTCGGCGCGCGGATCATCACGATGAAGGGGGACGAGATCGTGAAGGGCACGATCCTCGTCGAGGGGAACCGCATCAAGGGGATCGGCGACGTGAAGGTGCCGGACGGCGCGCGCACGATCGACGTCTCCGGCTGCGCGATCATCCCGGGGATCGTCGACGTGCACTACCACGGGCCGCAGGGGCACGAGGGAGTCGTTCCGCAGCGCAACTGGTCGCACTACGCGTACCTGGCGTTCGGCGTCACGACCGCGCACGACCCGTCGCACGACACCGCGAGCATCTTCGCGTCGAGCGAGATGCAGCGCGCGGGGCGCATCACGGGGCCGCGCACGTTCTCGACCGGCACGATCCTCTACGGCGCCGCGGGGTCGTTCAAGGCGTAGATTGACAGCCTGGACGACGCGCGGTCGCACCTGCGGCGGATGAAGGCGGTGGGCGCGTTCAGCGTGAAGAGCTACAACCAGCCGCGGCGCGACCAGCGGCAGCAGGTGATCGCGGGCGCGCGCGAGCTCGGCATGATGGTGGTGCCGGAGGGGGGCGCGCTCTTCCAGCACAACATGACGATGGTGGTGGACGGGCACACCGGCATCGAGCACGCGCTGCCGCTGGCGTCGGTCTACAAGGACGTCGTGCAGCTCTGGAAGGCGAGCGGCACCGGCTACACGCCGACGATGGGCGTCGGGTACGGCGGCATCTGGGGGGAGAACTACTGGTACGACAAGACGAACGTGTGGGAGAACAAGCGGCTGCTGACGTTCGTGCCGCGCGAGCAGGTCGACGCGCGGTCGAGGCGGCGCGTGACGGCGCCGGAGGAGGAGTACAACCACTTCTCGGTCGCGCGCACGTGCAAGCAGCTCGCGGACGCGGGCGTGCGCGTGCAGGTCGGGGCGCACGGGCAGCGCGAGGGGCTCGCGGCGCACTGGGAGATCTGGATGTTCGCGCAAGGCGGGATGACGCCGCATCGGGCGCTCCAGGCGGCGACGATCGACGGCGCGCGGTACGTGGGGCTCGACCGCGACATCGGGTCGATCGAGGTCGGGAAGCTCGCGGATCTCGTCGTGCTGGAGAAGGACCCGCTGGCAAACATCCGCGACAGCGAACAGATCCGCTACACGATGCTGAACGGGCGGCTCTACGACGCGCGCACGATGGACGAGATCGCGCCGCGGGCGAGGAAGCGGGGGAAAATGTACTGGGAGTAGGGTACAGGAACGTTCGAGAACGAGGTCAAGACGAAGAAGGGCGACGCGTACGTCACGTTCTTCAAGGGGACGTACCGCCGGAAGAAGGAGGACAGGAAATAACGATCGTCCTGTTCCACTGGAACGAGGCGGAGGCGAAGGAGCGCGCGAAGCGCATCGGCGCGCGGCCGCACTGGGGCCGGAGGCGCGGAGACTACGGGCCGATCCGCGCGCGCCCGCCCGACGCGGTCGTGATCGACCTCTCGCGCCTCCCGTCGCACGGCCTCGCCGTCGCCGGCTGGCTCCGCCAGACGAAGGCGACCCGCCGCGTGCCGATCGTCTTCGTCGGCGGCGACGCCGCCCGCGCGAAGAAGCTCCTCCCCGACGCAACCTACACCGAGTGGAGCCGCATCCGCTCAGCGCTGCGCCGCGCGATCGCGCACCCGCCCGGGAAGCCCGTCGTCCCCGGCACGATGGACGCGTACTCCGGCACCCCGCTCCCGAAGAAGCTCGGCGTGGAAGGGCGGACGGTCGCGCTCATCGGCGCGCCGGACGGATTCGCGCGGACGATCGGCGTCCGGTCGCAGCGCAAGGGCGACGTGGTCATCCTCTTCTCGCGATCGATGGCCGACCTGCGCAGGCGCTTCGCGGCCGCCGCCCACGCCGCAGGCGCCCGCCTCTGGCTCGCGTGGCCGAAGAAGACCTCCGGCCTCGCCTGCGACCTCGGCGAGCTCGAGGTCCGCGCGTTCGGCCTGGCGCGCCGCTGGGTCGACTTCAAGATCTGCGCGATCGACGCGACGTGGTCGGGGCTCGCCTTCGCCCGACGCAGGGAATAGCCCCGCCTCCGGCGCCGTTACCGGAGCATGTGGCTGGCCCTCGCGCTCCTCGCCCAGGACGGCTGGATGACGTCCCTCGAGGACGGCCGTGCCGCCGCCCGCAAGCAGGACCGCCCGGTCCTCGTCTACACCTACAACTACTGAGAGACGAACTTCCCGAAGCTCGACGGCCGGGTGCCGGCGCACGCACGGTTCATGAAGGCGGCGGAGGAGTGCGTGCGAGTCGTCGTGCGGCTGAGCACCGGCCCGGCGTCCATCGTGGAGCTCCTCAGCCCCGAGGGCGACAGCCTCATGCGGCTCGTCGACCCGGGCCTCGAGAACCTGGGCGCCGAGATCGAGGACGGGCTCGCGAAGCACGACGCGCAGAACGCCCGCTTCCTCGACTATCTCTTCTCATACCGGCCGGCGGACCCCGCCGACCGCCGCGAAGCCGAACGGCTCGCCGCGCAGCTCCGCAGCGACGATATCGAGACGCGCACGAACGCGTCGGCCGCCCTCGTGAAGATGGGCCGCCCGGCCCGGCTCGCGCTCGGGGCCCTCGACCGGCGCGGGCTCGACGCGGAGGCCCGCGCGCGCATCGACGGAGTGCTGGCGGCGCTGGACCGGTGGCACCGCCGCATCGAGCCGGCGGGGCTCGACCACGACATCGCGTACCTGTCGCTCCTCACGGACCCGCGCGCGACCGACCGGCTCCGGCGGATCGGCCGCCCGGGGCCCGGCCTGCGCTGGAGCGCGGACGCGGACGGCTACGAACGGAAGTAGTACCATAGCGCCGTGGCAGCGCGCCGCGAGATCAAGTCGGAGGAGGACCTCCTCCGCGCGCTCGACGAGCTGGGCCGCTCGATGGCGGGCGGGCTCGACCTCCGCCGCCTCGCGACGGCCGCCACCGGCGTCATCCGCCAGCGCCTCGGGCTGGCGTACGTCGCGCTCGTGCTCGTCGACTACGCGAACGGGAGGGCGGAGTACCTCGGCGACTCGACGGAGCTGCCGGTCGCCGCCCGGCCCGGCGACACGCAGCCGCTCGACCGCGGGCTCGTCGGACTGTGCGCGCGCGAGGGGCGGACCGTCTACGTCGAGGACGTGCGGCGCGACCCGAACTACGTGCAGATCATCCCGGGCATCGTCACGGAGCTCGTCATCCCGGTGCGCTCGCGCGAGCGCGTCGTGGCGGTCCTCAACTGCGAGTCGCGCGAGCCCGGCGGCCTGCGCGGGCGGGGCATGTTCCTCGAGGTGGCGGCCGACCGGCTGGGCGCGGCGATGGAGAACGCGCTGCTGCTGCGCGAGAAGGCGGCGATGCTGGAGCAGGTGCAGGCGCACGCGCAGTACCTCGAGGTGCTCTGCCAGATCGCCCGCATCGCCACGCAGGACCTCGAGCTGCGGCCGATGCTCCAGCGCATCACGGACGCGCTCTCGCAGGCGTTCGGCTGGGAGTTCGTGTCGTGCGCGACCGTGGACTTCGGGCGAGGCCGGTTCGTGAACGAGGCGGTCACGTCCCGGGTCGCGACGCAGGTCACCGTCGGCTACGGCCGCGAGCTCGGAAGCGGCGTGGTGGGGACCGTGGCGAAGACGGGCGGGCCGATCCTGATCGACGACGTGCGCGGGATCCCGAACTACGTCGAGACGATGCCGGGCTGCCGCTCGGAGCTCTGCGTGCCGGTCATGTCGGGCGGGCGCGTCGTCGCGGTCCTGAACCTCGAAAGCCTGCAGCCGGCCGCGTTCCACGACCAGCTGCTGCTGCTGCAGACGGTGGCCGAGCAGGTCGCCGGCGCGATCGCCAGCGCCCACCTCTTCGCGCAGGTCAAGCGCCGGGCGCTCCATCTGGCGATGATCGGCGAGCTGTCTCGGCACGCGATGGGGGCGGGCGAGCTGCAGCCGCTCATGGACCGCGTGGTCGACTACGTGCACCGCCGCATGGGCCTGCCCTTCGTGGCGATCCTGCTGCTCGACGAGTCGGGGAACGAGATGGAGCTCGCGGCGCACGCGGGGGCGGTGCCTCTCAGCGTCGCCCGCGGCGCGCGCTGGCCCGTCGGAAGCGGCATCGTCGGCCGCGCCATCCGCTCGGGCGAGCCGCAGCTCGTCGCGAACGTGAAGGCCGACCCCGACTACGTGGCCATCGCCCCCGACATCGTGGCGGAGCTGGCGGTCCCGATCTCCTTCCAGGGACGGACGCTTGGGGTGATGAACGTCGAAGTGACCGCGGCCGAGGCGCTCGGGCCGGAGACGGTGATGGTGCTGCGGACGTTCGTCGACCAGACGGCGGGCGCGATCCACATGGCGGCGGTGAACCGCCGGCTCGCCGACACGAACCGCGCGCTGACGGGCGCGCTCTCGCGGTACGTCGCTCCCGACGTGGCGGAGCGCCTGGCGGCCGACCCGCAGCGCTTCCACTCGTCGGGCGAGCGGCGCGACGCGACCGTCCTCTTCGCCGACGTGCGCGGATTCGGGGCGCTGGGGCGCGAGATGGATCCGGAGCAGCTGCTCACGCTCCTCAACGACGCGCTCGGCAAGATGGGCGAGGCGGTGCTCGCGGAGCGCGGGAGCATCAACCGATTCCTCGGCGACGGCTTCCTCGCGGTCTTCGGCGTCCCCGAGCGGCTGCCCGGGCACGCCGCCGCCGCCGTGCGCGCCGCGATCGAGATCCAGAAGCGCGTCGACGCGATGTCGCCGCGCTGGGAGGCGGCGACCGGCTCGCCGCTGAGCGTGGCCGTCGCGGTGCACACGGGGGACGTGATCTCCGGCAGCGTCGGCGACGCGCGGCACCGGGAGTTCACGGTGCTCGGCGACGTGGTGGCGGTCGCATCGCGCCTGGAGGCGGAGGCGAAGGCGAAGGGCGCGCGCATCCTCGTGACGGGCGCCGTCGCGGACGCGCTCGGCGGGCGCGTCCCGGTGAAGCCGGCCGGGTCGCTCGACCTCGGCTCGCTCGTCGGCGCCCACCGGCTGTACATGATATAGTCGGGCGAAATGACGCCGTACCTCGAGGTGATCGCGCGCGAGTGGGCCGCGCGCGCCGACGAGCTGGCCGACTGGGCGTACGCGAACCTCGTCAACCGCACCGACGTCTGGGGCTCCTACCTGCCGATGGCGAAGCGCGCGAAGCAGACCTTCTTCACCGCCCCCTTCCCGGCCGCCCGCGGCAAGGAGTTCCTCACCAAGGCGCACCTCGCCCGCCACTTCGCGGCCCTCGACGGCTCCATCATGAGCCTCCACTCCACGAGCGCCGACCGCACGTCGCGCTGGATCACGATCGACATCGACCGCCACGAGCGCGACGAGGAGTCGACGCGAGAGGGCAACTTCGCCGCCGCGGTCGCGTGGCACGACCGGCTCGTCGAGACGGGCCTCGACCCGCTCCTCTTCGACAC
>Ga0187892_10004704_pt1 | contig 22529 bp, 22 predicted proteins | sample MA1701073metaG_FD_139345 | JGI IMG/M metagenome (GOLD analysis project Ga0187892, IMG submission 139345) | Bio-ooze microbial communities from a basaltic lava cave in the Kipuka Kanohina Cave System on the Island of Hawaii, USA - MA170107-3 metaG ... | reverse complement strand
CCGCCTCTTTCAAAATCAGGACGATCTGCTCCTCACTGAACCTGCTCTTCCGCATGTCCTTCCTCCCCGCACACTCGGCCCGGTCACACTACCATTGGCCCAGTTGTCGGGGAGCAGGTCAAGCGGGCTTTTCCCACACTGCCACAAGGCTCCGGCTATCGCTCGTGAATGGCTCCCGTTTCCACCCAGACCACCGCTCACGCAACCTCAAACCGGCAACCGTTGCCATTAGGTCAAGTTCAGAGGGCCAGACGTAACGAAACGGGACCGAGAGGCGTTCCATGCGTCCGTTAATGATTTCAAAGTGATGAGACGTCAGGCCTTGCCGCGCAACGTCGTACTCATCAAACCCCCACCTGGTCTCACTCACGTCGAAGGCACGGACCGTCTCGCCGGGTGGAAGGCGTTGCAGATCTGGGACAAGGACCTCGATAACGAAACAACCACCGCGCTGGAGGTGCGCCGCAACATTAAGGAAGCAGGCGGTCTGCGCCTCTTGCGTCGTAAGGTTCATGATCGTGTTGAACACGAGGTACGCGACCGCGAACGTACCATCCACGTGCGTCGTTGCGAAATCGCCGATAGTGACGCCGATGTTTTCGCCGCCGGGCTTGGAGCGCATCCGCGCGACCATCGCCTTCGACAGGTCGATCCCGTGCACTCGCACCCCGCGCTGCGCGAGCGGGACTGCGATCCGTCCGGTCCCAATGCCAAGTTCAAGTGCGCGTCCGTTCCCGGCGAGGTCGGCAAGAAAGTCAACAACGGGGCCGACGGACGCGCTGTCGAACATCTTCGCCACGGATTTGTCGTATCTCGCGGCAACACGCTCATTGAAATAACCGTCGTCGTGCACAAGGCGAGTCTACAGGCAGAGAGAGGGTACGGGCCTGCCTCGTGCGAAAGCCCGCGGGCGCGGGACGAGCTTATCGCCCTTCGACAGGCTCAGAGCGAGCGGAAATCGGAATGTCCATCTTGACAGTCAAGGTCCCTCATTTCCACCCCGTCCTAGCGGCAACCCACTTGCGGGCCTCAATGCCCTGCGCAGCCTGGAATGCCCGCAGCCCCGGCAGCCCGGGCGGCGGCGGCAGCAACGATTGCGCCGTGAAAAAGCCGGCCAGCGCGGCGATGGCCGCAGTTACAGCGTCGCGGTCAGCTGCGCGCGCTGCCCCGTGCGTCGAGAGCAAGTCTTCTGGGTCGGGGCCGCCCTGCATCGCGACGCTCGGTGCAAAGGCCACCAGGTCCACCCAGGCGGCGCCCACCGCAGCGTGCGGCCAGTCCACAAAATAGACGCGCCTACCAGTCAAGAGCACGTTGTCTGCGCGGATGTCCATGTGTATGAGCGTGTTCCCTTGCACGGCAGCCGGGGCCTCCTCCTCAAGCCGGGCCAGGCGCTGCAAGTTACGCGCCGACCATGAGTCCAGCCCGTCGTGGGGCGCTGCGGCGAGCCGCCGCCAGCCGCAGATGCTGTCGGCGAACAGCCTGCTCGCCTCGCGTGCCGTCCCCGCGGGCAACGGCGATGGCGTCAACGCGTCAGAAAGCCTTACGCAGGCACGGACAACTCTGTCCAACTCATCCGCGTCCCAGGGCTGGCGCGGGCTGCGGCCCTCAATGTCCTCGAAGGCAAGCGCGACCCAGCCGCCCTCCCCTTCATCGTGCGAGCCGATAAAGCGCGGCACTGGCACGCCCGGCGGCATGGCGCGGCTGATGACGGCCTCGCGCCTGTGGAAGGCAGGTGACGACGGGTTGGGCTCAGGGCCGATGGCTTTCACGAACGCGCGGCGCCCGTCCTTGAGCTTTAGGCGGCACGCCGCCCCGGGCGAAAAACCTCCGGGCTGTGTCACTGCTGTCACAACCGGGCTGCCGAGCAATGCCTCTATGCCTGTGCGAACGCGTGCCGGGACCTGTTCCCAGTTGAGCCGCGCACCGCTGGCAGGGGGTGGTTGAATCCGGTTTTTCGCGGAGCGGTCCATAAGCACATTTCAGGTTGCAGGGATACCCCAGAACGGCAGTGGGTCAATTCGGCTTCCCTCTCCCTGGCAGGGAGAGGGTTTAGGGTGTGGGTCGAAGTCCAAACTGACCCACTACCCCCCAGAACGCGAGTGTTGCATCTGGCTGATACTACTGAGTGGCTTGCTCCTTCCGTTTCGTCAGCCACTCCGTGTTGTCCCGCCGCGCAAACACCATCCCCGTCCAGGTCTCGTCTATGGAAGCGATTTTGTAGTCCACCCAGTGTCTGTCCATCAGGTGTTTCCTGACCTTCGCCTGCGTGAGGTCGCTGCCGCGGCCCGATGACTGCTTGGGCCAGATGACCCAAAGGGCGCCGTTTTTAGCAACTGCCCCGTCCGCCTTCCCAAGGCGCCGCTCCAAGTCACCAAGCGACTCGACGAAGAGCATTCCCATCCTGCCCATGGCTCGTGGTGACCGCGTGAACGCCACGCCGTCCGGTAGCGGCCCAAGCCTGGCCTCGAAACCGTCCGGCGCGCCGGTCAAGACGACGGCCGTCCCAACCCTGAGGCCCAGCTTGCCCGCGAGTGACCTCCCCTTGTATGGCGCCATAGTGTCCGGCACGACAGGGTCCGCCGGCGGGGCCGCGATAGCCTCGCGGACTGCGCGCACGGCGTGGTCCCAACCTGTGAAGACGGCATCAGGCAGGTAGCTGCGGACCTCTTCCACTTTTTCAGGTGCGCCACCAGCGAAGATGAGCGGGACGCGGCGCGTATTCGCCCTCTGCCGCAGCCACATGCCCTTGGCTCTGCCAACAGACGGCGACCTGTCCAGGTCAATCAGGAATGCCGCAGGTACGTCTTTCAGCCACTTCAGGAGCCCGACGGCGCCGTCCTTCGTGTTGATGAAAGCATCAACCTCGAACCCGGCGCCGCGGAGGGCCTGCACACGTTCGTCAATCTCCGCCGAACCCGATTGCACAAGCACGACTTTGTTCACGGCGGCCTCCTGCCAGTCCACGCACACCGTACGTCAAGGCCATTTAGTGACGCTAAAAAGTACCGCCCCGCTCATTGAAATGCGGGTTCCATGCGACTTCCCACGGGTGGCCGTCCGGGTCCGCAAAGTAGCCCGAGTACCCGCCCCAAGAAGTATCTGCGGCTGACTTAAGTACTTTCGCGCCAGCCCGTTCCGCCTCAACAAGCGTGGCATCGACGGCCCGCCTGGTGGCGCAATTCTGGGCGAGCGCCACCGCGCCCGGGCGGCCTGTCGCGCCTGGACGCGCAAAATCTTCGGCAAGCGCCCTGACGCCATACAGGGATAGCGCAATGCTGCCCAGTTGGAAAAACGCAACCGACTGGTTGCTTGAGCCCGACGCCTTCCAGCCCAGCCGTTCATAGAACCGCCGGCTAGCGGCAACATCCCTCACGCCCAGGGTCACGAGGCTGATACGTGGCTCCATAGCGCCGTCCCTCCTGTTTTCTACAGCTTGATTTTATGCGCGGGTTCCGGCTCGCCGGACCAGCTGCCCCGGCCTGAAAAACCCATACCCCCTGGGTGGGGGTATAAAATGAAACATCGAATGCCAGTCCCTTTCCTTTCTGGAGGTCCCTTTGGAATCTGTCACAAGCGCCGACGCGCTGAAACGGCTCAACTACATCGAAGGCCACCTCGACGGCATCCGCAAGATGGTCGAGGAGGACCGCTATTGCGTGGACATCCTCAAGCAGACATATGCCGTGCGGAGGGCGCTGCAAAAACTCGAATCGTCGCTCATCTCAGCGCACCTGAAGTCGTGCGTGGCCCCCGGCGTGCGGGAAGGGCGCGAGGAACAGGTGCTGAAAGAACTGGTAGAGCTCTATGAAATTGCAGATCGTTGAAGAGGCGGGAAGGCGCGCTCCCGAAACCGCGCCAGTCTCCGGCAGCCCTGACGCTTACACAGGCTCAGTCAGCCTGCAGATACAGGGCATGACGTGCGCGTCCTGCGTCACGCACGTGGGCGGCGCGCTGCGGTCCGTCCCCGGCGTCCTCAAGGCGGAAGTCTCACTGGCGGCGGAACGGGCACATGTCGCGTTCGACCCCGCAGCGGTGGGTGTTGAGGCGCTGGTCAAGGCCGTCAAAGGCGCAGGCTACACAGCCAATGTCGCAGGCGAAGGCGCCGCGGCTGAAGGACAGGAACGCCAACGCAAAGCGTCCGAACTGAGGTCACTGCGAAACCGCACCGCCTTCGCGCTGCTGGCAGCTGCGTTCACGATGCTTGTCATGCAGTGGCAGCGCGTCCCGGCCCTTGGAGACATAACGCCGGGCGCGGTCAACTTCGTCCTCCTGGCAACCGCGGCCCCCGTGCAGTTCTGGTCGGGCAGCAGGTTCTACCGCTCTGCCTGGTCGGCGGCGCGGGCGCACACATCCAACATGAATACGCTCATCGCGATAGGCACGTCGGTCGCCTTTTTCTACGGCGTCGCGGTAACAGCTGCGCGGCCCGCGTTCGAAGGGTCCGCGCTTCTTATGGAAGGCGACACCGGGACGTACTTTGATGTGTCCACCGCCATCATCGGCCTGGTGTTGCTGGGGCGGTTCCTCGAGTCCCGCGCCCGCGGGCGTACGTCCGAGGCGATCAGGAAGCTCATCGGACTCCAGCCGCGCACGGCGCTCGTGGCGCGGCCCGGCAACACGCAGATCGATATGCCCGTCGAGGACGTGGCGCTGGGCGACATCGTCATCCTCCGCCCGGGAGAGCGCGTGCCGCTGGACGGCGAGGTCGTAGGAGGCGCCAGCACGCTCGATGAATCCATGCTTACCGGCGAGAGCGCGCCCGTGGACAAGGAGCCCGGGTCGAAGGTCTATGCCGGCACGGTCAACGGCGCGGGCGGGCTGCGCTTCAGGGCCACGGCTGTGGGCCGGGACACGGCGCTGGGCCAGATCGTCAGGATGGTCGAGCGCGCGCAGGCGTCGCGTGCGCCGATCGAAAAACTTGTTGACCAGGTGACCGCGCGCTTCGTGCCTGCGGTGCTCATCGGCGCGGCACTCACGTTCGGCTTATGGTCGTTCTTCGCGCCGGACCCCGTATTCGTGAACGCCATGATGTTGACGGTTGCGGTGCTGGTCATCGCCTGCCCGTGCGCACTCGGTCTCGCCACACCCACCGCCATCATGGTCGGCATGGGGCGAGGCGCCAGCCGCGGCATACTCATCCGGGACGCTGAAGCCCTGGAGGTGGCGCACCGGGTCAAGATAGTCGTCTTCGACAAGACCGGCACGCTCACCGCGGGCCGCCCGCGGGTGGCAGCTTTGAGGCCGGCGGTGGCCGCCCTGGGCGGAACCGGAGGATCCAGGGATGCTGAACTAATCCTGCTGGCCGCCGCGGCCGCGGTCGAGGCAGGCTCTGAGCACCCGCTGGCGAAGGCGGTAATGGCGGCGGCGAAGGAACGGGGCGTTGCGGCCGCGCCCGCGACGGGGTTCAGGGCGATAGCCGGAAAGGGCGCCGTTGCATCCGTGAACGGGCACGTCGTCATCGCAGGCAATGTGGCGTTGCTAAAGGAAAACGGCGTGGACGCGTCGCCGCTGGTTGCAGACGCGGACGACCTGTCGTCCCGAGGGCAGACGGCGTTGCTCATCGCGCGCGGCGGCCAGGCGATCGGCGTCATAGGGGTGTCGGACACCATCAAGGCGACTGCTCGGGAGGCAGTCGAGACCCTCCACCGCATGGGCGTCAGGACGGTCATGCTCACCGGCGACAACCGCCGCGCGGCTGCCGCTGTGGCGAAGGAGGTGGGGGTTCAGGATGTTGTCGCCGAAGTCCTTCCGGCCCAGAAGGCGGACAAGGTCGCCGAAATAAAGGCTGACCTGCGTGGTCGAGGCGCGGTAGCGATGGTCGGCGACGGCATCAACGATGCCCCTGCCTTGGCGCTTGCGGACGTCGGCATTGCCATCGGCTCCGGCACGGACGTGGCGATGGAGGCAGCGCACGTGACGCTGACATCGAGCGACCCGCGTGGCGTTGCCGAAGCGATAGCGCTCAGCCGTTCAACGATGCGCACGGTGCGCCAGAACCTGTTCTGGGCGTTCTTCTATAACGTGGCGCTCGTGCCAATTGCGGCAGGCGCGTTGTACCCGGTCTTCGCGGGCGGCGGCGTGCCCGTGTGGCTGCGTTGGGCGCTTGGCGAAAGCGGCTTCCTTGACCCCGTCATGGCGGCGGCCGCCATGGCGGTCAGCTCTGTCAGCGTCGTGACCAATTCGCTGCGCCTGGGAGGCGTGCCGCTGCTGGGGCGCAGGCGCAGCGGGCCCGGGGCGCCTGAAGGAGTGTCAGGGCGGGCAGTGGCGCAGACAGGGTAATATCAAACACTCGCAACCCAAGGAGGCAACACAATGCGGTTCCTTTTCAAAGGCAAAGCCAAGACGGCAAAGGACCCCATCTGCGGGATGGACGTGGACGTCGGCAAACCGGCGGGCGGCACGGCGGAGTATGAAGGCAAGACCTACTACTTCTGCTCGCCCGGCTGCCGGACGGCGTTCATGAAGGACCCCGCGGGAACGCTCAAGGGCGGGCCGAAGGCCATGGGCAGCCACTAACAGGTCATGGCCACCGAAACGCAACAGCGGACCACTCCCCCGCCAGGAGGCAGGGCGGTCGTCTATACCCACCCAGAGTGCGGGTATTGCGACCGTCTGAAGGACGACCTGCGGGCGAAAAAGGTTCCGTTCGAGGAGATTGACGTGTCAAAACACCCTGAGAAGTGGGCGGACGTGAAGAAGCTCGCCGGCGAGAAGATCACTCCCGTCATGGTCACGGCGCAAGGCGAGGTGCAAGTCGGCTACCGCGGCTTTGGGTGCAACTTCGATTAGCCGCTTGCGGGGGGTCTGAACGTGCCCAGGCTGAACTTGAAAGCGACACTGACCTGCCCAAAGTGCGGGGCTTCGCACAGAGAGACCATGCCAGCAAACGCTTGAGTGGTCTTCTATGACTGCACGTCGTGCGGCGCTGCCCTGAGGCCAAAGCCTGGCGACTGCTGCGTATTCTGTTCATATTCAGATTCCCTCTGCGCTACGAAGCAAATGCAAGCGCAGGAAAAGAGACCTTAGACCACGCGGACTGACCCAAGAACCGCAATACCACGGCCTTGCGGCGTTATTGACTGGCCGGGCCGCCCGGCATAGGCTGGTAATCGCACTGACAGGCCGGTCGCCCCACCCGCGAGGTGGGCCGCGACGCCTTAATGTGCGCCACGGCCCCGTGGTGTAGCGGCCTAACACGCTGCCCTGTCAAGGCAGAGAACGGCGGTTCGAATCCGCTCGGGGTCGCCAGAAACCTCCTACAAAGAGGCCCAGGCAATACAGCCTGGGCCTCTTTGTGTCTGACTCGCTGCCGCCTCTGCGTTCATGCCAGAGAGATGTCGCCTATAATGGGCCGCGCCCGAGATACTGAGCATCACGCAGCAGGTTTCTGGGGCCGTGTTTTTCAACACGCGGACCTGCAATTCCCAAAATGTGAGGGGCCATTGCCGAGGCTTTGCACTAATCGAATAAGAGGGCGACGCCTTATCAGGCTCGCCTCCATAATGTCACTGGTGTTGTTGATGGCACACCTCGGCCTCACGGCGTCCCCGCTCCATGGCATGGCGATCTCGACGGGCGGGCAAGGGCTGGACAGCAGTTTCACGCGTGCCACAGACCAAGGGCCGAGTCCATCGAGTGTCCCCCAGCGAGAAGCAGACAACATTGAGGGCTGCGTAACCATAGCCGCGTCGCCGTCCGGCAATTCGTTGGACAGTGTGCCCTCCTCGACTCTGGTTCAATCGACCTGGGGCCTGCCCAACGATTTCGGTTACGCGCTGACTGTCGCTTCATACCAGGCGCCGGGCTGGCCGAAAGATCCACTGGCCACGTTCCAGGCCCTTCTCATTTAAGAGACTCGCTGGTCAGCCCAGAACTGCAACGCGACGGACGGGCAAGCCCCGCCGTCTTTCTGCAGAGTTCATTCATTGGGCGCGACTCATGCAGGCGCGTCGCTTGGCGTCTAAATCACTGTCTCGCGCCAATCAACCCCGGTATTAGACGAGGGTGCCGATCTATGGTCAGGGCCAGTTGATACACCAGGGCCGCTGGGGTCCTGCTAGGCGCCCTGGTGTTTACCTCTTGCCGCCAATCTCCGCCTGTCTACCCAATCATTCCGACAGATGAGTTGGTGCTCCAGGGGAAGCCGGTCTACGAACAGAGGTGCGCTTCATGCCACGGTGACGCAACGACACCCCCGCCGCTCAAGGCCGCGCCATCACATGGAGCGGACGGCCACACGTGGCACCACCAGGACAGGCTGCTCGTGCAGTGGGTCCTCGACGGGGTCCCGCTTGCCACTGTAATGCCGAAGTGGCGAGGCACGCTGACCGAGGAAGAGGTCAGAGCGGTGGTCGCCTACATCAAGTCTTTCTGGCCTGAAGAGATCAGACAACGGCAGATAGAAGGTTCGGCCGAGTACGAAAAACAGATTAGTGAAGACCAGACAGCCGAAGCTAGGCAACAAAGATGAATATACGCGGCGTCCATCGTTGCGGGAGGCAGGGTTTGCGGCCGGCGCTCAGGAGCCTGCTTGCGTGGTCGTGGCTGATAGTAGCCATCGCAGCTCTGGCCGCGTGCGGCAGGTCATCACCAACCTCTGACTTATCAAGTAGCAAGACAATTGACCAAGGCAGGACGCTCTACGCAGCAAACTGCTCCCGATGTCATGGCGGAGAGACGGGCGGCAATATGAGGGACATCCCACCGCCGCACAATGCCAACGGCCACACCTGGCACCACCCAGACCAGCTGCTGATGGACATCATCCAGAACGGCCTGGCATTCGCGGTCGAAGGCCAGCCAACTATGCCTGCGTTCAAAGACACGCTTTCGCCCGAAGAAACAGGAATGATAGTTGCTTACATCAAAACTCTGTGGACTCCAGAGCAGCGGAGCTTCCAAGCTACCGTTACAACCTCAACAGCCAGGTAGCGGACCCAGACAGGAGCTAACCATGACGGTCAATAACCCATCGGTAGATGCAGCGTATCGGTTCAGGACTGCCCGCTTGGCGGTACTGGTGTCTCTTGCTGTCCTGCTGGTCTCAATCTTCGGCCTGGCAGGATGTGGGGGCAGTCCTGACGAAGGTCCCACACCGTCACTCGGCAAAGCGCCCGCCATCTCACTCCCGGACCAGAACGGTGTTGTCTACACGCTGGACCCCGAGGCATGCAAACCGACCGTTATCGTTTTCTACATGGGCTACTTCTGAGGGGGCTGCCGCTACCAGCTCGGAGAGCTGGCAAAGGACGTCGACAAGATAACCGCCTTTGCCGACGTAGTTGCCATCAGCACCGACCCCCAGAGCGAATCCCTGAAGACCGACAGCCTCATCGGGGGCAAGATAAGGCTCCTGAGCGACCCTGACATGACGGTTATACGCGCATTCAAAATGGATGCAGTCGGCATGGCGAATATGGGCTACGTGGTAGTGGACGGCAAAGGCGAGATCATCGCACGTCAGGTAGACCCCTTGTTCGGCACGCGGACTGATAAGTTCTGGGAACTCGTTTCTCAGTGCGAGCCGTAGGCGTGGCTAAGGTCTCGTCACCCTGTCGGGGGTGGTGTGTCACCACGGCTCTCCTCTCCCTGCCGGGGAGAGGGTCAGGGTGTGGGTAGAGGTCGAAACGGCCCACCCGTGCCGGTGGCTGCGTGCCGTTCATAAACTCGCCGTGCTAGCATCTGAAACAGGCCAGGGATGCGGTCCCTGGCCCTTTGCGCGTTGGCCAACAGACTCGGCCAGCCGCAAGCACTCGCCACTGCGGACTTACGCGCCGCACCAAGAGCGACAGCAGAATGTCCCTGCAAGGCCTGCTGCCCCTCCTCGCCCGGACGGAAGCGTTCGCGGCGGCCCTGAACGCGCTTGAAAAAGGCCCGGCGCGGGCGACGGTGATCGTTGCCGACGCGGCCACTGCGTACGCCCTGGCCGCATTGTGGCAGTCCGCCCGCTCGCCGGTCATTACCGTCACGCCGGACCCGGAGTCGGCCCGCAGGCTGGCCGACCAGCTTGCCACATGGTGCGGGGACAGTGCGCCCATATACCAATTCGTCGAGACCGAGAGCATCCCCTTCGAGCGTTACATCCCGGACCCGGGCAGCGCGCACCTGCGTCTCGAGGCGCTTGCCGCCTTGGCAGCCTGGGGCGGGCGCAGCGCGAAGCGGACGTTGCCGGACGGCGCACGCGGGCCATCGGCCGTCCGCACCGGCGCGGGGCGCGCCAAGCCGCCGGAGCCGCAGCCCCCGCTCGTGGTCGCCTCAGTGCGTGCCGCCGGCCAGGCCACACTCGGGTGCGCCGCGTTTGGCAGCGCAACGCATGAACTGCGCGTGGGCCAGAGGCACAGCCTTGAAGGGCTCGTACGCAAGTGGACCGGCATGGGCTACCGCGTCGAGCCCACTGTTGAGATACCTGGCGCCGCCTGTCGGCGCGGCGGCATACTGGACGTCTTCCCGGTTTCGCTAGAGCGGCCAGTCCGCATAGAGTTCTTCGACGACGAGGTCGAAAGCATTCGCGCCTTTGACCCCGCGACGCAGCGGTCTATGCCCGGCTCGCTCGGTGCGGTCACCGTCGTCCCCGCGGGCGAGGCGCTGCCTGCACATGCGGACGCTACGCGGGTGCAAGACCTCTTGGCGCGCATGGACTACGGCCGCTGTTCGCCAGAAGTGACGGCCCGCATATCTTCTGAGCTTGCGCGCACGCTGAACGGCGAGCCGCCAGAAGACATGTCCTTCTATTCCGGTTTCTTCTGCGACGGGTCGCTCTTTGACTACGCGCCGCCCGACACGCTCCTTGTAGTGGTCAGACCGGGCGAGGCAGAAGAATCGGCCCATGGCGCAGACTCCCGCATGGAGGTGCTCCGCAACACGAAGGAAAGACGGGGCGACGTGCCGGTGCACTTCCCGCAGCCGCATTTGGACTGGGGCCTGGTGAAGGACGCGCTGGACCGAGCGCCCCGCCGTCTGGACCTCACCCCATGGGGCGTAGAGGCGGAAGTCACGGGCCGCATCATGCCAGGGGCCGGCATCAGGTTGCCTGTGCAGCCGCAGCCGCCGTTCACGACTCCCGAATCGCTCACGAGTGTATCGGGTGAAAGGCCTGCTGGGGACGGCGACCAGAACGTCTCACGTGCTTCAGAAGCGCTGGCCCGCGCCAGGTCTCAGGGCTACCGCACAGTCGTCCTCTCCAACCACGCCGGGCGGCTCGCAGAGTTGGCGGCCCAGCGCGGAGTTGATGCGAAAGTCGCTCAGTCACTCGACGCCCCACCTGCGCCAGGCGAAGTGGTCATGGTCCAGGGCCACCTGCGCGAGGGCTTTGTCCTTTTGCCGCCGGACGGCTCTTCCGGGGTGTCTCTGCTCACCGATAACGAGGTCTTCGGCGTCGCCAAAGAGCGCAGGCGCGTGAGGCGGCGCCCTGTACGCCGCGGCCCGGCGCTCGAAGAACTCAAGCCCGGCACGTTTGTCGTGCACGTGGAGCACGGCATCGCGCGCTTCGCAGGCACCACGACGCTGCCGGGCCAGGACAAGGAGTTCCTCGTCCTTGAGTACGCGGACGACGATAAGCTCTATGTCCCCACAGAGCACCTGGACCGCCTCCAGCTATACCACGCGGCAGACGACCAGCCGCCGAAGCTCACACGCCTGGGCACCCAGGAATGGGCGCGGGCGCGCGAGAGGGCGAAGAAGGCGACCGAGCAGCTGGCGGGCGAGCTTATCGCCCTCTATGCGGCCCGGACAGTAGTGGAAGGCTTCGCAGCGGCGGCAGACACACCCTGGCAGGACGCGCTCGAAGCCAGCTTCCCCTATGAGGAGACGCCTGACCAGCTCGTAACCCTGGAGGCGGTCAAGAAAGACCTGGAGTCGCCGAAGCCAATGGACCGGCTGGTGTGCGGCGACGTCGGCTTTGGCAAGACAGAGGTCGCGCTGCGTGCAGCGTTCAAGGTTGTGCAGTCAGGCCGCCAGGTGGCGGTCCTTGTGCCCACCACTGTGCTAGCGCAGCAGCACTTCAACACGTTTACGGAGCGGCTGAAACCCTTTCCTGTCAATGTTGGGGTGCTTTCGAGGTTCCTGTCGGACCAGGAACAGCGCGAAGTGGTGCGCGGGGTGTCCCAGGGCGAAGTGGACATTTGCATTGGCACGCACAGGATTCTCCAGAGGGACGTGTCGTTCAAAAACCTGGGACTCGTCGTAATTGACGAAGAGCACAAGTTCGGGGTCATACACAAGGAGCGGCTGAAACGCATGCGCGCCCAGGTGGACGTGCTGACGCTATCGGCCACGCCTATCCCGCGCACACTGCACCTTTCGCTGGCAGGCGTGCGTGACATGAGCACCATCGAGACCCCTCCGGAGGAGCGACTGCCCATCAAGACCTATGTGTCTGAGGACAGCGCCGAGCTGGTGCGTGAGGCGATACTGCGTGAGCTCGACCGTAACGGGCAGGCGTTCGTGCTGCACAACCGGGTAAAGGACATAGAAGAGTTCGCAGGCAAGCTCCAGAAGCTCGTGCCAGAGGTGTCGGTGGACATCGGCCACGGTCAGATGCCCGAAGACGCGCTTGAAGACGTGATGAAGCGCTTCGCTGACCGTGAGTTCGACGTGCTCGTCTGCACAACGATCATCGAGTCCGGCCTGGACCTGCCGAACGTCAACACGCTTGTCGTGGACCGGGCCGACATGTTCGGGCTCTCACAGCTTTACCAGCTGCGCGGCCGCATTGGCCGCGGCGCCAACCGCGCCTACGCCTACATGCTTGTGCCCCGCGGCAAACAGCTCACTGAGGCAGCCGAGCAGCGGTTGGAGACAATCCTCGCAGCCACAGAGCTGGGGGCCGGGTACCAGATCGCAATGCGAGACCTGGAGATCCGTGGCACCGGCAACCTGCTGGGGGCCGAACAGAGCGGCCACATCGCCGCGGTGGGGTTCGACCTCTATACGAAGATGCTTGCGGAGGCTGTGAAAGACCTGAAGCAGGGCGCCCCGGCGGACGGCAGGCTGAGAGCGCCGGAGTTTTCAACGGTGCGCGTCGACCTGGGAGTTGACGCTCGGGTGCCCGACAGCTATGTCGAGGACCTGGCGCAGAGGCTGTCCGTGTACCAACACCTTGCCCGGATCCACAGCCTTGAAGAGCTCGTCAGCCTCCGTGAGGAGTTGCGGGACCGGTTTGGCCCTGTGCCGAAGAACGTTGACCTGCTGCTGCACACGGCCAAGGTGCGCATCCTGGCAGAACGCACAAACATCGACTCTGTAACCACCTCGCAAGACAGGGCGGTGCTGGCCCTCCGGGAGCCGGTGGGCGGCGCCAGGAGGGCATTGCAAAGTGCGCTCGGCAGGGGCGTAGATGTGGGGCATATGCAGATAAGGGTTGAAATTGACCGGGAGGAAGAGGACTGGTTGGCCGAGCTTGCCGCAGTTTTAGAGCAGCTCGAGACCTTCCGCGAGCGCATGTTGAAATCGCTCGGCGCGGGCATCGCCGCGGCGGGCGGGGCCACCTGAATTGGGAGCAGGCCATGTAAGCAGTGTGGTATAAGAAGAATTGGCCATCTGAGGTGCTGCAATCCGAGCAGCCTTGGTTTCTTCTGCGCCAGGCCCGGGAGAAGGAGGCGGAAATAGAAGAGGCAATACTCGTGTCCAACCGCCTTCCGGTAACGATACGGAGCACCAGTGGCGGCCGCCAGGAACTCACTCCGAGTTCCGGGGGGCTGGTTGCCGGTCTCCGGCCAGTACATGAGAGCGGGGGCCTCTGGGTGGGCCACCCGGGCGAAGAGCCGGATAAGGCGACACGCGTGCACCTCGGGGACCGCCGCCTGGTCCCTGTCCCTGTCTCACAGTCAGAGCACCGCAGTTACTACCTGGGCTATTCCAACTCTGCCATCTGGCCGCTCTTTCACTACCTCATCGAACAGTGTGCGTTCCGGGCCGAGGACTTCAAGGCTTATCAGCGCGTTAACGAGCGCTTTGCTGATGTTGTCGCCTGGCACGCCAAGCCTGACAGCATCATCTGGGTGCATGACTATCAGTTGATGCTGTTGCCCGGCCTTCTCCGCGACCGGCTGCCCGATGCCAGGATCGGCTTTTTCCTGCACATCCCCTTTCCTTCGTCTGAGGTGCTGCGCATCCTCCCGCAGCGCGAGGAGATACTGCGGGGGTTGCTCGGCGCCGACCTCATCGGCCTGCACACATACGATTACGCTCAGAACTTGATCTTCAGCCTGCGGCGCACGCTTGGCCTGGAGGCGCGCGAGGGGGTGCTGAAGTCGGAGGGGCGCCGCGTACGCATCGAAGCCCACCCGCTGGGCATAGATGCCAAAGGCATGCTTTCCGCGGCCTTCTCGAAGGCGGCGGACCGCAGGCTGAGAACGCTGAAAAGTGTGATGCGGGGGCGCAAGGTCATCCTGGGCGTTGACCGCCTGGACTACACCAAGGGCCTGACGCTAAAGCTCGCCGCGTTCCGTCACTTTCTTTCAAAGTGTCCAAAATGGAGAGATAAAGTCGTGCTCATTCAGATCGCAGTGCCTTCGCGGAGCGGGATAGAGGCTTACCGCAAACAGAAAGACGAAGTTGAGCGGCTGGTGGGAGAGATCAACGGCATGTACGGCGCCCCTGAACGCTTCTTGCCAGTCCATTACCTCTACCGTTCTGTTTCGCCCGAGGAGCTGGGCGCGCTCTACCGCCTCGCGGACGTGGCGCTTATCACGCCGGTGCGCGACGGTCTGAACCTCGTTGCCAAAGAGTATGTCGCCTGTCACGAAGGCGACAGCGCGCTGGTCCTGAGTGAGTTCGCAGGCGCGGCGAGCGAACTGGGAGAGGCATTGCGTGTCAACCCGTGGGACGTGGAAGGGACCGCTGAGGCGCTAGAACATGCGCTCGACATGGCCCCCGCAGACCGGCAGGAACGGATGGCCGCTATGCGCCGCCGGGTCATAGCAAGTGATGTCCAGCTTTGGGGGGAACGGTTCATGCAGTCGCTCACAGCACCGGGGGCGCCAACCCCTGCGACGCCGCCCATGCTGTCGCCAGACGTGCTGGCCGAGGCCATTGGACCGGAGTTCGCCATAGCGCGAAACGCACTCTTGGCGCTGGACTATGACGGCACCCTGCGCGAATTCACGCCCAGATATGAAGATGCCACGCCGACTAAAGACGTCCTGGCACTGTTGGGAGAACTCAGCAGGCTGCCAGCGGCCCATGTGCTCATCGTCAGTGGCAGGCAAAAGGACACCCTTGAGGCATGGTTCGGCGGTCTGCCAGTGTCGCTGATCGCCGAACATGGGGCCTGGTTGCGGTACCGTGGCGCCGCCCAATGGCAAGCTATTGCAGAAAAGGGTGACACCGCCTGGAAGGACCAGGCCAGAAGAGTGATGGAAGATTACGTCGTCCGTACGTCCGGTGCACGTATCGAGGAAAAGTCTTCCTCCATCGCCTGGCACTTCAGCGAGGTACCGGCCGATATTGGCGAGTGGCAGGCTCGAGAGATCGCGGCGCTGCTGGAGTCGTTGCTCGCTCAGTCGCCTGCGGAGGTCGTCCTCGGCGCCCGGACCGTTGAAGTGCGGCAGCATGGCCTGGACAAGGGGCACGCCTACGATGCCGTGGTCAAGGAGCATGGGCCCTTCGATTTCGTGCTCGCGACGGGAGATGACCATACGGATGAGGACCTGTTCGCCCGCTTGGGCGAAACGGAATTTTCCGTGCGCGTCGGCGCTGGGGCATCGAGAGGGCATGTCGCCGTAGACTCTCCGGCGGCGCTGCGCAGGCTGTTGACCGCGCTCGTAGAGATGCGTGCCGCGGCCTGAACTTTCCGATGCCGCTGCCGGCATCCTGCAATGGGGTGACAGCTGAAACCGAGGCCGACATGAAGGCAGTGTGGTACGAGAAGAACGGGCCGCCTGAGGTCCTGCAGTACGGGGACTTTCCAACGCCCCACGCGCCAGGCCCGGGCGAAGTGCTCGTGCGCGTGGCCTGCTCGGGGGTGAACCCGTCTGACTGGAAGTCTCGCTCCGGCACAGGCCTGCCCATGCGCTACCCAAAAGTAATACCGCACCAGGACGGGTCGGGGGTCATCAAGGCCGCCGGGCCAGACGTGCCCGCGTCTCGCGTCGGCGAGCGCGTCTGGCTATACGAAGCCGCCTTTGGCCGGCCCTTTGGCGCGGCCGCCGAATACACGGTGCAGCCTGCGCAAAGGGCCGTCACGCTGCCAGCCGGCGTCAGCTTCGCCGAGGGCGCCTGCCTGGGCGTGCCTGCCATGACCGCGCACCGCTGCGTCTTCGCAGACGGCCCGGTGGCGGGGCAGACGGTGCTCGTACAGGGCGGCGCCGGCGCCGTGGGGCTGTACGCAGTGCAGGCGGCGAAACTCGGCGGCGCAAAGGTCATAGCCACCGTAAGCTCAGGCGAAAAGGCGGCGTTGGCGCGCAGTGCAGGGGCGGACCATGTCGTCGACTACCGCAAGGAAGACGTGGTGAAGCGCGTGCTGGAGCTGAACGACGGGCGGCGCGTTGACCGCGTCATCGAGGTCAACTTCCCGGTGAACTTCGAGGTCAACCGTCAGGTGCTCGACGGGGCGCACGGTGTTTCAGCCGTCTACGGGTATGGAGAGCCTGACGACCCTCGCACCACATTCCGGGTGCGCCCGGCCAATTTCACGGCCCGGTTCGTGCTCGTCTACACCATGCCAGAGCCTGCAAAGCAGTCGGCCATAGCCGACATAACCCGGTGGCTGACCGCGGGCAAGCTCAAGCACCACGTGGGCCCACGCTTCCCGCTGTCGAGGACCGCTGACGCCCACCGCGCCGTGGAGCACGAGCACGTGACAGGGCGGGTGGTGGTTGACGTGTGGGACGGGCGCTGACGGACCGCTTACGGAGCAGCTTCTGGCGGGCAGTCAATGGTTTTCACGCCATCGCCAAGTCCGGCCGAGGCAACCTCGAGCTGTTCAAGGTACTCGCCTTGGGGCAGGTCCAGGCTGCGGGCGAGGGCGATTATCTCGCAAGGGTCAGAGACGCTGCCTGGGACGCTCGTAATAGCGGGCGCGTGCATGTCCGGCGGGGCCGCGTTTATGCCTGCCGCGGGGCCTCCTGAGCCGTGCCCAGAGAAGACCCCGGTCATCTGCAACGGGATCAGTACCGCGTCAAGGAGCAGGAACCAGATAAGTAGCCTCTTCATGGCTTCACCCTACCTCAGCTTAGCGGGCGGGAGGTGTTGCCCGAGTTTGCGTGAGAGGCAGGCGCGGGTTGGCCGGGCCGGCTTATTCCGCCGCAGCGCTACGGCACAGGGGTTGCGCACTTGTCACCGGCCACCGCGCCTTTGCCCATCGACTCCGCGGCGGCTGCGAGGTCGTCTTCACCCGTTGAGAGCGAAGCGCCCACCACGCGGGTGATTTTGAGGACTTCGCAAGGGTCCAGGCGGCCCGGTGTGGACTCTATGTTCACAGTCACCTGGCCGGCGAGTTTGTTTTCGACCCGCGGTGCGTGCTGGCTGCCAGACGTGAGGCCCCAAACCACAATGGGGCTTATGCCGCTCAGCGAAATGAGGAATATGAGTAGCCACTTATGCACATATGGATGCTAGGCTCGCGTCCGGCTGGCAACGGTTGAGAAAGGGTGTGCACGGTGTTGGGACGGGCACGCCACGCCCCTACCGGACTTCGCCGTTCACCCAGGCCTTGATCAGGTGGTGCGCAATGGCGATGGGCCCGGGGACCTTCAGGCTGGGGCTCTCATTGCGGAGCGCCGATGCCACCTCGGCCCTCGTCGCCCAGCGCACGTCAGACATCTCCTCGGCATCAAAATGGATCTCTTCGGTCGCCGCCCTGGCGTGGCAACCGATCATCAGCGACGATGGGAACGGCCACGGCTGCGAGGAGTGGTAGCGGACATCGGCCACCTCCAGCCCGGACTCTTCACGCACCTCACGCCGCACCGCTTCTTCAATAGCTTCGCCCTGGTCCATAAACCCGGCGAGGCACGAGTAGAAGCCCGCTGACATGCGGGCGCGTGTCTGGCCTATGACGCAGCGGTCGCCCTTGTGGACAAGCATGATGACCACAGGGTCAGTGCGCGGAAAGTGTTCCGCCTTGCACGCAGTGCAACGTCGCTGCAGGCCGCCGCGCTCAGGCAGCGTGCGCTCGCCACAGACCGAGCAGAACTTGTGGCGGTTGTGCCAGTCCACTTGGGCCCTCGCTTGAGCGATGATGCCGGTCTCGGGGCCGGCGATGTCCAGGGCCGCGGCCCGGCACTCTTCGAACTTGTACCCGGCGGGGAGCCCGAGCGACGCCGTGTCCTGCACGTTCGAGACGTCGAGCGCGAAGTGCGGCGCGCCGTCTCTAAGCCCGAGCAGCACGGGGGGCGGCACTCCCGGCGGCAGCCGCTCGAAGACGTCTGGCCCGACCCAGCCGAGGGCGGGCGCCGAGTTCCGGCTCATCAGGACGTTCAACTTGTACAGCGGCAACACGCGGGCGTCCCGCTTGTGTGCGGCGGCTTCAATCCACTTGGGGTCGCGGCGTTCAGCCTCGGCGCGGTCAAACGGGTTGCCAGAGAAGGTGTGGGGCATATCCCCAAGGCTATGGCTTTGCCACGGAGGTGTCCACTGTCAGGCGCCATAGCAGGATGGGTCGGTCCAGGTTTCAGCCTGCGCGTCCAGGTCGCCCCGAGCGCAGTCGAGGGGCCCCGTCCCCATGGCGCCCTGAGCGCGTCGAACGGTGCAGCGATGACCTCGTGCGGCGAAGCGCCGGAAGTTGTTGCGAAGTCGCTGGCGCGCATCAAGAATTTACCGAACCTTTACTTTCCATATCTATTGTTTGGCTTATCCTGTCGCCGGCGCTGGCAATGCGGTTGTGTGCGTTCCGCGGCGCTAGTGGTCCGGGGCATAGAAAGGGGGCTGGCTATGTCGTCCGAGCCAGAGAGAGGCACGGAAGGATTTGACGCGTCTCAGGCGCTCCCGGAAGGAGTGACCGTTGAAATCCAGGATGGAGAAGACAGCGCCGGGCCTGCCGGGCTCACCCGCAGGGCGGTGATCAGACGCGGGGGCGTAGTTATAGGCACGCTGCTATTTGCCGCATACGCCGCGCCACAGGTTGTGACCCTGAACGCGCCGCCCGCCTATGCCCAGGCGACTCCGCCACCGCCCGACTGGATAAGGCCCACGTGCGCCCAGATCGCTGCGAATGCGACGGTGGTGGCGTGCATAGATGATGCGTGGTCGACTTCCAACCCGTACGTCCATGCTACTAGGCGCGAGCGGGGGTTCTGGATAATCCAGCAATGCATCGGCGACCGCGGGAACGTTACCCTCCGTTGCGGCGTCATGATTACGGGTACAAGGAACAGCATTGACGCCGGTGCCAACCCTGCCGGTGCAAACGAGAGAGCAGTCGGCTTTTTCCACACTCACCCGAACCCGGAAACAGACGAGATGGGCAACGGCTGGCGACTTGGGCCGAGCGACGGCGACATCGCTGCTGGCGCGGCATTAGCAGCCACCATTCCCGGTTGGTGCGAACTGCTTGTGCACCACACGGCGAACCCGCCAGTCAACCCGACGCCTCCGCCGCCACGACTCCCATATGTCTTACCCGGCCCTGCCCGTTCAGGAGTGGTGACATTCTGAGTGATAGTGGAGCAGTGATCTGTTCTTTGTGTGTTTACAATGCGGCGTTTCTCCCTAACCCGAACCTTATCCCGCCAGGGCAGGGGATGAGAAACGCTTAGGAGCACGGAGGAACAAAAATGTCGCTTCCAACAGCAAATGACGCGATTCTCGCGGCCAAACAATACCTGTGGATCCAGGAAATAGACGACATATTGTTTGGAGTCCACCTGGCGTCACCAGGTCCTATTGTTGACCCTGCGCCTGGACCTGCGATCACGCCCAGCCGACTTCAAACGGCATCACTCGCTGCTGGAGTGTGGACCGTCAAATTTCCGTTTGCAGTCCCAGGACAGCTTCATGGAGGAGAACCCGTAATAAAACTCAGTGAGAGTAGCTCTACTCCTGAATCTCCGGTGGTGGCGGAGCCGCCGGAATTCGACCAGTAGCCTCACGTAAGAGCCTCTGGGACCCGAAAAGGGCTGGCCGTATTTTGGCCAGCCCTTTTCGGGTCCCAGGCACGGTTGTGGCATGTCGCGGCCCGCACCTCAAAAGAAAGCCCTATTAATAATGACGGGCCGCCTACGACCGCCTCACTCTCCAATCTACTTGGGTCTCGCCGTTCAGCCTCGGCACGGTCAAACCAGAATGATCTACTTGACGCAGGGCGGTGTCTTGTCCCTTCTCCCAGCGGGAGAGGATAAGGGTGAGGGAGGAGTCCTGATCTCGCGTTTGTTCAAACGCACCCCTCACCCCAGCCCTCTCCCTCAAGGGGAGAGGGAGTGAAAGGCGAACACTGCGTCGAGTAGATCATTCCCGGTCAAACGGGTTGCCAGAGAAGGTGTGGAGCGTGGGGGACCTCAATGCGGCAGGCAATGAAGATGCCAGTCGCAGGTCATGCAAGCTTTGTCTCAAATAGAGGCAGAGAAATGGTCTCCAGGTGCCTTAGGTCGAGTTTCTTAGACGCGTGGTCAATGTCTATGCCAACAATGCTGCCGTCGGCAGCCAGGTCGGCAACTACACCGGACGCGACCTCGACCGTATCAGCCCCGGGTCTGTCACTGAATTCGATATACAGCGAGTCTGTTTCAGGATAGTAGTGGAGTTTCATACACTCTTGCTCAACGTCTGAAGCGCCGATCGAAGAACGCGTTGTGAATGGTCTGGCCATCGCCTAGGGTAACGACTCTCAGCATACGCCCACCGTGTTCAGCGATGGCTCCCCAGAAGCGTATCCTGCCGTCCGGTTGAGCCTCACGCCTCACAGGCTCCCGGACTACGCCCTCGCACCGCTCGCGTTTGATGTACGGCCGCTTGCGAAGGACCTGCTCTTCGAAATATCGGGTTGTCTTCAAAGGTCGGGCCGCCTTCTATCGTCTCTTCGTCCGCTAGCGGCCGCGACGACCCGTGGCGGCCTTCCCGCCTGCGCTGATCCACCGGCCCTGCGCCTGGCGCTTGCCCGTCCACCAGTACGGCCGGGCGCGGTCTGAGTCCACGTCCACCTTGTAGCGCTCCACTTCATCATGGATGAGCTCGATGCCAAGGCCCGGCCTGTTGTTCGGGAAGATGCACCCATCTCGTACATCAAACATGGGCGTGACGATCTTCTTGAAATCGCCGAACCACGTGTGCAGGCACTCTTCGCGGTACAGGTTCGGCGTCGTCATGCACACCTGGAAGCTGGCGGCAATCGCCACTGGCCCCAGCGCGTCATGCGGCGAGACACGGATGTAGTAGGGTTCTGCCTGCGCGGCGATGCGGCGCAGCTCGGATATACCCCCACACCAGGCCACGTCCGGCATGATGTAGTCCACGAGCCGCTGGTTCAGGATATTCATGTAGTCCCAGCGCGTGAAATGGCGCTCGCCAATGCACAGCGGCACCGGCACGTTTTCGCGTATCTGCCTGAGCGCCTCGTCAGACTCGACATGCGTGGGCTCTTCGAACCACACCAGGTTGATGTGTTCGAGCGACTTCGCGGCGGCGATGGCCGAGGCGACGTCGAAACGGGCGTGGGCGTCCACCATGAGCTCGTAGTCGGGACCTACCGCTTCGCGCAGCGCCTCCATCCACTCGACGCCCTCTGCGATGGCCCGCGGCGTGAGCCGTTCTACGAGCGCTGCGCCCCGGAAGGCCGGGTCGTTGCCGCGCTGTGACTTCCAGGGGTCGGTCTTGATCGCGGTGTAACCGGCGGCCCTGGTCGCCTTCGCAGCGGCCACCATATCTTTGATGCCAAGCTCCTGGTAAGACTGGTCCTGCACATGCGTGTAAAGGGGCACGCGGTCCCGCAGCGGGCCGCCGAGGAGCTGGTAGATGGGCACGCCCAGGACCTTGCCCTTGATGTCCCAGAGCGCGATGTCAATGGCCGAGATGAGGTGCGAGATATAGCCGCGCCCGTTGAGGTCTGAGTACAGGTGGAAGATGCGCTGCCATATCTCCTCGATGTTCGCAGGGTCACTGCCGATGACGAACGGCTTCACGGCCTCGATGCCGCGTACGAGGTGCGGGTTGGACATGTAATCGGTGCACTCGCCCAGGCCGGTCACGCCTTCGTCCGTCTCGACCTCGACGAAGAGCCACGCCAGGCCTTCGATGGGCATCGTCACATATGTCTTGATGTCAGTGATCTTCATATTCTTGTGTTCCATTCCAGCCGCGAGCCGCGGGCAACTTGTGTATGCCGTCACGTAGCAGCCGCATACGTTACGCCCGCCTGCACGGCCCGGCCACACGAAGCCGAGGGTGAGGGAAGTTTGCAGTACCCCTCACCCCAGGCGTTCGCCGGGACAGGTCCTGGCTCTGTCCGGTTAGGAGGGGGGTTCTGGATGAACTTCAAGTGCCGGGCGCGTTGAAGCAGGCCGGGGGACTCCGGCCTGGAAGTGTGTGATGCTGAAACCCCTGAACCTCAGGCCTCAGCATGACATGTGACGGGTCCAGGGTGACATAACAGGCCCGTG
>Ga0187892_10004703_pt1 | contig 22532 bp, 19 predicted proteins | sample MA1701073metaG_FD_139345 | JGI IMG/M metagenome (GOLD analysis project Ga0187892, IMG submission 139345) | Bio-ooze microbial communities from a basaltic lava cave in the Kipuka Kanohina Cave System on the Island of Hawaii, USA - MA170107-3 metaG ... | reverse complement strand
GACTTGACGGAAACAAACCACGATCGAAAAATGTATTTTCATTTGATACTGCGGTTTGTGCGAAAGCACTGATTGATTATTACTTGCTTTCAGATGAAAAAAAGTATCTGGATTATGGTAAAAAGATGGTATCATGGTTGGTAGATGATGCATTAGATGAAGATGGAACCGTAAAACCCGTCAAAAATCTGGATGAAAACAAATTCACAGAGAGCAACGAAGTGTGGTATAAGCAAAAGGGTTGCTTGCATATTAAAACTGCAATGCCACTTCTTTCTCTGTATGAATTGACAGGGGATAGCGTTTTATTAGATAAAGCAACTAGAATTTGTAATACATACCTTAAATTTCAAAAAGACGACGGGAGCATTTCTTTACACCAAAATAATAGTGTAGTAAATCTTCACACTCAATGCTATGCGATAGAAGGAATACTTTATGCATTTTATCTTACCAAGAATAACCATTATCTTGAAACATGTAAAAGGGCACTAATGTGGGCTTCGGGAAAGATTGAAAATGATGGAAGTATACAATTGTGGTTTGGCTCAAAGTATAAATCTAAATCAAGCTATGCTACTGCTCAACTAATTAGATTGATGATTTTAGTGGATAAGCTGGATGGTAATACATCCTACAAGAATCAAGCTGAAAGACTTTATTCATTTTTAATATCTCTACAGGCACATGATAAAGACACCAAGATTGATGGGGGATTTTATGAAGAGCTTTACAAGTCATTGTTTGGATGGCAGAAAAGATCCAGCATAAATTCATGGGGTTCGATGTTTGCACTTCAGGCAATAAACTGGTTCGAAAACTACGAAAATTTGTCATTTTCAGATTCCATTAAGTTACTTTTCTAGATTCAGGTTGATAGTTATAGTATGCGTGATATTGAAATTGAATCAGAATCCATAAAACCACTTCATATACTCCGTTTTCTTGCTTTAATTATTTGAGTAGTCATTAATGGTTCAAAACTTCTTAAAATTTTTGAATTTGCATTTATGATTTGAGTTTTTTTTCCCAAAATAGGAATTATGATGGGGCCGGCTCTTGCATAAGCATGATCTACATATTCAAATCCACATCTGTCTAGTAATCTTACGAGCGTTGGAAAATCCCAATTGTATATGTGTTCAATCTGTGTACCTGTGTTTTTTGGTTCAACAGAAATTTCCATAGCAATTCCTTCACGCTTTTTCCTTCTTCTATAACTTAGAGCATATAGAAGATTTTTTAATGATGTTGCATTTGGCGTAGATATTATAACAAAGCCACCAGGCCGTAAAATTCTATAAAATTCTCTAAGATATAGTGCAGGATTCTCAACATGTTCTATGGTCTCAAGGAAAGTAACACAATCAAAACTGTTCTCTGAAAATGGTTGCTTTAATAGATCACGAACTTCATATGTTAAATTTGGTGCACTGTAAAATTCCTTAGCTATTTCAATTGATGACTCTAGAACATCTATGCCATGTATTTTCAAATTCTGGTCAGCTAGCATCAATATGCTTCCATCAGAACAACCTACGTCCAGAATTTCTTTACCTTCAAGCATTCTTAACGTTTGAAATATTCTTGGATCGGGATTTTTTTTGTTACGTTCTACATGGTCTTTGATAAGTTTTTGAATTTCGGTTTTTGAATAGTTTTTACCATCAAAGAAATAATATTTTTCTTTCATGTCTGTAATATGGAACTAGATATATTCCATACTTAAAATGGTTTTAAATTTTTCAATAACCAAAATAGCCTTAATTATTTTTCCTTTAGGTAAATATCTGATTACGATAATAATTCAGAATAGATTTCTGCCTCTCTAGTCTCTATTATCGAATTATCAAAATCTTTAGCCTTCTCAAGGGATTTCATGGAAAGTTCCTTTTGTAAATCAGGATTTGTTAAAATTTTATTTATGTTAGAGGCGAAAGAAGATGAATTACGTTGCGAAAATATAGCTATATTCTCTAAGCCATCAGAATAATCTACTTTTGGAAAAGGTATAACCACTGGCAAGCCGGAGGCCATAGCTTCCATTACAGGTATTGGTAACCCCTCTTGCTCAGGATTGTATGCGAGCGCAAATACCTCAGATGATTTATAGTAATTTTGTATTTCAGAATTAGCCACCGTCTTTTGAATTGTTACTTTTCTTTCTATTTTCAATTTTCGTACTAGTTCTATAAGTCTATCATAAAGTTCACCATTACCTATTACAAGTAAATGTGCATCTATCCATTGCATTGCATTGATAATACACTGATGATTTTTTTGTTCATTAAGGCTACCAACTGAAATAATTAGAGGACTTGGAAGAGATTCAATTGGTTTAGAATCTAGAAAACGTTTACAATCAATTCTATTATAGAGAACCTCGGGTTTAATTTTACAATGCCTTATGACGTAAGGTTCAATTATTCTGTATACCATGGTGATTTTATCAGCTTTCTTAAGTACAAATGGCTCTACAAATTTCTCAGAATACTTTAATGCAATGAATTTTTTTAAATTAGATTTACGATAGACTTTTCTGAGATTATCATATTGTGTATGCAAAGAAAGATAGAATGGAATTTTCAACTCTTCAGAACAAAACGCTGCGAACCATCCCTCAATTCTTGGATTATACGCCCTAATTACATCTGGTTTTATTGTTTTTACTATTGATTTTATGCGGCTAACATTTCTCCAATGGTTTCTTAAATTGACATTACCTACACTATGAATTTTTAATTTTGCGTTACCAACTATGGTTTGAACCTTTGCTTCTTCAATATCTTGTTTTACAAACGAAATTATGTGAACCTCGTCAAATATATTGCATGGATTATAGTACCTCTCTTTAATCTCACCTTTGTTATAATATGCAAAAAGAGGATCGTTAGGAAACACACATAATTTCATAGCAAACAGTTTTCTTTTATTCACTCTTTAATTGCTTCGACATAAAAAGACACACTCATTCTATCATGACCCTCATCATTTTTGCAAAGCGACTTTAACATATTATCATAACCAATTATTCTTGAGGCAAGTTTTGGTATTGTGTTAGCTAAATTGAGCTTTCTATTGTTCTTATTTAATTTTGGAAATGTATTGAAAAATATCAATGAAAAATTTTTAAAATGATTCCCTATCGACATTTTTAATTCACGGTAAGTTAATTTTGTCGACTGATAATATGCATTATTTGGGGTTGTCAAAAATAGATGCCCGTCTTTTTTCATTATCCTACGCATTTCTTCTATCACTTTCTCTACTGTTGGATAACTATTTATCGCCCCTCTTCTTTTGGCATTATTTTTTTTTATATCTAAGGTTTTAGCAATTTCAAGCATATTTGCACAGATTACATAATCAAACGAATTATCAATAAATGGTAAATTTGTCACTGACGCACATAAATTTATCACACAAGAGAAATTCTTCTTGCATATTATCAAATCTTCAAAAGATGAATCAACATTAATCTTGTTATTTGTCATACTAGTTTGAGAGCAGATTATTCCAATTCCTCCACCCACATCAACCACTGATTTGTTCACAATTTCTCTAGTTTTGTAAAGCAAGTAAAATCTCACATCAAAATTATCTCCCCACCATCTCGTTGGTGCTGTTTTTTGGAACAGTGATTTGATTTTTTTTAATTCTGGCATTATTCTAATTCAATATGTTGGATGAGTTATTAGTAAATCAAAGATTCGTTCGGTTGCCTTGCCATCGTTAAGATAATTATATTTTTCCATGACTCTCTTTCTGCCATTACTGAGCTCATCAAGATACATATTTTTGAAAAGTATATCAGAAATAGTCTTCTCTAATTTCTCATAGTCTTCAACATATAACGATGCTTGAAATTCATGGTACCTCATATATGGTTCAATATACTCTTTAGTAAAGTTCACAGTTAGGAGAGGTTTTTCTAGCAATACTGCTTCTATGCCAACTGAAGACCAATCGGTAATTACAAGATCTGCAGCAGAAAGTAGAAGAGACAAATCTATATCATATGTCATAAGATATTTCAGATTATTACATTTTTTACCTATGCTTCTAATTTTTCCTTCACTTACATTTTGTGATGCTACCTTGTATGTCGGGTGAATTTTCATTACAAATTCTAAATTATTTTCATTACAAAATTTTATTAAATTAGGAACCCACACATCATCATTTTCATGCCACCTTGACATAGCTATTACCACAAGTTTCTTTTTTTGTGATACTTTATACTTGTGTTCAAGAATGGCCTTAGATTTAATTGAATCTAACTTTTTAAAATGATCATATCTTGGACCACCAACTACAAGAATTTTTTTTGCATCATATCCTAAGCTTTTCATCACCTCTGCACCTTGAGAACCCTCAACGAAAAACCTGTCCGCATGGAACCAATCTGCAAAAATCGGCGAAGGCGTAGGCGGACTCGGAACCATCGAAAAACTAGTTATCTTATATTTTTTTGCGATTTCTATTGCTAAATTTTCTAACACCTCGCCTGTGCCACCGTCAAGAATAGATTTTAACTTCATTTTGCCAATTATGTGATCTAATATGACAATTGTTGCCATAGCACGATATATTTTACTAAGAAGATCTGGCATGAGCTCTTCAATACCTAATAATGAATGAAATTGTAATATTCTTCTTTCAATTCTTTCTTTAAGCTCTTTTCCTTCTTCACTGGTCCTTAGTATTTCAATCAACATATTTAGTTCTTCAAAAAAACTTACAAAAGGTATGTTTTCTTTTGATAGAACCAAACTTGTTGCTATATCTGTTGTGAAAATATGATATGGTATTCCTTCATGAGCAAACTTTACTAATATAGGTTGAATAGGTCTTAAAAAAAGGTCTAATCTCGCAGTGGTAAAAAACATAGCGCAAATTGTATTATATTTTGAATCAGTTTTATAGATCTTTTTGTCGATTTTATCCAAAATAGTTAAGATGGATTCATTAGTTTTTTTGTTACATAATTTTTTAAAAAATCTCTTGAAACTTAGTGAAATTATTATGAATGCAAATCTAATAATATTTATTTTTGCTAAAGAATTGTCAGTTCCTAGAGAATTGACAAAATTGATTAGCCTCACACGTGCGGTTCTATCTATATAACTTGAAGAATTACTCTCATCTTGTTTTATGAATTCAATCTTATTGTTTCTTAATAAACCAATTCGTAACTCACGATGATAACCTAATTCAGCTGCAATTTTCATAATTGCAAAGTAAGCAGTTGAAAATCGTTCAAAAATAAAGATCGTATTTTTTTTAATTTCCAAAACCTTTCTTGCTTTAATAATATATGAAAGCTGGAGAAGAAGTTGATATTCAAATCCTCTAAATATATCAATTTCTCTAAAACTAACACCATCAAAGAAACATCTATACTGTTCCAATGAGATTTTTGAGCATTTGTAAATCTCTTCAGCAAGCTGCCCTTCTTCTGGAAAAGCATCCGCAAAATTTATGGAATCCACTTGTTTCTGAGTAAGTATCTTATGAACTTCTGTGTTATTTGTAATCACACGATACGGTTTTGTAACATTTCCTAAATATTTTATAATGGTATCATAACTGAATTCTTTTCCATAGAAAGTTAAAAAATGACATTCCATCAGATTGCTGATTATGAATCATCATTCCTAATTAAATTATAAGATTTTTTACTTGATTTTAACTCTGAGATCTACATGTAACGAGAATTGTAAATAAATTTGATTTTTATACTATAAACTTTTTTGGTATATAAGATAATCTAGATATTGAAGTGTCATACGATAAATTAAGATGATGAAAAATTTTTTGTTGTGGTGGTTTAAAAAGAATATTACATTTGCCGAAAAACACAAAAATGTATGGAAATGTCGCCCTATAGCATCTTATTTAGGACGGATGAAAACTTTTGTTCTTTCCAAATGTGCGTCAGACTATGTTGTTTTGGATGAGCGTTCAATGTACTTACCAAGGAATGAATATCTTCATCTGGTTGTGTTAGAACATCAGGGATTAGATACTAAGATTGTAAAACGATTAGTCAAGAAAGGCAATGTGGTGGTTGACCTTGGAGCTAATATAGGATACTGGACTTGCTTGTTTGCTCAATTAGTTGGTCAGGAGGGAAGTGTGTATGCATTTGAACCCTCGCCAACTAATTTTGAACTATTAAGAAAAAATGTGGAATTAAATGGATATAGAAATGTAATATTAGAACAAAAAGCTGTTGCAAACAAATCTTTTAAAACATTGCTTTATCTATCAAACGGTTCAATGGATAATAGAATTTACGATCCACATCAAAATCGTAAGTCTGTAGAGGTAGAAGTTATTTCATTAAGAGATTATTTTTCTACTGTTAAACTAAATGTTGATTTTATTAAATGCAATATTCAAGGTGCTGACTTTGCAACAATACAAGGAATGTCTGATCTGATAGATGTCTCACAAAATCTAAAAATAATAGTAGAATTTGACCCAGCAATGGCAAAGGAGTTTGGTTCAAATCCAGTAGAATTTATAGAATACATGGTTGGAAAAGGTTTCAATTTTTACGAATTATTGTGGTATAACAAGACAATAAATCCTATAATGCCAAATGAATTGAAAAAATATGTAGAAAAGAACAAAAGTACAAATTTGCTATGTATGAGAAAAAATATTACATTTTAAAAAAGAGGGTTACATTGGCATTAGGCTCAATTGTAAATCTCTGTAACCGGTTTCTCATTATTTCACTGATATGTTAAATTATACTACTAGTTTTTATTTAGTAGGTTAAAGATAATCGATAGTTATTGAGTGAAATTAGAGTAACATATTCAGGTTTAATTGCATTTCTAGTAGCTCTTGTTGGAATCATTACTGGAACAATTTTTGTAGTGATAGTAACAAGAAGATTAAGTCCAGAAGATTTTGGTCTATGGACCCTCATTGGCAGCCTTGTATCATACGTTACTATCATTGAACCTATTCTTACATATTGGGTAACAAGACAAATTGCTCGTGGCGAATCCATTGGTAAAACAGCTCTTGCCGTAGACGGTTTAATGGCAATAATAGGATTTACTATCTATTTTATTTTAGCAGCATACCTTTCTTCTTCCTTACATTATGATTTTTTCGTGTTAATTTTAGCATCATTGCTTATACCAATTTCATTTGTTAACAATCTTCTTAATTCAATTTGTGCTGGATTTAAACCTCAATCAATTTCATATGGCATACTGGCTTTTGAAGCATCTAAGATTCCACTAGGTATAATTTTTGTAATTCTAATTCCTCTGGGAATCAACGGTGCCATTATTACTACTATAGGAGCTGGTCTGGCAAAAATAATAATGATGTTTTTGATGTCAAAAGAAAAATTATCAGGTCCAATAATACGTCAATCAATTAGATTTTGGTTTCGCATGTCATGGCTGACTCTATATATGAGCATTCATGGTTTAGTCTTTAAGCTTGATGTACTGATATTTTCAGTGCTTATGTCATCACTAACTAGTTTAGCTTTATGGGGGGCTGCATCTTCTCCAGCTAATTTTGTCGCTTATGCTGATAGAATTTCACAGGGTTTATTCCCAAAACTATTGACAGTAAGAAAGAACAAAGTTGCAGAAGAAAATCTTAAGAGAACAATGTATTTTGCTATACCAATTCTTGGGGCAGTAATTGTCTTTGCTAAACCAGCGCTTCATGTGTTAAATCCATTATACATAGAAGGAACCTATGTTGTAGTTGTATTAGCTATAAGATCGCTGATTAATGTGATAACGGGATTCTATCTAAATTTACTAGAATCTTATGAAGATGTAGATATAGACAAAGAAGCCTCATTCAAGTTATACGTTAAAAGTAAATTATTTCTTGTTCCAACTCTCTGGTTATTCTTATCAATATCATATGTTGTAGCACTAGCTATATTCTTAATATCATTCCATATGGAAAATATGACAAACTCTCTAACCGTTCTTATTTGGGCAATTATTTTGCTTATGGTAACTATACCATTCATGACATATGGTATTATTACGGCTAGAAGAAAATTTGGTATTACATTTCCATATAAAGATACATTGAAGTATATCTGCATCACCATTCTGGTATCAGCTGTAATATACTTAATATCAGAAAAAACTTTAACATATGAGAAAAGTATATGGATTTTTCTCCCAGAAATAGTTCCGATTGTAGCATTTGGCGGTGTGATGTATTTTGGAATTACATATGTCTTAGATAAATCTGCAAGAAGTTTATTCAATTCCATTTTTAAAGAAATATTCAAAAAAGAACATTCCAATTAAGTTTATGTTATAGCGTTATCCTATCGCAAATTATGTTGTCTATTGAGGCTACCGAATCTCCTGATAAAGGATGGAATAAACGATTACTTGATTCCAATCTAGGAACAATTTATCAAACTAAAGAATGGGCAGCATATCTATCTAGCTTGAAACAAGAGCCTCTATTCATGAAATTCATAGGTAAAAAAGGCGAGATAGTAGGCCAATTGCTGGTATCCAAAGTACTACGACTCAAAAACAAAAGACATCTTCAAAGTCTTTTAAAAAATGTTATCAAAAAAAAATCTCTAATAACTTGGTCTTATGGTCCTATCACATTTGACGTGAATTTTAACTCGACTATTTATAGTGATCTTTTTCAATTTTTATTGAAGCAAAATTCTTCCCTATCTGGCTCTCAGCATCCACTAGCCTATTATAATGTCTCAAGTGCTAAATTTTTTAAAATTATAAAATGGAGCACTTTCTTAATTGACTTACGCAAGCCTTTAGAAATTTTATACAAAAATATTGAAAAACACAGTGGCCAGAAAAACATTGAGCGCTCTATAGAAAGAGGAGTAACTATAGAAGAAATTACTGAAAAAAATTTGGAAGAATATGTTAATCTTTCTAACGAAACGCATGATGCCACAGGTAGAGAACCTATGACATTGGAGCAAATGACAAACTTTTGGAGGACTCTCAAACCATTGGGTTATTCAGGTCTACTTGCAAAAAAAGATGGAATTACTGTAGGATGCATACTTTTTTCGTTTTTTAATAACTTCATAATTGAAGGAGGTATAATAAGATCAGAACAAGACAAAATTATGAAATACTATTCTCAAGATCTTCTTAAATGGAAAATAATAGAATGGGGGACTAAAAATAGTATGACTTTTTATAATCTTGCAGGATTTAACCCTGAGCCTGCTAATGAGAAAGAGAAAGGAATTTTTAGATACAAGGCCAAATGGGGTGGAGATAGAGTGGACTACTTTCTCATTCGTTCCTAATATGAAATATCATTAACTATTTCAAATCAAAACTGCTACTTTGCAATGCCTTCTTCAGTAATTTCAGCTATCCAATTCTTGCTTAAAGGTTCGTTAGAGGGTTTAAAACGAAATTCAAGCATGTCACGAATCTTACCAGATCCTGGTATGCCTGCTCTGTGAAAACACAATTGAGGATTACATAATATTGCTGTTCCTGCAGGACCCACATTTTTGATTACGTATCTAGGATCCTCTACCGTTTCATTTGATAATTTGTAGTCATGTCTACCCCCAAATCCCATTTTAATTAATTCTTTAGTTCTTTGTTTAGATTGAACATGTAATGGCCCATGATCCTCTGTCACATCAGAAAAATTAATAAAAAGTGTAACTCTGCTGGCATCTCTTCCATCACAATGCCAGTGACTTGCAAACAATTCTTTTTCCGCAACAATTTCTGGTGGAATATGGTAATTACGCCATGCTAAAATATGATGCACCTGAAAATTACTTCTATAATACTCATTCAATATCTGAATGATTTTTTCCGTTAATAAATTGGAAATTTCTGGAATTTGTTCGTAGATTCGATCAATCATCCTACTGTAAATCTTGCCATTGTATTCAGTACGAATTACTGAACATCTATCATCTTCTATAATTTCGTTATATTTTTTGACTATGTTTTCAAAGATATCATGATCAAAAACAATACCTAATTTTGCATAACCTTTTTCATCTAATTCGGAAACAAAAGAGCTGTCTGGTTTACGGTGATGAGTTTTTTTTACTTTAAACGTGGTTATCTCACCAAGAACATTATGCCAAAATCCAGCTGTATTCCCAAACAGTATCTTTCCTGCATAAAGATCCAGAGTTACTCTAACCACATACAATGCATTTCGAGGATTTCGTAAGGCTTTAACTACGTAGTTCTTTTTCATGTGTATCAACTACAATGTACTATTATAAGTATAAAAAAATAATCAATTCATATGGTAGGTTATTGCTTTATGCCCAAAATAGACGCACATCATTTTATTAGATAAAAAGAGCTTACAGGTAGAGTATTTTACAAATACAATTATTTATAAATAAAATTTTGATATCTTATCATGAAACAAAAAACACTCTTTTTCATTGACGGTTGGTTTCTGCACTTTGGAATCGCTAAATACATTCAAGAAAATTCAGACATGGAATTATATGCGGTAATAGATGTGGAAGAAAAAGCCAAAAAATTCTTTCAAGAGCAAGAGATCGTTAAATTCAAAAAATTTTGGTTCTTTATGGACAATATTCAAACCAACAAAAAGCCTGATATAGAATATTTAACTTCGATTGAAGAAAAATATAAAATAAATCTGTGGAATATTGCCTACTCGGATAAAGAATTCTATCAATATAATTTAATTCATCAATTCACACAGGAAGAGATCTTAAGTTTGTTAGAACAAGAATGCAAATTATATGAAATGGTACTAGAACAAGTGAAACCAGATTATCTCTCTATAATGTTGACAAGTGCACATCATCAAGAACTTTTATGTGCACTATGTAAAGCAAAAGGTGTTAAGATCCTCATGCTAGGAACAACAAGATTAAGAAATGGTATGATGATCTCTGAAACTGGTGGAATATTAGATAATATAACTAGTTTAGACGAATATAAATCAAGTATGACCGTACAAGAACAAGAAGACTATTTCTCAAAATACCACGCTTCAAAAGAAATGGATGAATATAGGATATCTAATTTTGAGAGTCAATTTTTCAATAGATATGTTGCACTCCTAAAATTTTTATTTCGACCACAAACTGGCTCTTTTAAAAGAAGATATTGGAACTATGGTAGAACAAGAACTAAAGTATTGAAAAATAAATTAATTCATTTTTTGCGAAAAAAGTATCGTGGTTTATTTATAGATAAGTGCTTTCAAAAAATAATAGATGAAAATAAACCATTTATTTATTTCCCTTTACAAATGGAACCTGAGAGAATTCTTCTTATAAATGCGAAGTATTACACGAATCAAATTTCTGTTATAACAAATTTAGCAAAATCATTACCGGTTGGTTACACATTATACGTTAAGGAACATCCAATAATGAGTATCTGGGGATGGAGACACATAAATTTCTATAAGCAAATAATGGAGTTACCAAACGTTTGCCTGATACATCCTTCAGTACCTACGGACGAAATAATCAAAAAATGTTCCTTAGTAATAACTATAGCTGGAACAGCTGCACAAGAAGCTGCATTTTATAATAAACCCGCTATCGTGTTTACGGATCAAATTTATTGTCTTTTACCATCTGTATATAAAGTGAAAAGTTTTGATGAGCTTCCAGAGGCAATAAAAACATCACTTAAAAAAAACATCGATGGAACGTCTCTTCAGAAGTTTATAGATCTATTGAAAAAGGAAACATTCGAGTTTCCGCTAGTAAAGATAACATCGGATTTTACCTATAGATTTGGCTTTAAGGGTTTAGTTATGGATGCAGAATTGCCAAATGAAAAAGTTGAAAAATTTCTTAAGGATTATGAAACAGAATTTCACAAACTTGGCGAAGAACATATGAAGAAGATCGAAATTCATAGAAAAATGAAAAATTCTTAACTGTTAGTCACATCAATAAATTTCATTATACTTCGGTCTTCTAGGAGTAGGCAATTTATAGAATTTTGGCATTCTAACATTTAGTCCAGCTTTTAACATGTATTCTTTTGCATTGTACGTCGAATGTTCTGTATAATGAAAAATATTTGCGGCGGATACAGCATCAGCTTTACCTATTTGTATACCGTCTACGAGGTGTTGCCATTCTCCAACTCCACCGAAGGCTATTACTGGTATGTTTACATTTTCACAAACGCTCTTCAATAATTCAAGCTCGTATCCTTTTCTCGTCCCATCATTATCGATGGATGTAAGAAGTATTTCTCCAGCTCCCAATGCCTGTGCGCGCTTGGCCCATTCCACAGGATTTAAACCACTTGACTGCCTACCTCTATCAATAAAAACTTCATACTGACCTGATTCATTTTTTCGCACATCTATAGATACTACAATACATTGTGAACCAAATACCTTGGCAGCTTCTGCTATAAAATCTGGATTTTTTACAGCTTCTGTATTTATAGAGACTTTATCTGCGCCTTCTCTCAATAATTGCTGAATTTCTCTAATATCCTTAATCCATCCACCAACGGTCAATGGAACAAAACATCTTTTAGATAACCCCCCAATTATTTTATGAAAGTTAGGACGAAATGTAGCTGTACGACTAACATCCAAAACAATAATCTCATCTACTGCCCAGCTGTTAAAGAAATCAACTGCTGTTATTGCATTACTCACTACATTTGTATGTTTGAAATTAATACTCTGTACAACCATTCCATTATTTACAATAACATTTGGGATTAGTCTATGTTTGAGCATGTTATACTCTTATGTCAGATAGAAAATTTTTTAAAAGCATAATGCCTGTAGATTGACTTTTTTCAGGATGAAATTGAACTGCATATATATTGTCTTTTTGTAAACTTGCCGTAATTTGTATTCCACCATAATCACATACTGATGTAATTATATTTTTCTCAGAATCATCAACTTTCAAATAATAACTATGAAGATAGTAAAATGCTGGATTTTCAATTTCTTTTAATAGTCCATTTTTCTTAAAAACCGTTGTATCATTCCAACCCATATGAGGTACTTTTAATGTGGGATCATTTGGCTGAATTCTTGTCACTATTCCATTAATCCAACCAAAACCTTCGTGGATTCCACCTTCTAAACTTTTTTTAGCCAAAAATTCAAGACCTAAACAAATTCCAAGGTAAGGTTTTTTCTTTTCTATTACTTCTTTTTCTAAAACCTTAATCAAGCCTTTATATTTTAGGTTCTTAATTCCATCTGAAAAAGCGCCAACTCCTGGCAAAATGATGGCTTCTGCCTCAGATAATTTGTTCGGATCATCAGTGACTAACGCCTCTTCTCCTAACAAACTGAATGCATTTGATATGGAACGAACATTTCCCATCCCATAGTCTACTATTGCAAGCAATATTAAATAAGAATGAATTATAGAAATATGAGTTCTTCCATTTCTTCTTCTGACGTAGTATTATCATGCGATGATTTTTTGTGCGGTGATTTTTTATAATCCCACTTCTCTTTAAGGGGTAACCTTGCATCTTCCACTCCCTTATCCCACATGTGGTTTCCAACCCAATCTAACTGACGCCATTCACCATTAGATTTTTCCCAAACGCTTGGATCTCTTAGATGCTCCATTTTATTCAAGAACTCTTGTTCTGAAATGCCAGCAAATCTCAAGAAAATATCTAGATTCTTTGGTCTGTGAAGATATTCGTATTTTTTTATCATTTCTATTCCCTCTTCTCTACTCATTCGCTGGTGTCTTATCTCAATTGATGCGTGATCAGTACATCTACCGTATCCAAATTTGAGATATTTAAGATAATTATGAGTCACTTCAAAAAAATCATCAATAGAACTATGTATATTAAAAGTGTCTTCACGATTTTGAAAAGTTTCAAACCCATAGTTTTTAATCATTAACTCTGCATGTTCTTTTTGATTCCAAGGATCATAATTTCCAATATATATTCCCCTTACTCCTACTAATTCTATTTCTTCATCAGATGGATAGAAAAAGGGCGCAAGATCTGTTTTTGTAATATCTTCATTATCAGGCTCATTTAGAATGTCCTCAGGTTCAAAACCCCGCATAGAATGTTCTTGTCTGTGTTTTTTAGTAAATTCTACTTCATCGTGAATATTATGCATTCCACGTTGGAAAGCTTCACCATGTTCTCCCCACACAACTAATGGTATTTTGTATCTAACCGCAGTTTGAATCGGAAAGGTAAAAATTCCTGCATGATGATGCCACGTAATATCTCCAACTTTTGATAACATATACAACGACAGCTTTTTTGCAGTTTTTGGATTCGTATTGTATCTTAACAGATCACAACCAAATTTTTCAACAAGATTATTCAAATTTCGTAGACCTAGTCTTGAATTATATGCGTGATTATAAGCTACCAACAATGGACGCATTTTATAGACTTGTGTTATGAGGTATGTTTGATAGTGACTATCTTTTCCACCACTTACAGGAATTATGCAATCAAAAGGAGCTCCTTGTTTCCTCGCTTTTTCTTTGTATGATTCTAATATTACCTTTAGTTTTTGCTGTCTTTCTTCCCAATTCAGCTTCTGTCGTTGTTCAAACGTTCTACACCCACTACATATTCCCTGTTCATCAAAAATTATGTACGGTTTTGCATTCTCAGGATAACAACATCTCAGACAATATCTCATTAATTGTCACATATTAGTAAATGCGTTATATTCTTTATTAAATTGACCACCTTCATAGTAAAGTAATATACAGTTGTTTTATCCGTAAGATATTATGAGAGAAGAAGACATCAGGCCTCAAGATTTAATGTTAGAAAACCAACGTCTACGAGAGGAAGATGCTAAAAACATAACAAAATACAAGAACGAATTTGTTCTTGTGCCATGTCCTGCCTGTGAATCTAATAATTATGAATTTATGTTTGAAAAAGAGGATTTTAGTTTTGTTATGTGTAAAGATTGTGAAACCTGTTTCATCAATCCAAGACCAACTATTGAAAAACTTGCTGAATTCTATGAAAATTCTAAATGTCTCAAACATTGGAAAAAATTCTTTTCTTTAACAGAACATTCTAGGAGAAAAAACATATTTGAGCCAAGAGCGGAACGAGTAATTTATCTATGCAAAAAATATAACGTCTCTAATAACGTTTTAGCAGACATAGGCGCTGGCTTTGGTACTTTTTGTGAGGAAATTAAGAAATTTAATTATTTTAGAAGAATAATAGCAATAGAACCTTCAAAGGACTTGGCAGATGCCTGTAAAAGAAAAGGTATGGATGTAATTGAAAAGCCCATAGAAAAAACAGATTTAGAAGAAGTAGATGTGATTACAAATTTCGAATTAATAGAACATCTCTTTCATCCTAAAGATTTTGTCATTTCCTGTGCACGTGCCTTATCTAAAAACGGCCTCTTTATACTTACTACGCCAAACATCAAAGGATTTGACTTGCTTACGTTAGGTAAATTATCCACTAATATTGCTGGACCAAATCACATGAATTATTTTCATACCACTTCTCTTAGTAATCTTCTTCAAAAATGCGGGTTTGATATTATTGAAACCCTCACTCCCGGCAAACTCGACGCCGAATTAGTAAGAAAAAAAGTATTAAACAAAGAGTTTAGTATCGATAATCAACCATTTTTAAAATATATTTTGATAGATGAATGGGAAAGATTAGGAGATTCATTTCAACATTTTCTTTCAGATCATGGTCTATCATCACATTTATGGATCGTAGCACGGAAAAAATAAAACAAAATAGCATTACAAAAGACTAGACTTTATGAGAAAGGATTAACGATCCACATATTTTTCATTTCCACAGATCGCTTCTTTTCTTTTTCTGTTATTAGGACCTCTTCGATCTTTTCACCTCGCCTTATACCAATTATCTTATGTTTCTTGGAAATTCGTGAAGCTAAATCCTTTACATTATATAATTTCATTTTTGGCACAAAAATTTCGCCTTCGTTTACAAGAGGCAAACATTCCAGTATAAAGCTAACCGCCTCATCGATATGAAAAAAATATCTTTTCATTGATAAATCTGTAACAGATAACGGTAAATTCTTCTTTACCTCATCATTCCAAATTTCAAAGACATTTCCTCTTGTTTCAAATACATTACCAAAGCGTACGGATGCAAACTTTATTCCCTTAACATGTGCTCCCGCCCAACTTGTTAGTCGTTCACTCAGTTGCTTTGTAGTACCATATAACGTAGAAGGACTAGCTGCTTTGTCTGTACTTATGTTCAGAAATTTTTCTGGTTTATTTTTTATGCCCATTTTGATCATATTTACTGTGCCGTTGACATTGACATCAATGGTCTCTATGGGATTAAATTCAGAAATTTCGATGTTTTTTACTGCAGCAGCATGAATAATTGTATTAACATCAGTGCCTGCTATTTCTAGCCTTTCCTTGTCCAATACGCTGCCTAACAACAATCTTAATCTTTCATCACTCACGGTTCGACCCAGTTTGAACAAGGCATGTTCGTCAATATCAAGAACCCTCACTGCTTTTACAGGATATTTTAGAATAGTTTTTGTTAAGTGAGTACCAATACTCCCAGCTCCGCCAGTAATTAAAATAGTTTTATTTCTTAATTCACTTTCCAGCTTTTTCTTTAATTGTTTATTTTTCTGTTTCATTATATTACAACCTACTTAATTTGTTTAATGCTTCTAGACAGGGGTTGATAATAACTTTGTCTAATTTATATCGATCAACACATTAAAAACATGAAAATTACTAATTGGGATTTTTAATACTATTTTCTAGTAAAATAAATACTAATTAGTACACGCTTGCCTTCTTTTACTTAATGAAAGTTTTATCTATAATACAAGCTCGAATTGGTTCTACACGTTTGCAGCGCAAGGTCATGATGACCATTCAAGAAAAAACAATTATTGAACACATAATAAATTTTCTACAACATTCAAAGTATACAAATAAAGTAATCGTCGCTACCACTAATTTAAAGGAAGATGATGAGCTAGAAACGCTACTTAACCATCTTGGGATTGATTGTTTCCGAGGAAGTGCTGACAATGTTTTGGAAAGATACTACGAATGTGCAAAATACTTCAATGGAGATCTAATTGTGAGAATAACTGCAGATAATCCCCTAGTTGATCCCACCATAATAGATAAAGCGATATTTCTATGCAAAGAAACAAAGTGTGATTATGCTACAAATCTACTAACACCAACCTTTCCAACGGGCTACTCTGCTGAGGTATTAAAATTTTCTACTCTTTCAAGAATATACAATACACAACATGATAAACAAAGTAAAGAACATGTAACGTATCATATAAGAAACAATCCACATTTGTACGACATAAAGGAAATTTATGCGCCTACTGAATTGGTTAGGCCTAACTGGAGACTCACCATGGATTATAAAGAGGATTTTGAGCTCATTTCTGAAATCTTTTCTCGATTATATATCCCAAGTTCCTTTATAAAATACAGATCAGTTGTTGAACTGCTAGACAAAAATCCTCATCTTTTAAAAATCAATGAAAAGCATCGATGAAATTGTTAGTGATGTTTTCAAGTAAAATATATTTGATTAGTTAATTGTGGAAACGTAGATGAAAGTACCTTACTTCGTTCCATGGATAATTCGAGAAGACAAAAAATCTGTACTCACGGCCATGAGTCAACGGTGGTTAACGAATGGACCAATATTAAAAAAATTCGAGGAAAAGATAAGTTCGTTTATAGATACCAAATACGCGGTAGGAGTAGGAAATGCTACACAGGCACTACATCTGACTGTCAAAGCGTTAGGAATAGGTCCTAACGACGAAGTGATTGTACCGACTTTCACATTTGCAGCAACAGCAAACGCTGTTAGCTACTGTGGAGCAGAACCTATTTTAGCTGATGTGGATCCAACCACATTTAATATTTCACCAAAAGAAATAGAAAAGAAAATCACAAAAAAAACTAAAGCGATAATAGTTGTTCACTATGGAGGACAAGCATGTGATATGGAAGAAATTCTATCAATATCACGAAAGTATGGACTATTTGTAATAGAAGACTGTGCACATGCACTTGGTTCTACTTATAAAGACTTGAAATGTGGTAGTTTGGGAATATCTGGCTGTTTCAGTTTCTATCCTACTAAGGTAATAACTACTGGCGAGGGTGGAATGATCACAACTAATAATCTTACAATTTACAAAACCGTAAAATTGATGAAATCTCATTCTATGACTATACTACCAACAGACAGGGAAGCAAAGGCACAATGGAAGTACGATATTGTAGACCTAGGATATAATTACAGATTAGATGAAATACGAGCAGCTTTAGGTCTTTCTCAACTTAGAAGAATTAAAAAAATTAATGAAAGTAGAAAAAAAATTGCCAAAAAATATGATCAGGAAATAAAAAAAATAAAAGGCATCACAATTCCAGAAACAAAATCAGATAGGAATCACATTTATCATCTTTACACCATAAAAGTTGAGCCAGATTATCATTTAACAAGGGATGAACTGTTTCAAAAGTTACACAAGCATGAAATAGGTACAAGCGTCCAGTATTATCCATTACATTTGATGTCATACAATAAACAGAAATACAGAAAAAAATATCAAAATTTCCCAATATCAAACATGTTGAAAGATAAAGTCTTGTCTCTACCAATATATCCTCTCATGTCGTCAAAACAAATACAACACGTCACATCATGCCTGAAGTAATTAGATTTTAGGGGACGTGCTTTGTACCATACGAAGTATTTGATTTACAACACGCTGTGTACCGAATCCATCAACAACATTCTTGTTGATGATTTTTTTATGAATTCTAGTTGTTAGTAAACCATGTAGTAATCTATCTGTTCTCATACTGGTTCTATTACTAACTAATCCTAAATTCAAAGCAATTCCTTTCTTCTGCCATTCTTGTGCAGTAATTAATTGATGTTTAACTTGGCAAATTATTGCAAATGGTACATTCATAGCTGCAAATTCATAGGTTGTTATTCCTCCCGAACAGAGACCAAATCTAGCCTGTGCAATTTCTTTATGCATATCATTAGTTTCGTTAACAACTTTGAGATATCTAGTATATTTTTTCTCTAATAATTGAATCCATTTTGATTTAGGAGTAGATGGACCTAAGATGATCTTTGTTTTCATTTTCGGCAAATATTTCTCCAGCATTCTTAACAAAGTTGTAACTATATTATTTTCATCAAATCCTCCAAAGGTAGCTAATAACGAATACTTCTTTTTTTGTTGAGACTTTCTTGCAAATTTTTTATTTAAAATTTGATATGATGGACCTACCAAACATTTTATTCCATACCGGTTTCTTATTATATCACTCTTAAATCCGATAAATCCATTAACTACCAGATCAGCAGGATAATCAATATTTCTCAAATCAGAAATTAAAACCGTTTTCACAGATTTTCTTACTTCACTAATGTATCTGCTTGTAATTTTGTATTTGTCTATTATGAGAACATCTATTTTTTTCTTTTTCACCAATTGTAGAGTTTTTTTAATATCAGAAGATGTGTCTATGTCAGTCTTAAGTCTAACAATATTACTGAATCCATTTTTTCGAAGAATTTCTTCAACTCCACCATAATCTTCAATTTCAAAGTAGATTTCGTCAACTTGCAAATTTGATGCAAGATTAATACAACGGTAAATATGACCAAATCCTAATTCTTTTTTTCTAGCCTTTCCACCAGCTGTTCTTATTAAAAATTTAAGATTATTTTGTTTCAAATTAGAACCAAATTTATTTTAAATCAGACCATTTTATGGACTCAGAAACTTCTATATTCTTTCTTGTTTTTTTCCCAATCACTTTATGTAAATGCATAGGAGGAATTCCAGTAGCTGGCCGTTGTATTTTTATCATATTCATAGTAAGCTTTGTTCCTTTTTTAATAGCAACGCTTGCCGTAATACTTCTTCTAGCATTAATTCTATTTTCAAGCTCAGAGGGTTGACAGTGTTTATTTCCATCACCCAGCATCGATTTAACTTCCAACATATTTTTTATCAGCATCTTAAATTGAGATGGTGTCGCAGAGATAGAACTATCCGGAGATTTCGATTTTTTACTTACAATAAGGTGTTTTTCAATTATTTTAGCACCTACTGCAACAGCAATTAATGGTACAAGAAGATTTTTACCATTATCAGAATATCCTATAGGATAAGGAAACACTTTACTTAACTGACTTATAGAACTAAGATTTGTTTCTGTTAATGGAGTAGGGTATGCTGATACGCTATGCATTATTATGATTTTATTATTGCCTGTAGATCTTATTGCTCTTACAGCATATTTTACATCATTAATGTCTGCCATTCCAGTAGAAATAATTACTGGTTTATTTTTTGTTGCAACGTATTTTATAAGAGGAATGTTTGTCAGATCTCCTGAAGCAATTTTAAAAGCAGGTGCATTTAATCGTGAGAGCAGATCTACAGCATCATTACTAAACGGCGTAGAGAAAAAAATTATCTTATTACTTTTTGCAAAATCCGACAATTCACCAAATTCCTCATAACTAAGTTCAGTCCTCCTAAACACTTTGAAAAATCTAGATTTCGGCGATGCTAAATCTTCGGCCTTAAAAGTCTGAAATTTTATTGCATCTGCACCACTTTCTTTAGCCTTGATTATCAACTGTTTTGCTATCTTTATGTTGCCATTGTGATTTATGCCACCCTCTGCTATTATGAAGACCGGTGAATTTTCACCTATCCACCTGGTTGCTATTCTAATTTTCAAAACCTACACCTTTTTCGTTAATTAAGATATACATACTTAATTTTCATATCGCAGTATGTAATTTATAAACAGAAGCAATAATCCAAAATATAATTGAAAGTCACATTAAGGAAAGTAAACAAAAAAGATTGGAATTACATACTTAAGCTAAGAAATACAAAAGAATTTCGCAGACTTTTTTATACACAACATACTATATCAAAAAAAGAACATTACCAATATCTGAAAAGGCAAAGCTCAAACCCAAATTTTGCAAACTGGATCATATGTTATGACTCAAATGACGTTGGTTATCTTAGAGTTCTTGATAATGATGTAGGAATAATAATTGAAAAAAAATATCATGGTAAGGGAATAGGTAGTAAAGCATTAAAATTACTAGAAAAAGAAGTGAAAAAACTGGGAATTAAAAAACTAGTAGGCAAAGTGATGATCTCCAATAAATCTAGTGAGAAGATATTCCTTAATAACAAATACAAGTTACGAATGTACTGGTATGAAAAAAACATTCGTTATTGAAGTGATAATATATTGTTGTCAATTTTCCAATATTTGATGATTCTTTTTCAATATGTCTATAGAATGTCTCATTTATCAATTGTAAATTCGATTCTTATTGTAAAGAATTAATATCACAAACATGAGTTTCTATAATGCAATGCTAAGTAAAGATATTGTAGCTGGTATGGGTGAAATAGGAAAACCCATTCTACAATTACTATCTAGAAAGAAAACAGTTGTCGGTTATGACATAAATCCAAAATTAATGGACAATAGCAAATTTAGAAAATTTCGTAACACTCCAACTTCTTTTCTGCATGTTTGCATTCCATTTGACAATCTATTCATTAAAAACGTAATTTTGCTCTATAAAAAATTCAATCCAAAATGTATAGTGATTCATAGTACAATAAAACCTGGTACAACAAAAATCTTACAAAAACAACTTTCCGTACCTGTCATTTACAGTGCTACGAGAGGTGTTCATAAAAGAATGATATATGACTTGAAGCGTTATACAAAATTTTATGCTATAGAAGAAGATGCACCAAATGCACATTGGGCTTCCTTAGAATACTTTAGACTGATGAAAAGATGTGGGATTAAAACAAAGAAAATGTCAAACCCAATCACATTAGAGCTTGCCAAGATAATATGTGACACATCATACTATGGTTGGCTTATTACTTACGCACAACTTTCTAATATGATAGCAATTGAGCATAAGGTAAATTATAATGAAATGTGGAAATTTGCAGACGAAATTCACAAGTATCTTGGGAACAGACCAAAGATGTTTCCTGGATTTATTGGAGGGCATTGTCTTGATGGCCAAGAAATAGTCTATATCAAAACAGAGAATGGAATGAGGCCTATAACAATACAAGAATACGTTGAAAAAGATCTGAAAAATGATATCTTGTCGTATGATATACAACAAAAGATACCGATCTTTGACAAAGTCACACACAAGTGGAAACGCACCTTTTCTGGTACAATGGTTACACTGGCTTCGCGAACAAACCGTTCTATCAAAACAACAGACGAACACCTAATGTTATGCTCTGATGATTTATCTACAAAATTCGCAAAGGATGTTACGATAAACGACATAATCCCATTCATTTCAAGCCTTCCTGATCATAACATCAAAGACCAATACGAGTTTGAAACAAAAAACTGGAGATTTAGGTATAATATGCCCAAATCAATTCAAATTACACCAGACTTTTGCAGGCTGCTTGGTTATTATGTT
>Ga0187892_10004702_pt1 | contig 22532 bp, 19 predicted proteins | sample MA1701073metaG_FD_139345 | JGI IMG/M metagenome (GOLD analysis project Ga0187892, IMG submission 139345) | Bio-ooze microbial communities from a basaltic lava cave in the Kipuka Kanohina Cave System on the Island of Hawaii, USA - MA170107-3 metaG ... | reverse complement strand
GCCCAGGTGGCGGTCTCCTGCTTGCCGGCTCGCCAGTAGATGATAAAGCTCATGAACGTCACCAGGATCATGATATTGACCACGGTCATCTTGGCCGACATGACGCCGAAGACGCCTAAGAGGGGATGGTGCGTGCCGCCCATCTTACGCGCTTCCTCCAGGCTGGCGACGAGAGAATGGGGGGTCATCCAGACGCCCAGGCACAACAACAGAATGACCAGCATCGCCATGATCGGCCTGCGGTATTTGACCTCGGCCCCCTCGATGCGATGCGTGATCCCCAGCCAGAAATAATAGTTCGCGCCCAGGAAGAGCACGCCGATCAGCATCGCCTGCAGAATGAACAGCCATGAGAGGAAGCCGCCCATCAGCGTGATGCCCATCTGCTGGTTATACTGGTACACCTCGCGCATCAGCCAGTAGCCAGCGAAGGGGAGCGGCAGCATGCCAAACACCCCGATAAAGTTCCCGACGTAGCCCATCCAGTCATAGTGCTCACGCTCCTCGCGGGCGGTTGCGGACAGGTACCGCATCCCTGCGTAAGCACCGCAGATGAAACCGCCCAGCACGACATTGGCGATCAGCCGGTGCACATTGACCGGCCACCAGGTGGGATTCCAGGTGGCGGCCCAGGCACGGGCCAAAGCCGAGCCCTCTACGATCACGACCGGGCTGGCCTGGAACGTGGCCCACGAGTTCGGGACGATCATGATGAAAAACGCAAACACGTTCAGGAGGAAGCCCAGAAACAGGTGCAGCACTTTCATGCCGCCTCCCTGCATCGCGTCCCAGCCATACCAGTAGAGATACAGCGTCACCGTTTCCAGAAGAAACAAGACGCAGTATACGACGAAGGACGGGAAAAAGATGTCCGTCAGGTAGGTCATCAGCTTCGGGTAGAGGCCGATGAGCAGGAAGAGGAGGATCCCTCCGAACAAGGCAGTGGTGGCATAGGCGGAGGTGAGGAGCTTCGTGAACTCCTTAGCTAGCTTGTCGTACCGCCTCTCACCGGTCTTCCAGCCGACAATCTCGCAGACCCACGCAAAGATCGGGACACCCAGCACGAACCCGGCCAAGAGCAGATGCTGCTGCGCGATGACCCAGATAATGTTCCGGCTGCCGCCGAGTTGAGGAATATCACGATAGGCGACTGCTGCTGCACTCGACGCCTCCTGCGCTAAGCCCAGCGCAGGCGCGAGCAGCAGACCGATGAGTGAGAGCAGTCCCGCAAGCGACGATCCCCGTCCGCGCAGCAAGCTGAGGAGTCGCCTCGGATGTTCGCCGTGGATTGTCATGGACATCTCCTCGTCCGCGCGCAGGGGCAGGGCTGTGCGGCCGTCAGCGCGCCTGTGCAGCGGCATTCCCAGGAGCCGTCTCCGTCTTGCCGACCTTGGCCCGGTCGGCTTTCGACCGGGAGGCTCCCTTTCCGGTTCCCTTGTTCTTGCCCTTGTTTTTCGCTTCCTCTTGCGCCTTCGCCTCGAGTGCCTGGACAGCCGATTCCGCCTGAGCGATGACTTTCTCGGTCTTCTGCAAGGCCTCAGCAGGCTTGAGGGGCGGCGCCACCTTCTCCTGCGGCTTTTGGTACAGTTCGTGGGGATGCGGAGTCGTGACAGGCATGAAAGCCCAAAATAAGACGACCAGTGTCACACCGGTTGCAGCGAACACGGTCAGGAGAAGTGGTTGGTCAGCGGGAACCCTCAGAAGGTCCCACTGACGGACTAGCGCCTGATAGGGTTCCGCCGCCGGCCTGGCTGTGACCAGCTGCCTCCCGACAATCCGCCCAAATCCGAATAACCATCCCAGCACCAATGCCAGCAAGACCACGGCGGCAATGCTGCCCCACATGGTAAGCTCGATCCCGATCCGCTCCGGCACGGGAAGGCTCTTGAGTAGCTCCAGTTGCAGGATTCTACCCGCGGCCGCTTTGGCACCGGAGACCGTCTGGCTCTCGATGAGGTAGGCAACCGGCAGGTACGGGGCATTGAACAGCGTCGCCTGCCACCACAGAGTCAGTCCGACCAGGGCTGGTGGTTGAAGCCGCAGTCGCTCCAGGAAGACGGTCTTGGAACTCAGATCAAGGGCCCAGATGTCGATGGGAATGGAGAGCAGAAGAAGGAACGCCAGCCCGGGCATCTCCCACGGATGCAGGCCCATCGCCAGGAGCAGCAGGGCTATGACAATCTTGATCGGAACGCCCGTCCAGAAAGCTGGCCATGCGATAGCCAGACCCAGTTTCACTGACGACATGTTCGAGGCCTGACCGGTCATACGAAGAGGCCAACCTTATTAAAAGTGATGAATGCTGAGTGCTGAGTGCCGAATGTTTTGAACAATCAACAAGGAACTAAATTCAGAAATGGTCCCTTAAGATCCCCCACTTTCAGAACACTCATCATTCATCGTTCATCACTCATCACTGGAGTTGAGCTAGTCCAAGAACTCTCGATTAATGATCGCAGAAACGGTAAAAATCAGGATACCGGTCATCACGATGATCCAGCCGATCAATGCAATCGGCCGCTTGAATATATTGCGCTCCGGGCTACGGTCTATAAATGGCAGCGCGGCCAGCAGCAACAGGAAGGCATTCGGAATGGCTACCCCAGCCAGGAACTGCCCAAACTCCCCGGCAAAGATCTTCAAGCGCAGCATCTGGAACAGGAACAAGAAGTACCACTCCGGCTCGGGATGATAGTCGCCCGGATCCGGCGTCGCCTCCTCCAGCAGCACCACTGGCTCGATGAAGGCCAGGCTACAGATTGTCACGAACACCGCAGCCATTGCGACAATGTCCTTCCAGACCTGCCGCGGAAAGAAGTAGTCGGTCTTGGCCTTCAGTTCCTCCGCGCTCCCCCGGAACGGACCTGCCGGGCCAGCTTTTCTGAACAGGAAGAGATGGAGCCCCGCCAGGCCCATCAGCGCAGCCGGAAGGATCATGACGTGGATCACAAAGAACCGGCTGAGGGTCATTTGGCCCGGAGTAGGACCGCCTTTCAGGAACCGGGCGATGAAGTCCCCGACAACCGGCGTCTTATCCATGATCTCCACGCCGACCGTGGTCGCCCAGTAGGCGCGCTGATCCCACGGAAGCAGATACCCGGTAAAGCCGAATGCCATCACGAGACCGAACAGCGCCAGCCCGACCAGCCAGATCATCTCGCGCGGCTTCTTGTACGCACCCCACAGAAAGACCTGCGACATATGGGCGAAGACCATCACCACCATCGCCGAAGACCCCCAGAAGTGGTAACTCAAGATGAACCACCCATAATCCACTTCGTGGATGATGTATTGGGTGCTAGCGTACGCGTGGTCCGCACTCGGGACGTAATAGAACATGAGCAGAATGCCGGTCACCGCCTGCATGATGAAGATGAACAAGAGGCAGGAGCCGAACACATAGGCCCAGCGCGACCCGCCGGGTACCGGCTCGTTGAGCATCTTGGCCTGAAGGGTCTTCAGGCCCACCCGCTCATCCACGAAGGCGACGACTTTTTCCAGCACTGAGGGTTGGCCGTTCATTACACAATCCGAATTTGGGCTTTCGTACCAGCCTTGTACTCGACATCGATGATTTCGATGTCGCCGTTGGCAGCCACGCGGATCGGGACAGGGTCCAGAGGGCGAGGGGCCGGCCCATCCAGCACTTTTCCGCTGGGATCGTAGATGCTCAGATGACAGGGGCACAGGAAGATCTGCCGCCCAAGCTTCGGCACGTTCCGCCACTTATAGCCGCAGCCCAGGTGAGGACACTTGCCCGAATAGGCCACATAGGGAACGTCTCGTTTGTTCGTCCAGATCACGCTTCCGGTATGATCGCGGAACTCCATATCCTTGCCCTTGTATACCTCCTCCAGGACCGCTGGCGAGGCTTTCAGGAGCCAGACATTCTTGTCGATCTCAGCCTCCGGCATGAACGCTTCCTTGACGGTCTTTTTGAACTTGAACTGGATACCTACATCATCCGCCTTGATCCTGTTCACGTTGCCGATTTTGAGCCACCGGTTGTCGAACGGCGCATACATGGGCTTCATCAGGTACCTGAGAACCGGGAACGCGAGTGGAAGAGCCAGCAAGACGCCGATCGCATGAGTCAGGTTAGTGAAAAAGGTCCGGCGCTTGACGTTGCGCTCCAGTTCAGGCAGCGGCACCAACACCTCACCAGGCTGCACATGCAGATGATCCTCGAGGTGTGCAATCTCCACCTCATGGGTGGTCACATACTCATCCCGCCGGAAGACCGGGAACTGATCCAACTCACTTGAGGGGGCCCGCAACTCGACCGTGTCGTCCGTCACCGCCTGAATCGTGGACGCGGGAATCTGGCGCTCAACCACACCTGCGCCGTTCCGGCCCACCACGATGTGGCTGACTTCGCGCGATAAGGGATCAACGATGACCCTTGTGACTTCGCCGACCTCGCGGTCGGTGCACCTGACTTTAGATTTGAGCTTGGGTTGCACGTTATTTCTTTTTGACCGGCTTGGGCGTATTCACCGAAGTGTTTTTCAGCGTCGAGAGAAAGGCGACGAGCGCCTCCACTTCCTTCTCTTCCATCAGTTCCTTATATTTGTCCGGCATCTTCTTCTTTTCGTATTCCTTCTCAAATCCCTCCGCCATCCAGCTCCGCGGGTCCAGGACCTTCTCTCTCAGCTCCTCCGGTTTCATTAAATTCCCGATGTTGTCCAACTCCGGCCCCCGCTTCTTCCCGCCTTTGCCCTCCAGCTTGTGGCAGTTGTAGCATTCCTGGAGGTCCCACTGCTGTCTGCCCAGCGCGACCAAATCGCCGGCCGCGGCCGGCGCAGAGGACGGCTTGGCGCTATCCATCCCTGGTGGACCCTCAGCCACGGTGCTGCCGCCAACAGCCTGCAGCCGCTGCATGATCGCGTCGGCCTTCTCGGACAAGGCCTTCGCCCGGGCCAGCAACTCCTCCGCCTTCCCCTGTTCCGTCGCCGCCCGTTTAGCCTTCAGCAGCTTTTCAATTTTCCCCTTCTCATCCTCGGGATCGTACTGGGGCCAAAGCGAGGCGCCGCCGATATAGACACCGGAGATCACGATGTAAAACACCAGCAGCACGACCAGCGCCTTCAGCCCGCTGATAGGCTTGACCGGAGGCGCATCCAAGAGAATGAAGACGGCAGTTCCCAGCAGCGCGTAGGCGAAGAACATGACCTGAAACACAGGTGGGAACGCTAGCGCTTTGGCCACTCCCACCAGGATTGCGCCGACGATCACACCAACGACGCCCTTCTTGATGATGCTTTTGATCAGACTCGGCTGTTCAGCCATGCGTTTCTCTCCTCAGTCTGCCTCACCATGACTCTCCAGACGGGGTGGTCGGGTGGACGCCCTACTGCGGCGCGTCCACCGAGCACATTCCGATCGTGCGCGGTGCGCGAGCACAGGTGTCTGCCCGACCACCCCATCTCCCTTTATTTGGCTCCGGCCGGAACCGGCTTGGCCTCTGGCGCATGCGCCTTGGCCTCGGACACCCGGAGGGTCACCACGATCGCGAAGCTCACCACAATATAGAAGGCAAGCGTAATGGCGGTGATCCACCAGGCGGCATACGCGAGCGTAGGGGTAAAGGATTCGGCGGTGAAGTCGGGCATCAGGTTATAGGTGTGGAAGTACTTGCGCAGCAGCGACCGCACCGAGCCCATCAGCCCCATCGTCCAGATCGCGCTAAAGGCCAGGAAGATCAGCACGAACTGGGATGCGAAATCAATTTTTCCCCACACAATCGTCCCTTGCCGGATCGCACGGTTATATAGGATGTAGTTCACCACCGTCACGAAGACCAGCGTGAAGGCCGCCGAGTTCTTGGCCGGCATCAGCGCCAGGAATCCCCAGTCTGACGGCAGCTCGAGATGCTCCGTCGCCAAGGCCTGCGTGGCGACAAACCCGTGCGGCGTCATCCAGATGGCATTGCCGACCACCACCATAAGGAACCCGACCTTGATGCAGGTTCGTGAGGAGACGGTGATGCGGCCCAGCGGCGGGATGATCTTGCCGAGAATCCAGGGAGCCAGGACCATCGGGATCAGCACAGCCAGAGACACCGGGTCTGGCACTGGGAACACCGTCCAGACATAGGTCATGACGAATGGAATCGCGACCATTACCAACAGAGTCAGGGCCGACATCCGGACGCGCTCGACCCCCTCGATGCGCTTCATGCTGAGCCAGATGTAATAATTGCTGGCCAGGAAGATCAGCCCGACCATGGCTCCCTGCATCTCGAAGAACATCGAAAGCTGGTCCGCCATCATGTAGGGACAGATCGAAGCGTCGTAATCACAGAGCTCGTACGCCAGCAAGTAGCCCATAAAGGGCAGGAACAGCAGCGCCCCGACCCCGATCAAGTTTCCGACGAAGCCCATCCAGTCATAGTAGGAACGTTCCTCTTCGCTCTTGGCGCCCATATACATGTAGGCAGCGATCAGCCCGGCGATAAACCCACCAAAGGTCACATTTCCCACCAGCCGGTGCAGGTTCAGCGGCATCCAACTATAGTTATAGACTTTTTCCCATAGTGACGCGGTCTGGACATAATCCGCCAGCGAAAGCCCTTCGATCGCTTTGGACGGTGAATTCATGAACGAGGTGGGGCCGTCAATGACGAAGAGCGTGACCGTCCCAATGAGGTTCAACAACACTCCTATCGCGATGTGGCGTCCCTTCTTGTCTCCCTTCCACGCATCCCACGTGTAGAAATACAGGTACAGGACAATCGTCTCCGCGATGAAGAGGAGAGGATAGATGACCGCAAAGATCAGGAAAAAGTGGTTGATCAACCAGGTGGTGAATTGGGGGTAGGTGGCTAACAGCACGAAGATGAATAGCCCGCCGGTCAGCGCGGTCATGCTGTAGAGGATGACCGTGACCTTGGTCACTTCCTTCGCCAGCCGGTCATAGCGGGGGTCTTGCTTTCGATACCCCAGCCATTCCGAGATGACGACAAAGATCGGCGCCCCCAGAATAAAGGCGGCAAAGAGGATGTGGAGTTGCGCGACGATCCAGACCGCCGTTCGATTCCCTGTGTAGGGAAACTCGGCGACCGGCGCGTTTGGAACCTGGGCATAGGCCGTCGTTCCAAACGCCGCCACCAGACCAAGCATCATCAAAAGACTACGCTGCCAAGTTTTCATGGTGCCTCGCCGCCTTCGCTCGGGAGTTTCAGCCACCTACTTGCCGCCACCTGCCGGCGCTCCGCCCGTCTTCGCAGCCGGAGCCGCTGGCGCAGCAGCCCCACCAGCAGGAGTCGCCGCTCCATCAGCCCCTGCAGCGCCTGACGCAGTCACGCCCCCGATCGGCACCCATTCTTTCTTGGCGACATCATATTCCTTGCCCTTCAGTCCGAAGGTCCGCTCAAAGGCCATGACTTTCCAACGGTCTTCTTCGGGCAGCTTACTCTTCCAAGGCTTCATCTTGGTGTTCGGCACACCTTCGGAGATACGCCAGAACCAGACCGAGTCCGAGTAGAGCTTCATGCGTTCGGCGTTGCGGAAATCCCGAGCGCCCGCCTTGACCGGCTTCCCGTCTTTGCCGTGGCAGCTCGCGCAGTTCACGTCGATATTTTTGGCGCCGATGAAGATCTGGCGGCCTTCCTCGATGATCTTCTCGTCTGCCCACCATCCGGCTGGCATATGCTTGTCCGCATACTCCGGTGGCGGCGGGGGCGGCGCCACGATCGGCCCCTCGCCTCCCTCGCATCCTGCGACCGTCAGACCTATTCCCGCGACCCCGATAAAAAGAAACGCCTGGAACCATGTCTTTCGCTTCATAAAATGCCACCTGTTCCTTTCTTTAATCACCAGACCGCTTGCCCGCTATGGATGAGGGACTATGATCGCCAATGGGGGCCATGACAAAAAAGACGCTTTCGCTCAGGCTCAACTGGCCTGAGGCAAAAGCGCCGCCCTATACATCACCCCGAGGTTGCGCGGTTCTCCACTCCACCTAGCCTCTTCAACCGATCCGGCGAGGTACGTGGACGACCCGCGGACCATTCATGACCGGTGATGCTTACGCTGCCCCTTTCCTTGTTTCTGAGAGCGCCGACGCTGACTCCGAATTATCTTGGCCCCCGCAAACGCGGCCGCTGCAGCACCAGCAAGCCCAGCACCGTAATACACCCAGCGGGACTCTCCTTCGGCATCGAACACACACCCTGTTCCAAAATTCACCGTGACTTTTCGTTCTGTCCGAACGTCTTTGGGGTCGAACTGGACCTTGGTATCTTTTTGCTCGTCACGGGCGGTCACCAGAACTGGATCGCCCAAGTTATCATTATGGAGGTGAAGGGTCGCCTTGTAGTACCCGCGGCTGTCGGTGAACACCGTCGCTCCAACCGAGACTCGCGTATCCTTGACGACTACTTGGTGGTCCGCAACCGCAAGGCCATCCGTTCCACACACATGGCCTTCAACGGTAAACCGGTGATCCACCTCATGCATCGCAACCGCAGGGGGCGGAAGATACACACCCCAACCGAGCCCCGCGGCTCCAAGGTTGAGCACCGTCCCCAAAGCGGTCGCTCTCGTTACGCCCCTGGGTCCGTGCCCCATGTACCTCGGCGCCTGTGTCACCGCCTTTGTGTCGTCTTCGCTCGGCCGCTCAGGGGCACTCACTCCGCAAGATGCTGAAAAAATACGGCTTGCTCGATTTTTGGCGCGACACTTCTAGCACAGATGATTCTCTTTGTCAATTACTTCATGACCAGTCCTGACAGACCAACCACAAAGTTTTTCAATGGATTAGCCCATGAGCTCTTTGGAGGATTGAAGAGAGGTTGGACTACAAAGAAAGACCTAAGAGAAGCTGAAAGCCGACCGAATACGTCTTTATGCGGCTACGGTCAGCAGTTCACCGAAAAAACTCGTTGGATGAGAGAATGCCAGGACAGGAGACGAAGAGGAAGGATCAGAGATGCCCGCGTGCCTTGGCGGCTGCTTCTGCCTGGTCGGCCTCAGCGCGACGCTGAGACTCTTTCTTGGCAACCCAGGCTTCCCACGACTTACCGGAGGCCGTATCCTTGCCAGTGAAGGTAATGGCGGTGATGTCTGCGTAAGAGATCTCGATGGTCCCAGGCTCCTGCTTAGGAAATAATTGAAGGAACGGTCGTGGGCCGGATGGATACCGGTTGAAGACATACCCCTCGACCTTGACGCCAGAGGTGAGTTCCAGCATCACGTCCCCTCGGTAGTCAAAGGCCTGCTCCACCGCCTCGATCAGTTCGGCCAAGGTCGCTGGGCAAAACACCCGCCCTTCCAGAGTCATGCTCTCGGGAGCCCTGTACTTGTCATCGGTCATGGCGCGTGAAGCCCGTTACATGTTAATCGTTAACCGTTAAACGAAAGAAGCCGATGTCTCTGCTTTTTTTTGCGAATAACGACGAATAGCGAAGGGCACTAGCGGGCATTCGGGAGGAGCGTCGCCTTGACGGTGCGGCCGAATCCTGACCAGGAACCGAAGGTGTCTTCGACAGCCGAGGCCTCATAGCCACAGTGCACCATGCAGTCAGCGCACTTCTCATTTCTCCCGGTTCCGTAGCGGTCCCACTCCGTGTCGTTCAGCAGGTCGTGGAAAGTCTTGGTATAGCCGTCCTGCAGAAGATAACAGGGCTTTTGCCAGCCGAAAATGTTATAGGTCGGATTCCCCCAGGGCGTGCACTGATAGTCGCGCTTGCCCATGAGAAACTCGAGGAACAGCGGGGACTGATTGAAGCGCCAGGTCCGTTTCCGATCGTGCAGAATCCGGGCGAAGAGGTCGCGGGTCCTGTTGCGTTTCAGAAAGTTCTTCTGATCCGGAGCTTTCTGATAGCTATAGCCGGGAGAAATCATCATCCCCTCGACCCCCAGCTCCATCATCTCATCGAAAAAGGTGCGGACCCGTTCAGGGTTGGCATCATCAAACAGGGTCGTGTTCGTCGTGACCCGGAAACCCCGCTTGAGCGCCGCACGAATCGCCTTCACCGCCACGTCATAGACCCCGTCCCGGCACACCGCCAAGTCGTGCTCCTCCCGGAGCCCGTCCATGTGGATGCTGAAGGTCAGGTACTTGGAGGGCGTATAGTCGTCCAGTTTCCGCTCAAGGAGGATCGCATTGGTGCAGAGATAGATATATTTCTTGCGCGCAACCAACCCCCGCACGATGTCCGGCATCTCAGGGTGGATGAGCGGCTCTCCTCCCGGGATGCTGACCATCGGTGCACTGCACTCCTCGGCTGCGGCCCAGCATTGTTCCGGCGTCAGCCGTTTGTCCAGCACATGATCCGGGTACTGGATCTTGCCGCACCCGGCGCAGGCCAAGTTGCAGCGGAACAGCGGCTCGAGCATGAGCACGAGTGGATAGCGCTTGACGCCCTTCAGCCTTTGAGTGAGGACATACTTCGCGACCGTGTACATCTGGGAAAGGGGAACAGCCATGTCGTTCTCTCTTCTCGACTTTCTATAAACTAAACGGCGGGCCTAGCCCGCCTCCCTCGAACACCCGATGAAGCGAGGGAATTCTACCAGCTACGCCCTCCGATCGTCAATCCACTCCTCTCGCTCAGAGAGAACCTGGGCAAAAGTTTTGCCATTTGAGTTCAGACTGAGTATGATCTCGTCAGCAGAAAACCACAAGGGGAAGGAAAAGGATCTTTGGCTCAACGGCCTCGCTCACCCGCCGCCCTCGTCGCTGGAATTGTGACGATCGTAGCCCTTGGCATCGTTTGGACGGTGGTCCTTCATAATCTCCCGACGCAAATAGAAGTTCCAGCGGTCGATCAGTCTCTTCCAGCAGCTCATCCTGCTGCCCCAAGCTCTTCAGCAGCCGACCTTCCTCCAAGCGCTTCACCCTCTCCTCCCCCAAGCACTTCACCAGTAGAAGCTCCTCCAAGCCTTACGCCCTCTCCGCCTCCCCCAAGGACGATACCCCTTGAGTCTGCTCCAAACCCGACACTGTCTCCGCCTCCTCCGATCGCTCAGGAGCCGCGTGATCACCAAGAGTTGGCGCGCAACTGCCGCGCGGCGCTCGCGAAGCTGTGCGAAGATGTAACGCCCGGGGGCGGCCGCCGCAAGAAATGCTTCGAGGATAATGTGGGCAATCTTTCTCCAACTTGCCAGGTGAAGCTACAGGAGCAAGCGTTCCGGATGGAGGAAACCATGCAGTCCTTCAAGGCTGCCTGCGAAGCGGATGCGAGACGACTCTGCCCACTGGTGCCGTCTGGAGGAGGGCGCATCCTGGAGTGTTTAGAAGACCACTCGAATGAGCTGTCTGATAGTTGCTACCAGGCCCTTGAGGAGAGTCTACCGCTCCGGAGGTAACGTCACGGCTGGTTGGGCTCTTTCAGGTAGAAATACATTTTCACGCCCTTGACCTCCAAGAGATCGCCGTCTTTCAGATCTGCCTGCCCCTTCACCGCCTTGTTGTTCACGTGAATGGTTTTCACCTCTTCCGAGGTACTGACGAAATACCCTTCCCCTCGACGGCCAATCATGGCCGCGATCTTCGGCGCAAAATATCCGGTGAGCTTGATGGTCGCTTGATCCTGCGATCCGATGATGGTCAAGCGTTTGGCCAGCTTGTACTCTTTGCGGTCCGTCCTGCCCGAAATGATCTGCACAACCCCTACCTTCTGCTCGGCGCGTGATTCATGGAACTTCTGACCAGTCATAACCATCGTGCTGTTCAGGTCGCTGAATTTCGGTGCATCCGATGGCTGCCCATTTTTGACTTCATCTCGGAAGATCAGCCGATGCTTCCCAATGGTCACCACATCCGTATCCAGCAATTGCTTCCGGTCAATCCGCCTGTCGTTGACAAAGGTCCCATTGGTGCTCCCGAGGTCTTCGAGAAAGAACACGCTTTGCACCTGGACGATCTTGGCATGACGCCCGGAGACCGCCGCATGGTCAATGACGAGATCATTATCGGGTCTTCGTCCGATCGTGAACTCAGGCTGCGTGATCTCTACCTCTTTCAGGATGGACTCATTGAATTTCAAGATGACTTTTGGCCCTTGCGTGATGACTTCTGACATGACCCTCTTCCTCCTTTCGGTCACAGGAATTCTTCACCGCCAACGCGGAATCCGATTCCAGATCCGCCGCCAAACTCCCTGTCGGGTTTCCTTCCCCAGAGAGACGACAACAACGGTCGTGTTGTCTTCGCCGCCTGCTGCATTCGCCATGGCAACCAAACGGTCCGCAATGGCTTGCGGATTCCACTCACGGCGTACGGCTTGGAACATGTCACGTGGCTTGACCCCAAGAGTCAGCCCGTCAGAACACAGCACCAGGATATCCCCATTCATGACCGGGACCTCGCCCAGTTCCACCTCAACCGTGGCATTAACCCCCAAGCCTCTGGTCAAGACATGTTTGTAGGGGGACCGCTCGGCTTCCTCCTCGGTCAGCAGCTCGTGGCGAACTTGTTCCCCAACAACGGAGTGATCAGCAGTGAGCGATTGAATCGAGTCGCCTCGGATGAGGTATAGACGGCTATCGCCAACGTGGGCCAGAGACAGCACTTGACCGGCAATGAGTGCGGAGACCACCGTCGTGCCCATCCCAGTGTAGGCCGGTTGATGCTGCGCTTGACGATGGATGGCCTGATTGGCGAGATGGACGGCACTGGCCAGCCGGTTCGTCTGCGGCAAGAAAGTCGGATCGTATTGCCCGATCATCGGATGGTTCCCATCCTGAGCAGCCTCCAGGACGTGTTTATGGATCGCCTCCACCGCTAATCCACTGGCGACCTCCCCCGCGTTTCGCCCTCCCATGCCGTCACAAACCACATACAGACCAAGGTGGGGATCGGCGCAGAACCGATCCTCGTTCTGGGTCCGCTTCAGCCCGACATCTGACTTGGCCCCGTAAACGAGTTCCATGCCGCCTCCCTGAGTCAAGCGGAGAGACTTTGCTGGCACGCGCGCAGATCCTGCGCCAGATCCCGTGCCCGGTGGTACCGGTTCAATGGTTCTTTGTGCAGCGCCCGATTCAGAATCGTCTCCGCGCAGGATGGCAGCTCCGGACGAATGGCCTTTACTGAGGGATGGGGTTCATGCACGATCTTAAACAGCACCGCAGAGACGTTCTCAGCGTCAAAGGGGGCTCTTCCAGTCAGCAGCTCGAAGAGGACAACCCCGAGCGAGAAGATGTCCGACCGACCATCCACCTTGGCGCCGGAGACCTGCTCGGGCGACATGTAGCTGGGCGATCCCATGATCGTACCAGTCTGGGTTTTTGTGGACGAAGTGATCCGAGCAATGCCAAAATCCATCACCTTGACGGTCCCGTTTGTCGTCACCATGATATTGGCTGGCTTGATATCCCGGTGCACGACGCCTTGGCTGTGCGCGTAGTCGAGAGCCTCTGCGATCTTAGTCACGATTTCCGCCACTCGTGGCAGCTGCAGCAAGCTCCCTTTCCGGCACCAGCCAGTGAGGGTCTTCCCATCCACATGCTCCATCGCGATATACCCCACACCCTGCTCCTCGCCCGCGTCATAGACGGTCACAATGTTGGGATGCATGAGCCGACCGGTGGATTCAGCTTCACGGAAGAACCGTTCTTTGATGGCCTTTACCTCGTCAGAATCATCCACCTGATCCAGTCGCATCGTTTTGATGGCGACGAATCGGTGGATGGTGGGGTCCTTCCCCAGATACACCACTCCCATGGCCCCCCGACCCAGTTCCTTAAGAATCCGGTACCGACCAAAGGTGGGCCTCACCTGCTCGTGGTTGAGCGCGACGGTTCGATCGAACCGCTTGCTGGCCACAGCCGTGTCTGACAGGGCCTGTTCGCCCGGCTCCTCGTCACCCATGGCGAGGTCGCTGCTCTTCCGGTTCGGCGCCCCGCCCTCAAGAAAGGTCGTCAAGGCCCCGAAGTTAAAGACCCAGGCCAGCGTCAACCACACAGTCGCGCCGAGAAGCCCGGTGACGTAAAACCAGTTGGACAGTGTAGCACCGGTGGCGCTGAGAACGGGCGCAGCCTGCAGCGCAAGAGCCTTGTATCCCAGAAAGATCAGGATGACAGCGGTCAAAGGCCTGAGGATCGTGCGGAGGAAGGTGCGGCCGGCCTTATCTTCCGGAAGCTCCCGTGCGGCCCGGCAGGCGAGCAGCCACAGGATCACAAACGCGACGCCATCGCCGAGGAGCCTCGCCACAGCCGAGGCGGGCAGACCCACAGTCCCAACGAGCGTCTGCTGGAGCAGCGGGACGCGACTCAGCGCGAAGCCCAGCAACAGAGTCAGGGCGACGGCCATGCCATACTGCCAAACCCAACTCCAGCTTCGAGACATGGGCTCCTTCCGCGAGTCTCAGTAGAGTCTAGCTCTGAATTGCAGGTTGTCAAAGATTTTCGTGAAGTTTGACGCTACGATCTGGCGACTGACGCGGTCAATGAGGGCCAAGTGAGAGCAAGGCCAAACGGCATCCTCCGTCTGTACAGGCGATATGCCTCAGGATTACAATCACCTAGGGCAGAACGGAAAGGAATCCTGCCGAAAATAAGGTACCCTTGCCAATGAGGACCTGATGGAGTTACGCAAGACGCCCCGTTTTCGTGTTGAATTTCGAAGTGCGTTCTCCGGAGAACACATCGAGGGAGAGGGGAAGATGTTGAACCTCTCGATGGACGGGTGCAAGATTGAGAGCGATATGAGTGTAGGCAAAGATAATGTCTTAGCGCTACGCGTCCACGTACCTCAGTTTGATTATCCAATTCAGGTCGAACAGGCAGCCGTGCAGTGGACAAAAGGAAAAGAGTTTGGTTTGGAATTCATGCGCGTGTTTCCCGAAGGACTGAAACAACTGCACCGTTTGATCACGGATCTCGATCAGCGCGGAGGGAGACGATTCGAACTCCCCCGTGATTGAGCCATACTCCGGATAGATCCTCAGACGAGTTCATAACGCTGCTCGCTCTGCCGCTCACCCCAGTAGCTGCCTTCTGCTCGGTCTACACGTTCCGCAAATTACTTTTAAGGAAATTCAGCCGGTCAGCGCTGAAGAAGAGAGGTCACAGAAGTGCTTTAACCACTAATAGGAAGGAGTGGAGGCGCCGGGCGGGTTCGAACCGCCGCATCGCAGTTTTGCAGACTGCTCCCTTAGCCACTTGGGTACGGCGCCCCGGCAGGCATTATAACGAGCCGTGTCCTCCGAAACAACTTGGGGAGTGAGGCCGGAAACTGAGGCGGGAAGACAATTCAGTTGGCGAACGTCAGCGTTTGTATGGCAGGACCGGAATCTCGCGACTTGATGTTGATGGTTGTTGTTCCTGCTGATAGGAACGAGCCGACTTCTGTTCCCCGATTCCTCCGTTCACATCAGCCGCTGGCTGCCCTTCGCTCGCCTCCTCGGCTTCTTTCTCCTTGGCCAGCAGCTCGACTTCTTCGATAAGCCGGTCCATCAGTTCCTCAATCGGAACCTTGCTTACCAATTTGCCCTTCTTGAAGAGAATGCCGACCCCTTCGCCGCCGGCGATGCCGATATCGGCTTCTTTACCCTCGCCGATCCCATTCACGACGCAGCCCAGCACCGAGACATTGAGTGGGGTCTTGATGTGGCCCAGTCTCTTCTCCAGCTCGTTGGCCATGCGGACGACGTCAATTTCCACGCGCCCGCAGGTGGGACAGGCAATCACGTTGATTCCACGATGACGCAGCTCGAGCGACTTCAGGATCTCGAATCCGACCTTGACTTCCTCCACTGGATCAGCAGCCAAGGACACGCGCAAGGTGTCCCCGATCCCGTGGGAGAGGAGCCAGCCGAGGCCGATCGCGGACTTGACTGCCCCGGTCTGCACGGTACCAGCTTCGGTAATCCCGATGTGGAGGGGATAGTTCGACTGTTGTGAAAACAGCCAGTAGGCATCCACTGCCATGTGGACATCTGAGGCCTTCAGCGAGACCTTCATGTTCGTGAAGCCGACATCCTCCAGCGCGTGGACTGCGTTCAGCGCCGACTCGGCCAGCGCCTCGGCCGTGGGGTAGCTATACTTTTCCAGTAGGTGCCGCTCCAGCGATCCTCCATTGACGCCGACCCGGATGGGAATTCCGTGGTCATTGACCGCGTTGATGACCTCGGCGGTCTTCCACCAGGCCCCGATGTTGCCCGGATTGATGCGCACGCAGTCCACCACTTCAGCCGCCTTCAAGGCCAATCGATGGTCGAAGTGAATGTCCGCAATGAGCGGGACAGTCATCTGGGCCTTGATCTTCGGTAGCACCGCTGCTGCCTCCATATCAGGGACCGCCACGCGGACAATCTCGCACCCGGCCTGCTCCAGTTGGCGAATCTGCTCGACCGTCGCCTTCACATCGCGGGTATCCGTTGTCGTCATGGACTGGACGGAGATCGGCGCATCGCCGCCAATCTTGACCTTCCCGACCTTGATCTGCCTGGTTTTGCGTCGCGTGATGTACATGTGACGCCTCTCGAGCGCAGAGCGACCTAGCTGCCCTGCTCATCTCCTTCCGGCTCGAATCGCATTCCTTTTGCGTGAACTCTAACTGTCCCAGCACTAACGGATCGTTCCCTGCCCACGATCGCGCCAGCAGCCACTTGCGCCAGCAAGGACTTGGCGCTCCGGTAGATCCCCTCCGCCGTCAGCCCGTACTTCTCTCTCAGTAAGTCTTGCGGCCCTTGCTCGATGTACCAATCCGGCAACCCGATGAGTTTCGTGGGCACATCGGTGATCCCCTGGTCGGACAGTGTTTCGAGGACTGCTGATCCAAAGCCGCCTATCTTGGCCGCTTCCTCCACCGTCACGATACAGCGCACGCGCCTGGCGACGTCTCCGATCAGTTCAGCATCAATCGGCTTGACGAACCGAGCGTTGACGACCGCGGCGGAGATACCCTCTTGCTCGAGCCGTTCCGCAGCCTTGACTGCTTGCCAAACGGTGACACCGATCGCAAAGATCGCGACATCGGTCCCGTCTCGCAACAATTCGCCTTTCCCGATCGGCAGCGTGGCTGCTTCCGCATCCATCGCAACGCCCAGGCTCGTGCCACGAGGATACCGCACTGCCGCCGGCCCCTCGTAAGTAAGACAGGTCTTGATCATGTGCTGGAGCTCGTTCTCATCCTTCGGCGCCATGACCACCATGTTCGGGACGTGGCGGAGGTATGGGAAATCGAAGGCCCCGTGGTGCGTGGTGCCGTCCTCTGCCACAAGCCCGCCTCGATCAATACAAAAGGTCACCGGCAGGTTCTGCGTGGCGACATCATGGACCACCTGGTCATAGGCCCGCTGCAGGAAGGTGGCATACATGGCGACCACCGGTCTCATGCCCTGCGCTGCCAGACCACCGGCAAAGGTGACCGCATGCTGCTCCGCGATACCCACGTCATACAGCCGGTCCGGGAATTCCTTCTCAAAGGCGGTGAGCCCGGTCCCTTCACACATGGCGGCCGTGATCGCGACGATCCGTGGATCCTGCTTGGCCAGCTTGGTGAGCGTATTGACCGCGATCGCGGTGTAGGAGGGGCGTGGCGCCTTCTTGGCCGGCTCGCCAGTCTCGCGCACAAAGGCCGGACAGGCGTGAAACCAGACGGGATTGTTCATGGCTGGCTCGTAGCCAAGCCCCTTCTTGGTGATCACGTGCAGGAGGACAGGGCCCTTGAGTTTGATCACGTTCTCCAGTGTGGGGATCAAGTGTTGGAAATTGTGGCCATCGATCGGCCCGACATACTGAAACCCAAGTTCCTCAAACAGCAACCCTGGTAGGATTATGCCCTTGGCCAATTCCTCGGCCCGGCGGGCGATCTTCTGCACATCCCGCCCGATGTGGGGGATTGAACGCAGAAAATGTCCGGTTTCCTCTCTGACGCGGGCGTAAAACTCGCCGGTGAAGGTCCTGTTCAGGTAGGCTGAGATGGCCCCGACATTTTTCGAAATCGACATCTGGTTATCGTTCAGGATCACCAGAAAGTCCTTACCCAAGCCGCCCGCGTGGTGCAACCCCTCGAGCGTCATGCCCGCGGTCATCGCGCCATCTCCCACCACGCACACGACTTTATGCTTCTGACCGAGCTGATCACGGGCTTCCACCATCCCGAACGCCGCCGAGACCCCGGTGCCGGCGTGGCCGGCGTTAAACGTGTCGAAGACGCTCTCCTCCCGCTTGCAGAACCCGCTTAATCCGCCATACTGCCGGAGCGTGTGAAACTGCTCACGGCGTCCAGTCAGCAGTTTGTGCGCATAGGCTTGATTGCTGGTATCCCAGACGATCTTATCCTTCGGCGTATCGAGGAGATAGTGTAAGGCGACCGTGAGTTCGATGACTCCCAGATTGGAGGCCAGATGTCCTCCCACACTGGAGACGGTCGAGATGATCTGTTCGCGGATTTCCTGGCACAGTGCCGGGAACTGCCCCGGAGCCATCCGTTTCAGATCCGAAGGGCCGTGAATAGTCTTGAGCAGCGACATACCGGTCTTTCTCCTCTTTCTTTCAGGGTAGTGCGTCCGCCTCTGATGTCAGAAAGCCATGGCGTGAGGCTGGCGAGGTACGGGAGACCCTGCTAGGTTATTGAGAAAATCGGCCTCAAGTTTCCCATACTTTCCTAGCGATGTCAAGCGTTTCTGCGTATACGTCTTCGGCGGGTTGTGCCTGGGTTCAGCTGCCAAACCGATAAGTGACAAGGGTGGAAAGTGTAAAATCGGCTGCACTCCCCGTAATAAGATCCGCATTCTCGACTCCATAGACCTGCCAAAGGAGATTGTGCCTGAGACGATAATTGAATCCTGCTACCACTTCAGTGACGCCTCGGTCCAGGATGGGAGTCCCTGTACCATGAAAGGGACTCGAGTAATAGTCAAACTGGGCCACCAAGGACAACGCGGGAGACCATAGATACTCAATCGCAGCTACCCCGGAGACAATCGGCTGCAGGGGCAAGCCAGCGACACGGCCTGTTGGGAACACACCGTTGACATTTCCGTGAAGGATCCAGCGCCCTGCGACCGCCTTTTCCGCCGCAAGCCCGATGCCTACATCCGAATGCCCGCTTCCGAAAAACTTTCCCTCGTCTCCCGACGGCACTTTCACCGCCAGACGCAGCGACACGGTCGGCGCCACCGCGGTCTGCGACATGAGCTGGTACTTGCCCAACAACGAGATGTCCCCGATCCCTAGAACCTGATCCGTGCCCGAAAACCGCGTCCGGCCGCCTTGCGTCAGGTTATAGGCAAACCCGGTGTTCTTGAGCGCCTTCCGGGCGGGGTTCTCGGGAAAAGGGAACACGCCATCCAGCGCCCGTTCGACGCCCGTAATGGCGCCTTCCATAAATCCTTCATAGCGGTAGAGCATCGGGATTTCCATTCCGACCTCCAGCCGGTTCGTCAACCCGTATCGCAGAAACAGACCGGAGCGGAGCGTCTCGAACTTCATCGTCGCGTTCACCCGCGTACTGTGCTCATTAAAGATCGTACTGGTTTCCGCTAATTCCACTCGAACGTCCAAAGCCCCTTTCTTGATGACCGCGGCCCGGTCACCGAACATTCCCAGGAACAGCAACTGGATGGGCTGAAAGTTTCGGACGGGAAAGGGACCAAATCCTTCCGGATCGGCCGCTGCCACGCGACCAACCAACAGGAAGGTGAGTATGGCTACCAGAACAGGTCCGGCAGCCTGGTGCAGATGACCGAGTCTCACCGACTTCGTTGTCAAAAAGGAAAATCAAGCCCGGCAAACACCGCGCCGCCCTCGCTGCTGTACCCGTAATCCACCCGGCCGACCACACTCGGCCGCACAATGCCGCGGAACCCGATCCCCGGCGTGAACTCGTAATCACGGAATTGCCTGCTCTTAAAGGTGCCGAAGACCTTTCCCATATCCACGAACGGCGCGACCTCGAACTCCGCCGCCACATTCAGGATGCGGGTGCGGAGCACGTGAATCCGTTGCTCCACACTGAGCGCCACCAAATGGTCGTCGATGAAACGGTCCACCCCGTAGCCTCGCAGACTGTTTTGCCCGCCCAGTGAGCTTCGCTCGTAGAACGGCACCTGACTCCCGAACGTCGCTTGCACATCACCCCTGACCACGAGGATCAGCCGCTTCGACTGGCTGGGAAACAGTTTCTTCACTTCCAGCTCGTACCGGTAGAAGACGGGATTGTCGCCGTTTCGGAGATTCTGGTTCAGCTCAGCGTAGGCGGTCACCTGTGTCCCATCGGTCGGGGTCACCAAACTGTCCCGCGTATCGTAGTGGAAGGTGAGGCGATGCCCAAAAATGGACGCGCCTTGGACGCCGTCGGTTGTCACAAACCGTTCACCAGTGAACGGCAGATCGGTGGCCCCGCGCTCAAGACGCATCTCTCGGTATCGCTGGCCCACCGCGATCTGCGTCACCTCGTTCATGTACACGCCGAACTTCCAATTTGCGCGGATCTCTCGGGCCGTGTAGTTGGTTTCATCCTCCAGGGTTGTTTGCTGGCTGATCCCGAAAAAGCGAGAAGTGGCGTTTTTGAAGAAAGACGCCCCGACACTGATGGAATACCGGCCGTTACTGAATGCCGGATCGATATAGCTGAACAGCAGCTTGCGCTCGATCTTCTCAGAAAACGAACCAATGAATCGCAGCTCCCTCCCTCCCGTGTCATACCTGAACACGTTCACCGCCCCCTGAGCGCCCACGATCGTGTTCACCACGAAGAGGGGCGCGACAATGTATTTCAGGTCCCCGCCCTGGTCGGTGATCAGGTTCGGGACGATGAGTCCGGCGGAACTGCCGTCGTTGCGAGTCGTGGATACGGAGGGGATCGGGAAATACTTGACCTCCGCCCGCACACCGCTTTCGACGGAAGGCAGAACGGCCACCCCAAGAGAGAGGAGAACCAGGGCGGTGCGACAGCGCACAGGCTTCATGACGCTCAGGACACCGCCTAGGGAGACTTGATCTTCTCAGATTTTTTCCGTAGCTGCTCGATGAGATCCGCGTAGGAGGAAGAACGGAGGATCTTCGTGAACTGGCCTCGATAGTTGTTGACCAAGCTGACTCCATCCACAATGACGTCATACACGCGCCAATCACTGGACTGATTCAGCAGCCGGTAATCGAGCGGGATTTCGGCTTTCCCGGACACGACCTTGGTGCGCACCTCGGCATACTCCCCCTCAAGCCGCTCATTGAGATAATGCACTTGCTCGCCGGAATACCCTGTAATCTTGTCTGCGTAGGTGTTGGTCAAGAGCGACGTGAAGAGTCCGACAAACTCCCGCCGTTCCGCGTCACTGAGCTTGGCCCAGTGCGCTCCCAGAGTCCGTTTGGCCATTTCTTCATAGTTGAACCGCGCCCCAATGACCTTTTCGAGCAGACGTCGCCGTTCGTCGGTACGCTCCGGCTTCTTCAGCTCCTGGTTCTCAAGGATGCGGATCACTTCATTGATCGTGCCCTTCACCGAGTCGGTGGCCGCGCCAGCAGCGGCTGGCGTGGCTCCCATGGTCAGCGCAATGACTACAGCCAGGGCGGTCCCGACTGCCAGCAGAGGCGACCCGACCACCCGACAATCGCCGTGCAACTTCCGTCGCCCTTCCAAGTCGCTTGTCTCGTGCATGCTCTGGGTCCCTTTCTCTATCACGCCTGGCACTCAGGTCCGTGTTCCAGCCCTATCTCCTGGCTTCAGGGGTCAGCATCAGCGTTAGTTCACCTTGCCGTGAATGTACTGGCTGACCAGTTCTTCCAGATCCAGCCCTGACTCGGTATCCCTGATCTTGCTCCCTGCCTGAAGCACCTCTCCTCCCCCTCCGGGCGACAAAGAGACAAACTTCTCTCCAATGATCCCACGCGTTTTGATCGACGCAATGGTATCACTGAACAGCTTGACGTCATTACGGATCGACAACGTCACCAACCCACGATCTCCTTTGAGCATAATCGCCTTTACTCGCCCCACCTCCACGCCGGCAATCTCCACCGTCGCCCCAGGCTTCAATCCTGACACAGAATCGAATTCGGCCTCGATGTTGTAGAGGGAGCCGCCGATGATCTCCAGCTTGCCGAGCTTGATCGACAGATACCCCAAGCAGATGATGCCCACCAGCACAAACGCTCCGACGACCAACTCCAGTTTAGCTTTTTGCATGTCGGCTCCCCATAGTAAAGCGGGCGTGATCCGTTACACGTTAATCGTGAAACGTGAAGAAATACAAATTCATCCCGGATAACGCTTCACGCTTCACGCTTCACGCTCTTCACCGTTGCCGTGCCGCCCACTGAAATAAATTCGCGGATGGCCGGATCGGTTGTTTTTTGGAAGTCCGCCGACGGGGCCATCGCCACAATCTTCCCGTCCTTGAGCATCGCCACCCAGTCCGAAATGGAAAAAATTTCCGGTATCTCATGGCTCACCATCACTGCCGTGAATCCGAAGGTCCGATGCATGGCCACGATCAGATCGTGGATGGTGTTGGCCATGAGCGGGTCCAGCCCTGTGGTCGGCTCATCAAAGAGGATGATTTCCGGTTCCATCACCAGCGCCCGGGCTAATCCAACCCGTTTCTTCATCCCGCCGCTCAGTTCGGCAGGAAATTTATG
>Ga0187892_10004701_pt1 | contig 22533 bp, 21 predicted proteins | sample MA1701073metaG_FD_139345 | JGI IMG/M metagenome (GOLD analysis project Ga0187892, IMG submission 139345) | Bio-ooze microbial communities from a basaltic lava cave in the Kipuka Kanohina Cave System on the Island of Hawaii, USA - MA170107-3 metaG ... | reverse complement strand
TCCCGCCCATCACATCACCAACGTTACGGTCATGCACGCCGGCAAGGTCGTGCTGTCGGCCGAATGGGGGCCGGCGGTGTCGAAGAACCCGTACATGCAGTTCAAGTTCCAGGGCGGAAAAAAGGGCGACGAGATGACGATCACCTGGCTCGACAACAAAGGCGAAACGCGCACCGACAAAGCGGTGATCAACTGATGCGCGCCGCAATCGCATCGGCCGCGCTGGCGGCAGCCGGCGCAGCGTTCGCGCAGGACAACACGCTCATCCAGATCGAGCGTTATCGACAGATGCTGCAAGAAGGCAATCCGGCCGAGTTGCTGGTCGTGCGCGGCGAAGGACTGTGGCAGGAAAAGCGCGGGCCGAAAAATGTCTCGCTGGCAACTTGCGATCTGGGACTCGGCGCGGGCGTGGTGAAGGGCGCTTACGTTCAGATGCCGCGCTATTTTGGCGACGCCGACCAGGTGATGGACTTTGAGACGCGGGTCATTCACTGCATGGTGAACCTGCAGGGCTTCAAACGCGATGAGCTGACCAAGGCTCCATTTTCCGGCGCCGGCCAGCGGCAGACCGATATCGAGTCGCTGACCGCGTTCGTGGTCGAACAGTCGCGCGGCGCGAAGATCGCCGTGCCGCAAGAGCATACGCACGAGAAAGCGTCGTTCGACCGCGGTCGCTATCTGTTTTACATGCGCGCAGGTCCGTATGACTTCGCTTGCTCGACGTGCCACGGCGTCGACAATCAGCGCATTCGCCTTCAGGACCTGCCCAACTTCGAGAAACCCGAGCCTGCGCAACGCGCATTCGCTACCTGGCCCGCGTATCGCGTATCGCAGGGTGCGCTGCGCACGATGCAGTGGCGGCTGTGGGATTGCTTCCGCCAGATGCGGTGGCCCGAACCGGTATTCGCCTCGCAGGCAATGGTCGATCTGACCACCTACCTCGGCGTGCGTGCCGCCGGCGGCAAGATGGATTCACCGTCGATCAAACGATGAAGAAATCACTGATCTTTGTTGTGACCATCGCAGCGCTTGTGGGCTGCGAGACGCTGTACACGCCGCCCACCGAACAGGAAACCCAGGCCGTGATCAAGACAGGGTTTCGCGATCGCGGCATCGCGAAAGTGGAGCGGCTGAATCAGTCGGAACTCCAGCAGCAATGCACAAAGCACGGCAACAATCCGCCGAAGGATGTGCGCGCACGGCTGGAGAAGGCCGCGCTCGCAACGGTGAAATATCCGGCCGACGGCAACTGGCTCGGCGACTTCAAACTCGGCGAGCGCATCGCGCAGACCGGCGCCGGTTTGCAGTGGACCGACGGCCCGCAATCCGTCGCCGGTGGCAACTGCTATGCGTGCCACCAACTTTCAAAGGCGGAGATCTCATTCGGCAACATCGGCCCGACGCTGTACAACTACGGCAAGCTGCGAGGTAGCGGCGAAGACGTGGCGCGCTACACGTGGGCCAAGATCTGGAATACGAATTCGTTCAATGCGTGTTCGTCGATGCCGCGCTTCGGTGACGCCGGAGTACTGACCGAAGAGCAGATCAGGCATCTGATGGCACTGCTGCTGGATCCGGATTCGCCGGTGAATAAGTGATTGTGTCGTCCCCGCCCCCGATCGGAGTCGAGGGCAGGCTGCGGCGGGGACCCAGAAGCTCGCTCAAGAAAACTGGATTCCCGCCTGCGCGGGAATGACCAGGCCCGCATGAATCGCCGCGAATTCCTGCAACCGCTTGCCGCGGGTAGCGCGGCCGGAATGCCGCTCGCCGCGCGCCCGAGCGAGCGCCTGTACGACATGCCGCGCTTCGGCAAGGTGCATCTGCTGCACTTCACCGACTGTCACGCGCAATTGCGGCCGAGTTACTTTCGCGAGCCGAGCGTCAACATCGGCATGGGCGGCGCCGCCGGTAAGCCGCCGCATCTGGTGGGTGAACATCTGCTGCGGCACTTCGGCATCCCAGCGCAGAGCCCACTGGCGCACGCATTCACGCATCTCGACTTTGCGGAGGCAGCGCGCAAGTACGGCAAGGTCGGCGGATTCGCGCACCTGGCAACTCTCGTCAAACGATTGCGCGCCGAGCGACCGAATGCGCTGCTGCTGGACGGCGGCGACACCTGGCAGGGCTCGGCTACCGCGCTATGGACGCGCGGGCAGGACGTGATCGACGCGGCGAAGCTGCTCGGCGTCGATGTGATGACCGCGCACTGGGAAATGACGCTCGGCGCCGCGCGCGTGAGCGAGGTGGTGGCAAAGGACTTCAAAGGCCGCATCGATTTCATCGCGCAGAACATCACGACCACCGATTTCGGCGACCAGGTCTTTCCTCCCTACATGGTGCGCGAGATGAATGGCGTGCGCGTCGCGATCATCGGCCAGGCGTTTCCGTACACGCCGATCGCGAACCCACGCTACTTCGTCTCGCAATGGAGCTTCGGCATCCGCGAAGACTCGCTGCAAAAATATGTCGACGAGGTGCGCGCGAAACAGGCGCAGGTCGTCATCCTGCTTTCACACAACGGCATGGATGTCGATTTGAAGCTGGCGAACCGCGTTCGCGGCATCGATGCGATTCTCGGTGGACACACGCACGACGGCGTGCCTGCGCCCAGCATCGTGTCCAACGCCGGCGGCCGCACGCTGGTGACAAACGCCGGAAGCAACGGCAAGTTTCTTGCCGTGCTCGATCTCGATGTGAAAGGCGGCACGGTCGCCGACTATCGCTATCGATTGCTGCCGGTCTTTTCAAACCTGCTTCCGCCGGATGCCGAGATGGATGCGCTGATCACACGAGTACGCGCACCGTTTGAAACGAAACTCGCCGAACGGCTCGCGGTGAACGAAGGGCTGCTGTACCGGCGCGGCAACTTCAACGGCAGCTTCGATCAGCTGATCTGCGATGCGCTGATGCAGGAGAAGGGCGCGCAGATCGCCTTTTCGCCGGGCTTCCGCTGGGGCACGTCCGTGTTGCCGGGCGAATCGATCACGCTGGAACACGTGATGAATCAGACCGCGATCACGTATCCGTACACAACGCTGACGGAAGTGACCGGCGCGACGATCAAGACAATTCTCGAAGACGTGGCCGACAACCTGTTTCATCCCGATCCGTATATGCAGCAGGGCGGCGACATGGTGCGGGTGGGCGGGCTCGACTACGCGATCGATCCTGCCGCAACGGCCGGCAGCCGCATCAGCGACATGCGGCTCAACAGCCAACCGCTCGCCGCCGACAAGACCTACAAGGTTGCTGGCTGGGCTCCGGTTGCGGAGGGCGCGCAGGGAGAGCCGATCTGGGATGTACTTGCGCGCTACTTGCGCGACAAGAAAACGATCAAGCCGCTGCGGCCCAACGCGCCGACGACCAAGGGCGTCGCCGGCAATCCGGGAATCGCTTGAAGCGACGTGGAGCTGTTGTCTCGATCGCGTTGGGGTGGCTCGTAGCGGGCCGCGCGCAGACGCCACCGGCTACCCTCGGGCGTATCGACGATCTGCGCACGCTCGCGACACAGGTCAGGCGTGATCGATTGCCGCTGCTGCTTTTCTTCAGCACACCCGGCTGCCCGTACTGCCTTGAAGTCAGACGAAGTTACCTTGCGCCGCGAATTCGCAGCGGCCAGCCCGGCGCCTTGGTGCGGGAGGTCGATATCACGAGTCCTCGCAAGTTGATCGCACTGGATGGCAAGCCGATCAGCGAAGCCGAACTCGCTGCGCGCTTCAACGTGCGCGCGGTTCCTGTGGTGCTGCTCGTCGATGCGGAACTGCGGCCGCAGGGCGAGCCGCTCGTCGGCATCGATCGTTCCGGTTTCTATGAAAGCTATCTGGCGGCCGCAATCGAATCCGCAACGCAGCGGCTGCGACGATGACGAGCCTCAAGCGCGCGCACTCCGTCAGTCTCGCTCTGCAAGGCGGCGGTGCGCTCGGCGCACTCACGTGGGGCGTGCTGGACCGTCTGCTCGATGAGCCCCGACTCTCCTTCGACGGAATCAGCGGATCGAGCGCGGGCGCGATGAACGCGGTCGCGGTCGCGCAGGGCCTGGCGGCGGGTGGGCGGCAAGCCGCTCGCAACAAACTGGAAGAACTGTGGCGCGCCATTGCGGGCGCGTCGCCGGCGATCGAAATGCCGTTTGGCGATACGCGCACGGCTTCGCCGCCACCGTCCTCGCTTTTTCTGCTCGGCCTGCTTCGTTTCTTCTCGCCTTACCAGTTCAATCCATTCGATTTCAATCCACTCCGGTCGATCGTCGAACGCTTGTTTGATTTCGAGCAACTTCGGCGCGTGCGTCCTGTGCATTTGTTCATCGGCGCCACTCGCGTCGACACCGGCGCGTTGCGCCTGTTCCGAGGCGCCGAGCTGACGGCAGACCATCTGCTCGCATCGGCGTGTCTGCCAGCGTTGCAACAGGCGGTAATGATCGACGGCGCCGCTTACTGGGACGGCGGTTATGCCGCCAATCCTGCCATCTATCCGCTGGTCTACGACTGCGCGAGCCACGACATCGTGGTCGTGATGTTGCAGCCCCTGGTGCGCAAGGAAACGCCTCGCACGGCGGAAGCTATCCGCCGCCGGTTGACCGAGATCCAATTTAACGCCACGTTCCTGCGTGAGATGCGCGCACTCGCGCTGGCGCAGCGTGAAGTCGCGCGCGGGCTGTTCAGATCATTCGGTCGGCTCGACCGCAGGCTGCGATCGTTGTATCTGCACCTGATCGAAGCCGACGATCTCATCAGCAAAATGGACGCGGCCAAATCGCTTAACACCAGTCTGCCGTTCCTGCTGCGACTGAAGGAAGAGGGACAACGCCGCGCGGATCAGTGGCTGGTCGATCATGGCGGAAAGCTTGGACGGCAGTCGAGTGTGGATCTGGGGGCGATGTTTGGGTAGTTAACCAAGGGGTCAGACCCCATTCTTCGGCGGACGATTTGGCTTCGAAGTGCAACCCGCACAGTCGAAGAATGGGTTCATGAAAGCGAGGAGCCGCGCTGCGGGTCTACGACCCAATGCGCAAGCTGAAGGGACGCGAGAAGCGCGTTCCATCTAAGGTCACGCGAGTCCAGATCAGAAAGCCAGAAGTCGAACGTGAGCAAAGCCTGAATCCCCGACGCTTGCGCGATGCACAGGCGCGCGCACGCTTCGCGCCCGGTGCGCGGATCGATGAATCTGCTCTGAGCCCACGCGAGCGCAGTATCGATACGCGCCTCCTCCCCGATGGGCTCGATGACTGTGAACGACCGCGGGTCATTTTCGAGTGACGCACGCACCAGTGACGCGACAGACAGACTCTGTCCGGCGGCCGCTGGCCAATGGTCGTAAGACACGCCAAAGACGCATTCATCGTCAGGCGGCGGGTTGTCGTAGACCCTGACGCAATCGTCATCGATCTCGACAACCCACGCCTCGGGGTACTCGAGTCGTACCGCGCCGCGGCCGAGCACCAGAATCTTGTGACCCGGACTTGACCTCCAGCCGTGACCAGCGGCGAGTTGCATCGTTCTTTTCTTTGAGCGGCCCATGTCGCTACGGCCGTAACGAACTCGCCCGCAGCTCGTGCGCCAATGCGCCTTTTCCCCTGATGGCTGCGGCGTGCGCTTCGGCGCAGCCGCTGTGCGGGAACCTATTGCTGACCGGACTTGAGATAGTTGACAATCTTGTCGGCATGTCCCTGAATCAGTCCACGAGAGGTAGCCCAGGCGCTCGGATTCCTTGACTCGGCTTCGAACCTCGATAGCACCTCTTTGGTTTTTGCGTCTTTAACTACAACAGTGGTCAGAATGTTGTCCGCCCCGGCGAACGCCCCTGCCCAAAACCTTGTTGCACCATGCCGCATCACATAGTTGGTAACCACGATCTCAACTGCCCTCGTTGATCCGTCAGCGCTCTTGGCAAGCAGCCCGGCAGCTTCCAATTGTTCGTTAAGTCTTTCGCGCATTATTGTGAGCGCCTCTTCTGATGTTTGTGCCTTGTCGACGATCTCGTAAGTGAGTTTCTGGCCCGGGCTGGGTTGATACGGTGCGTTTACGCGCAGCGACGTTCCGATACACCCAGCCAGCAGCAAGCTCAATAGCAGCGCGCCAGCAAACGAAATGCGTTTCATCGATGTTCCTCCGAGAGTCGATTGATAGGTCGATGATGAATGCTACTTGCTCACTGTCGGTGGTGGGAATCGATCGGGTTATTGAAGCGTGCGGCAGTGTGCACGACTCGGGGCGCTGGTTCAACGCGCCGGGGATCGACGCGTGGACCGCGTGACCGCGCACAGCGCGGACGCGCGCGACCCTGCGATGGCCTCGCAGCACAACGCCGTACCCACCGCCCCGCCACCGAGCGGCTTCTCGCGGCTCGGCCCCCTGGGCAACCTGTTGCCATTCCTCGCGCCGTACAAAACGCGCATCGCACTCGCGCTCGCTTTCCTGCTCGCCGCCGCGGGCGCGACACTGGCCGCACCCTTCGCGGTGAAGCTGCTGGTCGATCAGGGTCTCGCGCTGCCGACCGGCGTTCCGACGGCGGAACGCCTGATTGCGATCCGCGAACAGTTTGGCTTGCTGTTCGCGGTCGCGATCGCGATGGGCGTGTTCACCGCAGCGCGGTTCTTCATGGTGACCTGGATCGGCGAACGCCTGACCACCGATCTGCGCCAGGCCGTTTACGCGCACGTGTTGACGCAAAGCCCACAGTTCTTCGAAACGTTGAAGACGGGAGAAGTTCTGTCGCGACTGACCACCGACACGACGGTGATTCAGAACGCGGTCGGTTCCAGCGTATCGATGGGCCTGCGCAACGTGGTGCTGTTCACCGGCGGCATGGTGATGCTGGTGGCCACCAGCCCGCGGCTGATGCTGACCGTGCTCGGCATCATCGTGCTGGTGGTGTTGCCCTCGGTCGTCATCGGCCGCCGCGTACGCAAGCTGTCGCGCGCGAGCCAGGATCGCATCGCCGACACCAGCGGCATCGCCGGCGAGGTGCTGAATGCAATTCCGATCGTGCAGAGTTTCGTGCAGGAGCACGCGGAGGCGCGGCGCTTTGGCGACGCCAACGAGGTCGCCTTCGCCACGTCGATCCGCCGCACCGGCACGCGCGCGGCATTGACGGCATTCGTCATCATCGGCGTGTTCGGCTCGCTGCTATACGGCTTGTACGGCGGCGTGCAAGCGGTGCTCGCCGGGCAGATCAGCGCCGGCCAACTGACGCAGACCGCGCTCTACATCACGCTTGTTGCCGGCAGTGTGGCTGTGTTGGCTGAAGTGTGGGGCGACTTGCTGCGCGCGGCCGGAGCGACAGAGCGCTTGATGGAACTGCTGCACGAGCGTTCGCCAATCGCCGATCCGGCGCAACCGATCGCGCTACCCGCGCCCGCGGGCGGCGTGCGCGTGGCGTTCGACAAGGTTCGTTTCGTCTATCCGTCGCGTCTCACGCATCCAGTGCTGCAAGCGCTCGACTTCACGATCGAAGCCGGGCAGACCGTTGCGCTGGTCGGCCCTTCGGGCGCCGGCAAGACGACTGTATTTCAGTTGCTGCAGCGGTTCTACGACGTAAGCGACGGCGCCATTCGCATCGACGGCATCGACGTGCGCCGACCGCGGCTTGCCGATTTGCGTGAGCGCATCGCCGTCGTGCCGCAGGACGCCGTGATCTTCTCCGGCACGATCCTCGAGAACATTCGCTATGGCCGGCACGATGCTTCCGATGAAGACGCCCACGCTGCCGCACGCGGCGCGTTCGTCGACGAATTCGTGCAGCGGCTGCCCGAGGGCTACGCCACCCTCGTCGGCGAGCGCGGCGTGCGACTGTCCGGCGGCCAGCGCCAGCGCGTCGCCATCGCGCGCGCGATGCTGAAGAACGCGCCGCTGCTGCTGCTGGACGAAGCGACCAGCAGCCTCGACGCAGAAAGCGAACGCGTGGTGCAGGCCGCGCTCGATGCCGCGATGAGCGGTCGCACCACCATCGTCATTGCGCATCGACTCGCCACCGTGCAGCGTGCCGATCGCATCATCGTGCTCGATCGCGGGCACCTGGTCGACGCCGGCACGCATGCCGAACTTGTCGCGCGCGGCGGGTTGTATGCGCGGCTGGCCGTGTTGCAGTTCGCGGTGTGACCTGCCGTCATTCGGGTGGGGGCCGGCCCCGGCGGGCTTTAGGCCGGGCTGGAATCTAGTGTCTTGTCGCCGTCCGAAAGTCGCTGGATTCCGGCTCGTGCTCGCAACAGTTGACCGGCACGCGACACGTAGCCGCGGAGCGGCGGCTCTTTGTGGCGCGTCTGCGTCGAACGAAATACTAGAGACGCGACTCGTGAAACACGGCCACCGGTACCGACCGATCGATCGCTACCGACTTCCGAAGCGATTTGATGCGTTCAATTTCGTGCATGGTCTGCGCCGTGAAATAGGACTGCCCGCAGTGCGGGCACGACCACATAGGAATGTTCTCGATAACCAGCAGCTTGTCACCCCGCCCAAAGCTGCGGATGACATATCGAAGCTCAACGCCCTTGCGTCCACATGCAGGGCAGATGGCCCTAGAGGAGGTAGACCGTGATGACGACGAGCGTCCCGGACCGGCCGATTCGGACGACGACCTCGCCTTGGTCGCCGGCGAGCGTGACTCCGCGGACAACGGACTTGACTTCGCGCGTTTGCCGATCGCGCTGGCGTTCGGTGATTTCGCCCGTGAGGATGATGTTTTCGAGATCGAGGATCGTGAGATTGTCATCGTCAAGCTCTTCCGAGGCATGCAACGAAACGATGTAGTTCAGCCAAACACGACGAGATAGCCGTCCTCGTCATCGGAAAGCTCACGCAGGACGAGCCAAAGGTACAAGAACTCGCCATCGCGAAAGCTATCCTTAAATCGAATCTTCCTCGGGGGCACGCGACACGATTCAAGATCGATGCCATGTGCGTTGAAGAATCCCGGATTCGTGGCAAGGTCGTCAATGATCTTCGAGACAGTTGTGGCGTTCATTTGGCGCGAAGGCGCCTCTAACGAAGCTCTTTCCGAACGACCAGCTTGAGGCCAGACCAGATCTCATCGATGGCACAAACTTTGACGTCAACGAAGCCGAGAGGAAGAGCGACTTCGCGCACGATGTCTTCAGTGATCTCGGTGGGCACCTTGGCAGATTTCTTCGGCCATGACACCCAAACCGTTGCGTCGGGAGCGAGCCTTTCGCGAAACGCGGCAAGAGCACGCGACAGCTCGGTGCGCCGAGTTGTGAAGATGTGGGCTATGTCGGTGGACGCATCAACACTGGACGTGAACTGGACTGAGGCAGGCAGCGGTTCGAGCATCGCTCGGTAGCCTTCCGGAGCGCCCATCGCGAAGACTTTGAACTTCTCCTTGATGCCGAGCTTCTTCGCCAAAGGTGTGCCTGAGTAGCCGGCCACGTTGGACGGATTGGGCGACTGCATCGCAGTCCGCTTCATGCCCTCCTGCTCCGCATTACTGGGGTTTGCTCGATCGACCGGTCGGCCGACAAGCGCTTGTACTCTCACTCGCGCAGCTCGCGGATGTCGGCTCCAGCAACGAGTTAACCGCGGGCTCCGGATACGAGAGGAAAGGCAGCGGGGTCACGAATGGACGCGACTGAAAGATCGACGTCGAGCAGTGGCCAATAAAGATGATCCTTAGATGGCCACTCAACGCTTGAAAGCTGCTCAATGGTTGCCGCACGGAACCAAGGAAACTGCTCGAAGGGCACCAACAACTCTTCGTCTCCCAACAGCAGCCAGAAGCCGTGCCGGGAAACGTGTGTGACTTCAGCCGCCGAAGTGACGGAGCCATGCATCTCGAATCTCCTCGATATGGGTCTCAACGACGGCTTTCGCCTCACGAAGCTGCTTTGGTGACAAGCCTACGTGAGTGGCAACTGCCACGTGCGGCGTTAGCCAGAATTTTGCCTCTCCGTCGGGATGCGAAACATGTACGTGGATCCTGGTCTCTTCGCGCGAAAAGAAAAAGAGCCTGAACTGACCGTCACGGACAACTGTGGGGGCCATCGCTGTTGAAGGTTAACTTGAAATTAGACCAACCCGACCCTACGAGCCAGGACGGCCTAAGTCAATCTCGATCCTCGCACCTCGCCCGTTTTTCCTGCGCTGAACCGATTCACTTTCCATTTAGGCCCGCCTAAATTTTTGCGGATGGATTCGTCGGCGCTCGTCGCTTGCGCTGGCTGAGATCCCTCGAGCTCCAAGTTATTCTTCGCCGCCCGGAGGCGTGGCCGAGCGGTTTAAGGCACCGGTCTTGAAAACCGGCAAGGGGCAACTCTTCGTGAGTTCGAATCTCACCGCCTCCGCCAAGCAACCTTGTGCGCCTTTCCCCTCGAGGGCGGCGATTCAATTCTGGTCGATTATCAGGACTACCACTGAGGCCATCATGGGACGCATGTTCAATCCACCGCATCCGGGCGAAATGCTGCGCGACGGGGTACTCGAGGGCGTGGACATCACTGTGACGGAGTTCGCCGAGCGCATCGGCGTCTCGCGTGTGGCGTTATCGCGCGTGCTCAACGGCGCCGCCGCGATCTCGCCGGACATGGCGATCCGCCTTGAGGGCGCGCTTGGGACCAGCGCGGAGACGTGGCTCGGAATGCAGGCGGACTTCGACCTCTGGCAGGCGAGGAAACGGGCGCCGAAGGTCAAACGCATAAAGCTCAAGCCGAGCGAGCCGGAAGTGCTCGCGGCGTAGCAGGCGCGGACTGAATGACCCCGCGCCTCGCTCTCTCCGGCATCACCAAGACGTATCCCACGGTCATCGCCAACGACCGCATTTCGCTCGAGGTCGCCGCCGGCGAGATCCTCGCCATCCTCGGAGAGAACGGCGCCGGCAAGAGCACGTTGATGAAGGTCATCGCTGGCGCACTGCGGCCGGATTCCGGCTCGATCGAGTTCGATGGTCGCGCGGTCGCGATTCACAGCCCGCTTGCCGCGCGTCGGCTCGGAATAGCGATGGTGCATCAGCAGTTCGCGCTGTTCGACTCGTTGACGGTCGCAGAAAACGTCGCGCTCGGCGCGGGCGCTTCGATGTCGCCGGCAGGCTCATCGAATGAAGTGCGCGAGCTCGGCAGTCGCTATGGCCTTGTGATCGACGCCCATGCGCACGTGCACGACCTTTCGCTGGGCGAACGGCAGCGCGTAGAAATCCTGCGGGCCCTTCTGGCGCGGCCGCGCTTGCTGATTCTCGATGAGCCGACTTCCGTGTTGACGCATCAGGCCATCGAGCAACTGTTTGCCACGTTGCGTCTTCTCGCGGCGGACGGTACGAGTGTGCTGTTCGTCAGCCACAAACTGGACGAGATCAGGCGGCTCGCGCGCCGCTGCACCGTGCTGCGCGCAGGCCGCGTGGTTGCGACGGTCGATCCGGCAGTGGAATCCGAGAGCAGCCTTGCGCGCATGATGATCGGCGCCGATCCGCCGCAACTCGCCGCGCATGGGCGAGCGCCTGGCGACGTGCAGCTCGAGGTTGATGCGCTCGCGGACGGATCACGCGCCTTCGCGTTGCGCGCAGGCGAAATCCTCGGCCTGGCTGGGATCGCCGGCAACGGCCAGCGCGAGTTGATGTCCGCACTATCAGGAGAGCGAACGTTGCCGCGCGCGGCAATCCGGCTCGATGGTCGCGGCATCGGCGATCTGAATCCGCGTCGCCGCCGCGCGCTCGGAGTGCGATATGTGCCGGAAGACCGCGCCGGTCACGGCGCGGTTGTCGAACTTACGTTGACTGAAAACTCGCTATTGACCGGCGATGGATTCAGTCGCCGCGGATTTGTCTACCAGGCGCAGGCGGCTCGCTACGCAGAACGCGTGATCGAAAGATTCAACGTCAAGGCAAGCGGCGCAGCGTCCCCTGCGGCTCGTCTGTCCGGGGGCAATCTGCAGAAGTTCATCGTCGGTCGCGAGATCGAAGGGCGGCCGCGCGTGCTGATCGTCGATCAGCCGACCTGGGGTCTCGATGTCGGCGCCGCCGCCACGATTCGCAACGCGCTCGTGGCATTGCGAGAGCAAGGCACCGCAGTGTTGATTGCATCCGAGGAACTCGATGAGCTGTTCGCGCGGTGCGATCGCGTGATGGTGATTGCAAACGGCCGGCTGTCGCCCGCGGTGCCGGCCAATTCCATCACGGTGGAGGAGATCGGCCGCTGGATGGCCGGACTCTGGCACGACTCTCCCTCCGCGCTGGCGGCATGACGCTGCCGCTCTCGCTCGTGCCGCGCGCGGTGCCGTCGCGCGCGTTGAACTGGTTTGCGCCATGGATCGCGCTCGCGTTGACCGTCGCTTGCGGAATGGCGCTCTTCGCCGCGCTGGGTCGCGCGCCGCTGCAGGCATTCACCTTGTTCTTTGTCGAGCCGCTGTCTAGCGCGCGCGGCTGGAGCGAAGTGGGATTGAAAGCCACGCCGCTCGTGCTGTGCGGTGTCGGACTGGCGCTCGCGTTCCGCGCCAATGTGTGGAACATCGGCGCCGAGGGCCAGTTGCTCGCCGGTGCGATCGCCGGCAGCGCCGTCGCGCTATTCGCGACACGCGACACGTCGAATGCATTCGTGCTGGTCGCGCTGCTAGCGGCCGCGCTGGGAGGTATGGCGTGGGCCGCCATCACGGCGTGGTTGCGAGATCGCTTCAATGCGAACGAGATTCTCGTCAGCCTGATGTTGGTGTATGTCGCGCAGTTGCTGCTGTCGTGGGTCGTGCACGGACCGCTGCGTGATCCGTCGGGCTTCGGTTTTCCGCAAAGCGCGCTGTTCGAGCGCGGCGCGCGATTGCCGGTGTTGATGGAAGGCATGCGGCTTAACGCCGCTGCCTTGCTTGCGCTGGCCGCGGCTGCGGTTACATGGTTGTTGCTCGCGCGTGGCGCGATCGGCTTTCAATTGAAGGTTGTGGGGCTTGCGCCGCAGGCCGCGCGGTACGCCGGGTTTTCGCAGCGGCGCGTTCTGTGGTTCACGCTGCTCGCCTCCGGTGGGCTAGCAGGACTTGCCGGCGCGGCCGAAACCCTGGGGCCGATCGGGCAACTGACACCATCGATCTCGCCCGGCTACGGATTCGCGGCAATCATCGTGGCGTTTGCCGGACGCTTGCATCCGGTGGGCGTTGTTGTTGCGGCGTTCGTCATGGCGCTGTTTTACATCGGAGGCGAGCTTGCGCAGTCGCGCCTCGGGCTGCCGCCGTCGCTTACCGGCGTGTATCAGGGACTCGTGCTGTTTTTCCTGCTTGGCTGCGACACGTTCATTGGATACAGGATTCACTGGCGATGGACACCGCTGTTGCACTCGCCGCCGCTACGCTGAGCGCCGGCACGCCCTTGTTGCTCGCGGCTGTCGGCATCGTGGTCAGCGAGCGCAGCGGCGTGGTCAATCTCGGCATTGAAGGCGTGATGCTGGTTGCGGCGGTGCTCGCATTCGCACTGGTGCACGCGAGCGGCAGCTACACGCTTGGTTTCGTCGCCGGCGCTACGGGTGGCGTTCTACTGGCCGCGTTGTTCGCGTTGTTCGCAATCGGCTTGCACACAAATCAATATGCAACCGGTCTGGCGCTGGCGTTGTTCGGCGCCGGGCTGTCGGCATTTATCGGATTGCCATTCGCTGGAGAAAGTCTGCCGGCGCGGATCGATGGCATTGTTGTGTTGCGCGACTTACCCATTCTCGGGCCGTTGTTGTTCGGGCAGCATGTGATGGTGCTGGGCGCGCTGCTGCTGGCAGTTGCGGTGTCGTGGTTTCTGTTTCGCACGCGCTGGGGATTGGTGCTGCGCGCCGTTGGCGAATCGCCCGAGTCTGCGCATGTACTTGGCGTCCGTGTGCGCGGCATACGTTGCGCAGCGCTGATGTTCAGCGGCGCTTGCGCGGGGCTTGCCGGCGCGTTCTTGTCGACCGTTTACACGCCGCTGTGGGCGGAAGGCATGACCGCGGGACGCGGCTGGATTGCGCTCGCACTGGTTGTGTTCGGCACCTGGCGGCCGGCTAGAGTCGTGGCGGGCGCATATCTGTTTGGAGGCGTGACGATGTTGCAGCTTCACCTGCAAGGGGAGGGGGTGCAGGTGGCGCCGCAGCTGATGTCGATGCTGCCGTATGTAGCGACGATTGTTGTGCTAGCGCTGATCTCGCGCAATCCGCGCTGGATTCGCCTGAACATGCCGGCATCGCTCGGGCGGCCTTTCGTGATGCCTCAGTAGAATCCGCCACCCTTCGCGGGATGGAGAGTCAGAACAATGAACGCCTCGATCAAGCTCATTGCGATCGTCGCCGCCGCAACGCTCGCTGCGTGCGGCAAGGCACCCCCACCCGCGCCCAAGCAGGACGTCGCGAAACAAGCGGAGACGCCCAAAGCCGAGCCGCTGAAAGTCGGCTTCGTCTACGTGAGCCCGGTCGGCGATGCGGGCTGGACCACGCAGCACCACCGCGGCCGCGAAGAAATGCAGCAGGCGCTCGGCGGCAAGGTTTCAACGAGCTTCGTCGAGAAAGTGCCGGAGGGAGCGGACGCCGAACGCGTGATCCGTGATCTCGCAAGCCAGGGCAACCGACTTGTGTTCACCACCTCGTTCGGCTTCATGAATCCAACACTGAAAGTCGCGGAAGAATTCCCGAAGACGAGTTTCGAGCACGCCACCGGCTACAAGACCACGCCCAACATGGCCGCGTATAACGTTCGCTTCTATGAAGGGCGCTATGTCGGCGGCATGATCGCCGGCGGCAGCACGAAGACGAATACGCTCGGCTACGTGGCCGCATTTCCGATTCCAGAGGTCTTGCAAGGCATCAACGCGTACACGCTCGGCGCGCGCAGCGTCAATCCGAAAGCGCAAGTGCGCGTGATCTGGGTCAATTCCTGGTACGACCCCGGCAAGGAGCGCGACGCCGCCAATGCGCTGCTGGCGCAGGGCGCTGACGTGTTGACGCATCACACCGACTCAACCGCGGTCGTCGCAATGGCCGAAGAAAGAGGCCGGATGGCGGTTGCGTACCACTCCGATATGGCGAAGTTCGGACCGAAAGCGCAACTCGCCGCGGTCACGCATCACTGGGGGCCGTACTACACGCGCCGCACGCAGGAGTTTCTGGACGGCAAGTGGAACACGGGCAGCGTGTGGCTGGGCATGAAGGACGGTGCGATCAAGCTCGAAGCCGTCAGCGCAGCGGTGCCGAAAAATATCGCTGACAGCGCGCAGGAGCGAAGCGGCGCCATCGCTGCCGGAAAGTTCCATCCATTCACCGGCCCGATAAAGACGAATGACGGCAAGCAGATCGCCGCGAAGGATGAAGTGCTGAACGACGACGCGTTGAATAAGATGAACTTTTACGTGGAAGGCGTCGTCGGCAAGGTGCCGGTTCAATGATCGAAGTGCGGAAGTCGTGTCGTTCCCGCCCCGGATCGTGGTCCGGGGCAGGCTCCAGCGGGAACCTAGTGTCGTTTGCGGCAAGAAACTGGATCCCCGCTGGAGCCTGCCCTCGACTCCGATCGGGGGCGGGGATGACGAAGGCTGAGTCACAACGCATCGTCGCGCCTCGAACCTCGCACCTCGAACCTCTGTGACTCTCCTTCATCTTCTCGCTCAATCCGCCCGCATGACCCAGCGCGATTGGCGCGCGGGTGAATTGCGCCTGCTTGCCGCTGCACTCGTGATCGCCGTGGCGGCGGTGACGAGCGTCGGATTCTTTGTCGATCGCATCCGGCTCGGGCTGGAGCGCGACGCGACGCAGTTGCTCGGCGCGGACATCGTGCTGCGTTCCGATCTGCCGATCAACTCCGCCCTGCGTCAGCGCGCTACGGGCGACGGCCTGGCGCTGGCAGAAACGGTGACGTTTCCAAGCATGGCGATGAGCGTCGCCAATCCCGACAACCAGACCCTGTCGGCCGTCAAAGCCGTGTCGCAAGACTATCCGCTGCGCGGCGCGCTGCGCGTGCAGGACGCGGTCGACGACGCCGATGCGCCGACGCGCGACATTCCCGCGCGCGGCACCGCATGGATCGACAGCCAGGCGCTGCATAGCCTGCGCATTGCGCCCGGTGATCGCGTCAAAGTCGGCGAGTCCACGTTCGCCGTGACGAAGATCATTTCGATCGAACCCGATCGCGGCACGTCGTTCATCAACTTTGCGCCGCGCGTGATGATCAACCTCGCGGACCTGCCGGCGACGCAATTGATCCAGCCCGGGGCGCGCGTCAGCTATCGACTGCTGGTGGCGGGCGAGCGCAACGCGGTCAGCGCGTACTCGGCGTGGCTCAACGAGCGGTTGGAACGAGGACAAACGCTAGAGTCGCTCGAAGGCGGTCGCCCGGAAATGCAGCGCACGCTGGAACGCGCGGAGCGGTTTCTGGCGCTGGTGGCGTTGCTCGCCGCGATGGTCGCGGCGGTGGCCGTGGCGGCTTCCGCGCGGCGCTTCTCGCAACGGCATCTCGATTCGTGCGCAATGATGCGCTGCCTGGGTCTGTCGCAGTCGGAGATCTTCCGGCTGTTCGCGCTGGAGTTTGCGTTTATCGGTGTGGCGGCTTGTCTTGTCGGCATGCTCGCCGGCTACATCTTCCACTTTGTTCTGCTGCAGATGCTGGGCTCGCTCGTGAAGACCTCGCTGCCTTTGCCGTCATCGCTGCCAGCGGTGCAGGGATTCGCCTGCGGGCTTGTGCTGCTGCTCGGATTTGCGCTGCCGCCGCTGGCGCAACTGCGCCACGTGCCGGCGTTGCGCGTGCTGCGGCGGGATGTCGGCGTGCCGAACGCACGCGTGCTGATCGGTTACGGGGTTGGTCTCGCCGGGTTTTTCGCGCTGCTGCTGTGGTCGTCGCACGACCTGCGGGTCGGCGGCATGACCGCGGGCGGGTTTGCGATCGGCATCGCGGTTTTTGCCGGCGTTGCGTGGCTGGTGCTGCACGCGCTTGTGCCGCTACGCCCGATCACCGGCCAGCTCGGCATTTCATGGCGATTCGCCGTGGCTGCCGTGCAGCGGCGGCCGGTGGCAACGGTCGTGCAACTCGTGGCGCTCGCGGTCGGCCTGATGGCGTTGCTCTTGCTGACAGTGACGCGCACCGACCTTGTCAGCGCATGGCGCAAAGCGGCCCCGCCGGATGCGCCCAATCGCTTTATCGTCAGCATCCAGCCCGATCAGAAGACGGCGGTCGAGCAGCGCCTGGCGCAAGCTGGCATCCTTGATGCGACCTTGTATCCGATGATCCGTGGACGGCTGGTCGAGAAAAACGGTCAGAGCGTCGGCCCAGAAACATTCGCCAATGAACGCGCGCAGCGATTGATCGAGCGCGAGTTCAACTTGTCATACACCGACGAGCCGCCGTCGCACAATCGGATCGTCGCCGGTCGCTGGTATGACCCCGCGGCTGCAGAGCTGTCGATCGAAGATGGGATCGCAGCAACACTCGGCGTCGCGCTCGGCGATACGCTGACCTTCGACATCGCGGGCACGCGCGTCAGCGCACGCGCGACGAGTCTGCGCAAGGTGAGCTGGGATTCGATGCGCGCGAATTTTTTCGTGCTGATGCCGAGCAAGCTGCTCGCCGATCAACCCAAGAGCTTCATGACGGCGTTTCATCTGCCGCCCGCCAAAGCGGCGCTGACGACCGAGCTTGTCAAGGAGCACACGAACCTGACCGTCGTCGACACCAGCGCGATCTTCCGTCAGGTGCAGGCAGTACTCGATCAGGTGATCGCGGCGGTCGAGTTTCTGTTCGGCTTCACGCTGATCGCTGGACTGCTGGTGCTCTATGCGGCGTTGGCCAGCTCGCACGACGAGCGCGTGCGCGAAGCGGGGCTGTTGCGTGCCTTGGGCGCTTCGCGGCAACAGTTGTCCCGTGCGCAGACGGCGGAAATGATCTGCCTCGGTGGATTGGCCGGCCTGTTGGCAGCGGGCGGCGCCGCGACGATCGGCTGGGCGCTGGCGAAGTACGCATTCGAGTTCGACTACGCGGTCACCGCGTGGGTGTTCGTGCTCGGCATCGGTGGCGGCATGGCCTGCGCGTTGATCGGCGGATGGTTCGGATTACGCAACGTCTTGAAGACGCCGCCGCTGGCGACCTTGCGCGAGGCCTGAGCTCTAAGCGGCAGCGACGCGGAAGGCCGAAACCGTCTCAGCCAGCCCGCGCGATTGATCGACGAGACTCGTTGCGGCAGCCGTGCTCTGCTCGGCCAATGCGGCGTTCTGCTGCGTCATCTCGTCGAGTTGCGTTACTGCTGCACTGACCTGCCGCACCGAATCAAACTGATCGCGGCTGGCGGTGCTGATCGCGGCAACGAGGTCCGTCACCTCGTTCATCTGCCCGACGATGTCGAACATCGTTGTGCCGGCTTTGTGCGCCAGTTTTGCGCCGGCTTCAACGCGGCCCACATTGTCGGCGATCAGTCGACGAATCTCCTCGGCTGCCTGAGAACTTTTCAGCGCCAGCGCACGCACCTCGCTCGCCACGACGGCGAATCCGCGTCCGGCCTCACCGGCGCGCGCCGCTTCGACGGCGGCGTTCAGTGCAAGGATGTTGGTCTGGAACGAAATGCCATCCATCACGCCGACGATCTCCGAGATCCGGCGCGACGATGTCTCGATCTCCTTCATCGTCGACCCCATTTCCACAATGGTGACGCCTCCCTGGGACGCCACATCGAGCGCCTGCACCGCGAGCTTGTTCGCGTTGCCGGCCGCCTCGCTGTTCTGGCGCACAGTCCCCGCCAGCTGTTCCATCGATGCTGCGGTCTGCTGCAGGCTGCTTGCCTGCTGCTCGGTGCGGCTGGACAGGTGCCGGTTGCCTTGCGAAATCTCGTTCGAGCACGTGTCGATCGAATCGCTTGCGTTCTTGATGCGCGCGACGATGTCGATCAAGGTCTGCACCATCGCGCCGAGCGCGGCGAGCAGCCGCGCGGTTTCATCATTGCCCTTCGTCTCCGGCAGTTGATCGAGTTGCCCGCGCGAGACGGCTTCGGCCACATCCACCGCTTCGCCGAGGCGACGCGTCACCGTGCGTATGGTCGACAGGCTCAACAGAACCGCGCCGGCGATGATCGCGCCCGCGATCGCTACGATCAGAATCAAGGCAAAGTCGACGCGCCGGTCGACGGTGGCGGTGACTTCCTGCTGCCGTTCGTTGATCGACTTGACCTGTTGCTGGCCGCGCGAAGACTGCTGCGCGGCGATCGCCTTGAGCCGCGCGATCGCTTCACGCGCAGCGATCTCACTTGCGAGCACGCTTTGTTTTGTGAGGCCGACCCTCGCGATTGACGCGCCTACGGATTTCATCGCGGCAGCTGCATCCTCCGCGTTGCGTGCGATGGCGGCCTTGCCGATCTTGAGCAGCGCGGCGCGCAGGTTGCCGAGATTGCCGGTCATCTTCCGCTGCAACTGTTGCAGCGTCGCGAGCGATTTCGTCGCTTCGTCCGGAGTACTCGCCAGCATCAACAAGCGGATTGCGCTGGTCATTTCCTTCATGTCGAAGAAAATCGCGTCGTTCAGAACGACGATGCCGCCCGGTTCGTTGCGAAAGCGGAGCGCTTCCTCGAGACTGCGCCGCTGCTTGACGATCTGCACCTCAAGGCCATCGATGATGGCGCCGAGCTTGTTCGTCTGATCGTCAAGCTGGCCAACGATGGCGCGGCGCTGTTTGGCGTAAGCGTCGGCGTCGGCTTTCTGTGTCAATACGTCGGCGCGCAACGCCATCAGACCATTGCCGTCGCGCATCAGCGCGTCCTGCACCGCCACAGCGGCGACCTTCACATCCTTCAGCGCATCGACACCGTCGTGCACGGAATCAAGCCGTAAAACGCTGTCGACGTGCGCTTTGACTCTTTCCTTTAGCGGTCCCAGGCGAAACCGGTTTGTCACACCGTCTGTCTCGTTGACGATGATCGCCAATTCCTTCAGGCGAGCCTGCGCGGTCAGCGCAAGTTTCATCGTGGTGCTCAACGCGCGGTTGGCGTCCTGCGCACGGTCGGCAGATTTCGCCGCGTCGGTTTCAACGCCGCCGACGGCAGCGCGGGAAGCGGCCACGGCTTCTTCCGCCCTGGCCAGCGTGCTGCGTGCGTTTTCGGTGTCGGTCTTGTAGGAAGCTTCGTCCGCCAGGCGTTGCGACACCGTTTTCGCGATCTGTGACTGCACGTTGCGGAACTCGGTGAAGTCACCGGCGGCCGATGCGTCGAGTTTCTGCATTTCAGCGCGCAGACGGTCCAGCTCGCGCATCTCGGTTTCGATGGCCGCGACTGTCTTGTCGGCGTCGTCTTTTTCCGTGGCGACACTGAGTTTCAGCAGATTGCCGACAACGCGCTCGGTGCGCTCCTGTACCTCATAGGTTTTAGATTGCAGCGGGGTGGCGTGCGAAGTGAGACCGCGCAAATCCGACTGGATAGAAACGACGCCGTACAGTCCGACGCCGGCAACCGCAATCAGACCTGCCGCCGTGAATCCGGCCAGCAGCGCCAGCCGGTGTGCGATCTTCACTGCACGTCCTCCGCGTCGATGACGATCAGCGCAGCTTGATCATCTTGCCGTCGCGAATCTGCGTCAGGAACACCTGGTTCAGCCCCTGCTGATTCTCCGGCGTGAAGGCAAGCGCCATGCCACCGATATCGTGACCCTTCATCGACAGCATCGCGTCGAGCAGCGCCTGCCGCGTCGGCGCTTTCCCGGCGCGCTCCAGCGCGGTCACCATCACACGTGCGGTGATGCAGCCCTCGAAGTTCACGAAGCCGAGCTTTTCGCTCTTGTGCTTGGCGATCACATCGCGACAGTCGCGCGTCACGGCGAGATCGGCATCCTCCGGAAACGGAACGACCTGCGAGATCAACACGCCTTCGCCTTCTTTGCCAACTTCGATCACGAGGTTGTCGGTGCCGACGAAGGAGACGGTGGCCAGTTGCGATTTCAATCCGGCCTGGCGCGCTTCCCTGATAAAGGCCGCCAGTGGCGTGTACGGGCCGACCATCACAACCGCGTCGGGCTTAGCCTCAAGCATTGCGGCGAGTCCCGTCTTGATCGCCACCGTATTGCGTTGGAACGTACCCTTGGCGACGACGTTCATATTGCGTTTTTTCAGTGCCTTCTCGGTGCCGGAAAGCACCGCGAGCCCGAAGCCGTCGTCCTGGTAGAACACCGCAACGGTCTTCGAGCCCTTCTCCAAAAAGTGGGCGACCAGCGTTTCGGCTTCGTCGTCGTAGCTGGCGCGCACATTGACGATCTGCTTCGTCACCGGTTGGCGCAGAGTCATCGCTCCCGTGAATAGACCCACCAGCGGCACGTCCATTTCCTTGACGATCGGAATGACCGCATTACCCGTCGGAGTGCCGACGTAGCCGAACAGGGAGAACACTTTCTCCTGGTCAATCATCTTTAGTGTTTCATCGACGGCGCGATTCGGCTCGTAGCCATCGTCGGCAACGACAAGATTGATCCTGCGGCCGTGCACGCCGCCTTTTGCGTTCACGTCGGCGAACACTGCTTCGGCGCCGGTGCGCATGCCTTTGCCCAGACCGGACGCAGGGCCGGTCTGGGCATTGACCATACCGAGCTTGATCTCGGAGTCGCTGACGCCGACAACCTGCGCGGCGGCGGCCAGCGGCGCCAGCAGGGCGAGCGCGGTCAAACGGAGAATCTTTTTCATGCCAACCTCTCGGAAATTCCCTGCATGAGGATCGACAGAAGCAGGGCGACCCGGCGATTATTTGACTTGGCGCCGCCCCGGGTCGGCGGATATCGGCGCCGGTCGCGGGGTCAATTCGCGAATTCATAGACTTTGCGTTCGGTAAATCGAGAACTGACGTGGAAGCTTCCTTCAATTTGCGCGAAGCGCACCGCGGAGACATCCCGGTTCTGATGGACATCCGTGCCAACGTACGCGAAAACCGCTTGATCAGCTGCGTGGTCACCGCGGCGGAGTACGAGCAGGGCATGTTTGTCGACGGCCGCTGCTGGGTTGCCGAATGCGAAGGAATAATCGCGGGGTTTGCCTGCGGCCGCCTGCCTCAGCGAGATGTGTGGGGTCTGTTTCTGCGCCCCGAGTTCGAAGGTCGCGGCATCGGCAACACATTGATGGAACAGCTCGAGAACTGGATGTTTGCGCAAGGAATCGAACGCATCATCCTCAGCACGGATCGCGGCACGCGCGCCGAGCGACTCTATCGCCGGCGCGGATGGTCATATGTCGGCGTCGCCTCCGAGTGGGAAGACGCGTTCGAATTGCTGCATCCTCGTTTGCGCTAATGCGGCGCCATTCCGGTGAAAAGCCCAGTGCTGTCAGGAACGTTTCGGGACGCGTGTTGCAACTCGTTGTTTGGAATTGGTGAACCCGGCACGCCGCGTGCGCCGACTCAAAATCGACGCATGCTCCGTGTCAGCGTCGTCCCGGCGCAGGCCGGGACCCAATTTGCAGCGACGACCGCTTGGGCCCCGGCCTACGCCGGGGCGACGACACCGCGAATTCGCAGCGACGCGCAACGCCCCGGACAGCAGTGCGCTTTCGCGGGGATGACGTCGCGAGCCGTTGTTGGCTGCACGCGTGGCTATCATCGGCGCACGAGGGAGAGGCACTTTGTCTGCACTGGAAGTCATTGTCATCGTGATCACCATCGCGACGG
>Ga0187892_10004700_pt1 | contig 22536 bp, 17 predicted proteins | sample MA1701073metaG_FD_139345 | JGI IMG/M metagenome (GOLD analysis project Ga0187892, IMG submission 139345) | Bio-ooze microbial communities from a basaltic lava cave in the Kipuka Kanohina Cave System on the Island of Hawaii, USA - MA170107-3 metaG ... | reverse complement strand
CGCCAGCACGACGAGCGGAACGAGGAACACCAGGCGGCGCATTGTGTCCGTTTCCTCCCCAGGCGAATCGGGCACAACACCCTGCCACAAATCTGAAGGCACAAATCTGAAGGCACAAATCTGAAGGCACAAATCTGAAGGCACAGATCTGAAGGCACAGATCTGAAGGCGCCCACCACCGGCAGTGACGGACGCCAGACCCGGCGCGCTGCGCACACCGGGTGCGGAGCGTTGCCTACTCTTCGCCCTCCCAGCGGCGGTCCTCCTCTTCCCAAGCCTCCTCGCGCGCCTCGGACCTGGCCTTCCAGTTGCGGGCCTCCTCGGGCGACGAGTAGGGGCCCATGCGGCGGTCGGCCGGGCAGCCCTCGCGGGCCGGCTCGACGGTTGAGTGCTCGAGGCACCAGTACCACTGCTGCGCAGTGTCGCCCATCAGGCGATGCTCAGCGTCCTGAGCACGGCGTCGACCTGGCCCGCCAGGTCGTTGCGGCCGGCGTAGCTGCCGATGACCACGAACAGGCAGAAGGCCCGGTCGTCCAGGGAGAAGAAGAACTGGGCTCCGGCCTGGCCGGTGATCGACTTGGGCATGGCGCCGGGGGCGAAGGCGTCGGGGGTGACGGCTGGCAGGCCCTGGTGGCGGAACAGGCCGCGGTTGGCGTTGTCGGGCGAGAACTCGACGAGGGTGACGAACACCCCGTCGCGCTCCATCGCCTCGGTCACGCCACTGCCGTAGTCGCCCCACGCCTGAGGCATGGCGAAGTTGGCAGCGTGGAGCGCCCGGCGCTCGCCCGCCACCTCGTTGGCCCGGCGGTAGATGCGCCCGTCCCATCCGTCGGGCAGGTCGACCCCCAGGCCGAGCCCCTCCAGCCGCTCCACTACGAATCGTCCTGGTAGAGGCGGGCGTCGCCGGGACGGATACCGGCGTTGAGGAGCTCGGCGTCGGCCCGGGCGTGGCGGTCACGGCGGCGGCGGGCGGGGCGCTCCTGCTCGCCGAGCGCCTTCGACCACAGGTCGACAACCTGGGCCCAGTCGGAGGCGGCACCCTTGGCCCTCACCTGGCCCGACGGGCCGTCGACATAGACGAAGTAGGGAGCCACGGGCACGCCGTAGGCCTCCCATGCCGCCGACGACAGCACCACCGGATGGGCGGGCGGGGTCAGCTCCCGCAGCCGCGACAGGCTCTCCTCGGTCGCGTCCTTGGTGACGATCACGAGGCGGGCGTCGCCCGGGACCCGGAGGCGGCCGCGGCGGGCGAACGTGTCCCAGAACTCCTGGCAGGTGAGGCACCCGCTCGAAAGGAAGGCGACCAAGGTGTTGTGGCGGGCGCCGGCCACGCCGATCTTCACGACTTCGTCGGCCGGCGTGGTGCCCATCACGTCGGGGACCGAGGCGCCTGCGGCGGCCGGACCGGTGGCGGCGGCTGCGGCCGCCGAGCCCGCCGGGCCCGGGCGGGCGGTGCCGGCCTCGAGCTCGCGCAGCTTGGAGAGGATCTCGGCGTGGCTGCGCAGCAGGCCGCACACGAGCAGCCCGAGCACGGCGATCACGCCCGTCTCGATCAGGACGACGACGATCACAGCACGCCCCGCCACCGCTGGTTGGGGCCGCCGTGCCACGTCCACTGGTGGATCAGGGCGCCGTCGGCCTGGGACACCTGGCTCACGTCGAGAACCTTGCCGCTGTGGACGCTCACGATGCGGGCCGTGCCGTCGCGCAGATCCTCGATCCGCCAGCGCTGGTTGGCCCCGCCGTGCCACGTCCACTGGTGGATGCGGCCGCCGTCGGCGGTGGAGAGCTCGGCCACGTCGAGCACCTTGCCGCTGTGGAGGGCGACGATGCGGTACGTGTCGTCGGACTGGCGCTCGAGGGCGAACCGCTGGTTCTGGCCGTTGGTCGGCGTCCACTGCCAGATGGCGGCGCCGTCCTCGGTGGAGACGCGGCTCACGTCGAGAGCCTTGCCGCTGTGGACGGCGATGATCTGCCTCCCGCTCAGCGGAGGCCGCGGCACCGGCCCGGGGTCGAGTCCCCGCCACCGCTGGTTGAGCCCGCCGCTCCACGACCACTGCTGGATGACGCCGCCGTCGACCTGCGAGAAGTCACGGACGTCGAGCACCTTGCCGCTGTTGAGGTTGGTGATCTTGACGAACCCGTCGCCCACGTCCTCGATCGTCCACCGCTGGTTGGCGCCGCCGTGCCACGTCCACTGGTGGATGCGGCCGCCGTCCGCCTTCGACATCTCGGCCACGTCGAGCACCTTGCCGCTGTGCGACGCCACGATGCGGAACGTGCCGTCGCCCTGGGGCTCGGCCGACCACCGCTGGTTGCGCCCGCCGTGCGGAGCCCACTGCCAGATGGTGGCGCCGTCGGCCTGGGAGTTGTCCGCCACGTCGAGGACCTTGCCGCTGTGGGCCACCGTGACCGCGCCACCCCCGGGCCTGGGTGGCTGCGACGGCGGGTTGATCCCACCGCAGTTGGCGGTGTGCTCGGCCGTGGAGTTGTCCCACAGGGTGGTCTGGTCGCAGGCTGAATAGGTCTGGTAGGGAGGCGTGCAGCTGACCACCCGGCAGACGATGGCGCCGTAGCACTCCACGTCGCTGTTGCAGTTGCCGTAGCGGAACTGGTTGCAGCCCGCCCGCCGGTTGTTGCAGTCACCCCGCCCACACTCGCAGGGGTGGAAGACCGATGCGCCGCACGACTGGTTGCAATCGACGTAGTAGCGGGCGCCACCGTCGCAGAAGCTTGACCCGTCGGCCCGCCACCACCCCGCCTCGAACGTCCCCGGCGGGCAGGTGTTGGAGCCGTTGTTCACCGAGCAGCAGAACTCGGTGTAGCCGTCGCAGCAGGCTGCCCCGCACGCGCAGTCGGAACCGGCGCACGAGCAGATCTGGGCGTAGGCCGTGCCCGGCCGCATCAGGTAGCGGAATGGCGACACCGCCAGGGCCGACCCCACCATCGCCGAACGCATGAGGAACCCGCGCCGCGACGTCCTCGAACCGAGAAGGGACGTACCCTTCTCGGTCAGCCACGAGCTCACGTCGAAAGAGCCGCCGGGATCGACATGCGGTCGACCCTAGCCGTTGCTCCGCCCGTCACGGCACGGGGGCGTTCAGCGAGAACCGGGTCTCGGAGACAGCCACTTCCACCTGCCCGGCCGCGCCCGAGGCGGCGCCGGCGGCGACAGCCGGCGTGCTGCCGCGGTAGACGATCGACTCGCCTGCGCCGATCGACGGCACGCGCGGGGTGAACGTGCATGCGCCCGATCGGTCCTGGACCATGACCTGCTGGCGGCCACCCGGACCGTTGAGCTCGATGCGCACGGGCGGCGAGGGCGCCGGCCTCGTCGTCTCGGCGTTGGCGACGGTGAGCGTGACCCGCATGCCGCCGGCGGCGGTGGCGCACTCGTCGGCCGACGCGGCGGTGAGCCGGTCACCCACCTCCAACGTGATGCGGTAGCGGTAGCCGTCGCTCGAGGTGAGATCGCCCGAGAACGTGCGCGGCGCGGTGGTAGTGGTCACGGCCGGGGCGGTGGTCGAGGTGCCCGGCTGGCCTGCGTCGATCGTGGGGTCCTGGTCGCTGCCGCACCCGGCCAAAGCCAGGAGGGCCGCTGCCGGCAGAACGAGGAAGGTGCGCGTGCTCAGGCTCTCGACGCTACGCCGAACCATCGGCCAGCGCCGGGCAGTCGACCCAGTCCTCGCCGTCGCCGCCCAGGCCCTTGGCGATCAGGAAGCCACGCGCCCGCTCCGCCCGCTCGTAGCGGTTGACGAGTGCCCAGAAGGCAGGCCCGTGCCCGGGGACGGCCAGGTGAGCCAGCTCGTGGACGATCACGTAGTCGAGGACCCACAGCGGGTAGCGCACCAGCCGGGACGAGATCCTGATGGAACGGTCGGCCAGTGAGCACGACCCCCACCGCGAGTTCTGGTTGTCGACCCACCGGATCGATACCGGCTGCGGCAGTCCCAACCGGCGCGCCAGGACGCGACTGCGCTGGTCAAGGGGCACGTTGGATGTGTTGGAACGGCGTTGGAGCCGGCCCACCAGGCGTTCGACGTGCCGGCGCTCCTCGAGGGCGCTCATCGTGGCCGGGATCGAGACGCGGATGACGCCGTCCACCTCCCGGGCCTCGACCGTCCGGCGCCGGCGGGTGCTGCGGACCACCTGGACCTCCATGGGAGGCGAGCGTAGGAGCCCGGGCGGCCGCAGTCGCGGACCCTCGATGGCACGGGACCAGGCGAAAATCGGGGGTGTCGTTGCCGAGGGCGGGAGGTGGTGCTAGACCTTCCAACACTTCGGAGGCCCTGGCGGGGCCCGAGACCACCAATCTGGGGATGAGCGCAGACCTCGCGATCGAGCGCAGCACCGGACTCCGACGAGCCATCGCCGTCGGCTTGGGCGCGGCCGCACTCACCCTGGCGGTGCTTCTCCTGTTCCCCGGTCGGGCCGCCGCTCAGGCGGCTCTGACGTCCGAGGGAGCCGCCCCCGCCGCACCTCCGAACACGGCTACAGCGCCGCCGGCCACGGTCGCCACCGTCGCCGCCGCCCCCTCGCCCCTGTCGGCGCCAGGTGCGGTCAAGGCCGTGCCGGCGCCGGTCGAGGCCGGGGCCGGGGTCGCGCCAGCGGCGGCTGCGCCTGCCACCGACACGTCGGCGCCCAAGCTACTGGTCACGGGCACGGCGCCGATGGCGACGACTTCCTCCAACGGCATGCTCGCCGCGCCCCGCCTCGGCGGTGTTGGGGAGTCGAGCGGCGGGTCGGCGTCGAGCGCACCGGCGGCCGCCCTCGCCCCGACCTCCTCACCGGCCCCGCCGAGTGGCCCCTCGCCCTCGCCCTCGCCCGCGCCCCCCTCGGTGGCAGCCACGGCCGGGCCGGCGGCGCCTCCGGCCGCCCTCGCCGCCGCCCCCACCTCCGGCACCCGGGCCACGCGCAGCGCCTCCCCCGCCGGCGCCGTCTCGCTGAACGCCGACCAGGCCGGGGCCGACGGCGAGCCCAACGGGGACCGCGACGGCGGGATGACGTTCACCCGGTCCGCGGGGTGCCGCACGGTGCGCGCCTCCAACACCACCTTCGACAACATCGTGATCGCCATCGGGCGGGGCTGTGAGGCCAACGGGCAGTCCGGTCCCGCACCCGGCCGCGACTCTTCCAACCTCGCCGTCGCCATCGGCGGCGCAGCCGTCGGCATGGCCGTCAGCTCGAAAGACCGAAAGGCCTCCAACCTCACCATCGCGATCCGGGGCGATGCCCTCGGAACCGCGCAGGCGGGGCCCGGCGGCGACGCCGTGAACGAGACCATCGGCATCCGAAGCCGTCAGGCCAACGGCATCGCGATCGGCGGTGAAGGTCGAGCAGGCACTGGCGGCAGTGCACGCAACACCACCATCGGGGTCGGTCCCGGTGAGGTGAGCGGCACTGCCATCGGAGGCAGCAGCACGACCACCGGCGGATCTTCCGATTCCTCCAACAGCAGTGGTTCCGGCTCGGCCCGCGGTGGCTCGGGCGGAGCCAGCGACGTCACCGCCAGCCCCAGCGCCACCACCGGCGCGTCGGGGGGCTCGGGCGGTGCCGCGGCATCGTCGGGCGGCACCAACACGGGCGCCACCGGTTCGGCCGACTCCTCCAGTGCCAGCGGCCCCAGCGCGTCGTCGGGCAGCTCTGGGCCGACCGGCTCGACCGCCTCCACCCTCTCCGCTCCTTCCGCGTCGAACGGCGCCGTCCTCGGATCGGCGACGACGACGTCCGCACCCACAACGTCGGCCAACTCGGGCGACTCCGGTTCGACCGGCAACGCCACCGCCGTGGGCAACGCCACCAGCGAGGCCAACACTGGCGCCAGCTCCACCGCCACCGCCACAACCGGCGCCAGCGGCAACGCGGTGAACACGACCAACGTCGTCGCCGTGGGCGGCAACGGCGGCAACGGCGGGGTGGCCGCCAGCACGGCCGGCCCCGGCGGCGACGCCACCAACACCGTGATCGGCATCGGGTCCAGCTCGGTCAACGCCACCGCCGTGGGCGGGTCGTCGATCGCCACCGCCGACGCATCGGGCGGCGACGGGGGCGACGCCACCGTGACGGTGACGCCGACCGCCGGTAGCGGCACAGGATCGGGCGGCGGTGCCGTCAACGCAACCAGCGTGGCGGCTTCGGGCGGCTCGGGGGGCAACGGTGGGCTCGCCGTCGCCGGCTCGTCACAGGGCGGCTCGGCCACCAACAACGTCGTGGCCATCGGCACCGGGCCCGTCAACGCCACGTCCCGCGGCGGGTCCTCCATCGCCAGCGCCGACGCGTCGGGTGGCGACGGCGGAGACGTCACCGTGACCGTGACCCCGACGGCCGGGAGCGGTGGGACGGGAGGTGGGACGGGCGGCTCGCCCGCCCCGGCCTCGGCTCAGTCGTCGGCCACCAACACCGGCAACACCGGCATCGCCTCGTCGACGGCCACGTCCAGCCCCTCGGCCAGCTCGGGCGACTCGGGGCCGACCGGTTCGACCGGGGCCGTGCTCTCGGCCCCCAGCGCCGCCAACACCGCCATCCTGGGCAACGCCACCGTCACCGGCGGCGGGGGCGCGGCGTCGGGACCGTCGGGCGACTCGGGCGACACCGGCGACGCCACCGCCCTCGGCACAGCGGACTCGGTGGCCAACACCGGCGCCCACTCCTCGGCCGTGGCCACCACCGGCTCGAGCGGCGACGCCGTCAACGAGACGTCGATCGTGGCCCTGGGCGGCGCCGGTGGGGCGGGTGGCGCGGCCCTGGCTGCGTCGGCACCGGGCGGGGCGGCGGCCAACAACGTGGTCGCCCTCGGCAGCGGCCCGGTCACGTCCACCACCCAGGGTGGCGCCTCGATCGGATTGGCCGACGCGTCGGGCGGGACGGGCGGCAGCACCACCGTCACCGTCACGCCGACCGCCACCACGGGCGACACCGGGCCTGCCTCGGCCCAGTCGTCGGCCACCAACTCGGGGGACACGGGCGACGCCACGTCGTCGTCCTCGTCCAACCCCTCGGCCACCTCGGGCGACTCGGGCGGGACCGGGTCGACGGGCCCGGCCACCGCCCGGCTCACGGCGAACAACTCGGGCATCCTCGGCACGGTCGTCGTGGGAGCGGGAACGGGTGGCGGTAGCCCCGGCACCGGCGCGATCTCCGCCACCTCGGGCGACAGCGGGGACACGGGCGACGCCACCGCCGTGGGCACCGCCCCCTCGGTCGCCAACTCCGGCGCCCATGCCAACGCCGACGCCACGTCGGGCGACACCGGCGACGCCGTGAACGAGACCGAGATCCTCAGCGCCGGTGGCGACGGCGGGGCCGGCGGTGGCGCCGTTTCGTCGTCGGACGAGGGAGGGGCGGCGGTCGGCGTCACCGTCGTGGTGGGCTCCGGCCCGGTCACGGCCGTCACGGCGGGCGGGTGGTCGGTCGCCGTCAGCAACGGGCGGGGCGGCGACGGCGGCGACTCGACGACGACCGTCACGCCCACTGCCACAACCGGGAGCTCGGGATCGGCCGAGGCCCAGGCCTCGGCCACCAATTCGGGCGACACGGGGGACGCCTCGTCGTCCACCGCCTCCAACCCCTCGGCCACCTCGGGCGACTCCGGCTCGAGCGGGAACAGCGGAGCGGCGTCGGTCACCGCCACCTCCACCAACTCGGCCATCCTGGGCGTGGCGGGCGCGGCGGCAGGCCCCGCCCGCTCCGGCGACTCGGGCGACTCGGGCGACTCGGGAGACGCCACCGCCGAGGGCGACGCCACGTCGGTCGCCAACACCGGCGCCCACGCCAACGCTGACGCCACGTCGGGCGACACCGGCGACGCGGTCAACGAGAGCGAGGTCGCATCCCTGGGCGGGAACGGCGGAGCGGGTGGCACCACGGCCGCCGCCGCCGGGACGGCCGGCGCGGCCGCCGGCTTCAACGTGATCATCGGCACTCCCGCCGCCTCCGCCAGCACCACCGGCGGCAGCTCGGTGGCAACCGGTTCGGCGGGCGGCGGCCACGGCGGGGACTCGACCACGACCATCACACCCACCGCCACGACAGGCGACTCGGGTGACGCGTCGGCCCAGTCATCGGCCACCAACACGGGGGACACGGGCGACGCCACGTCGTCGGCCTCCTCGAACCCGTCGGCCACCTCGGGCCGCACCGGGAACACGGGGAACAGCGGGCCGGCCTCGTCCACGGCCACCGCCGGCAACTCCTCGATCCTGGGCGTGGCCGCCGCAGCCAGCGGCGGTGCCACCTCGGGCCGGTCGGGCGCCAGCGGCGACTCGGGTGACGCCACCGCCGAAGGCGTGGCCGACTCGGCCGCCACCACCGGGGCCACCGCCGACGCAGACGCCATCTCGGGCGACACGGGCGACGCCGTCAACGAGTCGGTCGTGCTGAGCGCCGGTGGCAGCGGCGGAGCGGGCGGGGTCGGCGTGGCGGCTTCGGGTGACGGCGGGGCGGTGGCCAGCGGCCTCGTCGCCATCGGCACCGGGCCCACCACCTCGACCACCGCCGGCGGGTCGTCCGTCGCCACCGGGGACACGTCGGGTGGCGCGGGCGGCGCGTCGGCGGTCACCGTCACGCCCACGGCCACCACCGGCGACTCCGGCGACACGTCGGCCCAGGCTTCCGCCACCAACTCCGGGGAAACGGGCGACGCCTGGTCGTCGGCCGACGCGGGCGGCTCGGCCGTGTCGGGCGACACCGGCACCACCGGCCGGACCGGCCCGGCCACGTCCACGGCCACCGCTGACAACGGCGGAGCCCTCGGGGCGGCGCTCGCTTCATCGGGCCCCGCCGCTTCCGGCCGCTCGGGGCGCTCGGGCGACAGCGGGGAGGCCGAGTCGGAGGCCGAGGCCGTCTCCGTCGGGAACTCGGGCGCCTCCGGCCTGGCGACCGGCCGCTCCGGCGACGGCGGCGACGCGGTCAACGACAGCACCGTCGCTTCGGTGGGCGGCACGGGCGGGCGCGGCGGCGCGGCCGCCGGGGCGGCATCGGGCGACGGCGGCGCGGCGGTGGGCGTGGTGGTCGCCATCGGCGCCACTCCCCTCACGACCAACCTCACCGCCGGCTCGAGCGTGGGCGTGGCCGGCGCCACGGGCGGGGCGGGCGGCTCGTCGTCGGTCGGCCTCACGCCCACGGCCACCACCGCCACGACGGGCGACAGCCGGGCCCAGGCCTCCTCCACCAACTCGGGCGCCACGGGCGACGCCGCCTCGGCGGCGGTGTCGAAGCCGGTGGCCACTTCGGGCGGGACGGGCGCCACCGGCGGCACCGGTGGGGCCACGTCCACCGCCACCGGCACCAACACCTCGGTCTTCGGCGTGGCCGGCGCCGTCAGCGGGCCCGCCGCCGCCGGGGCCACCGGCGCCAGCGGCGACTCGGGCGACGCCGACGCCGAGGCCGCGGCCGACTCCTTCGCCAACAGCGGTGGTGACGCCTACGCCGACGCCCGGTCGGGCGGAACGGGTGCGGCGGCCAACGACTCGGACGCAGCCGGACTCGGCGGCGGCGGGGGCACTGGCGGCGTGGCCGCCTCGACGTCGGCGGCCGGGGGCGCCGGCCTCCTCGTCCTCGTCCTGCCCACCGGCGGAGGCATCACCGCCACCACCGCCCCGGGCGTGGCCACCGCCGAGTCCCACGGCGGCGGCGGCGGGTCATCGACGCTTGAGGCCGATCCCACCGCCATCACGGGCGGCTCGGGGTCGGCCACGGCCCAGTCGTCCTCCACCAACTCGGGCGACACGGGCGACGCCGAGTCGGGGGCCGAAGCCTCCCCCGCCTCGACCACGGGCCGTTCCGGCCCGACCGGCGACAGCGACCCGACCGGGACGGTCGCGATCTAGCCGTCAGTCCTTCGCCAACTCCCGAAGGTCGACCACGCTGCCGTTCGTGAGGTCGTCGCCGTCGAGCAGCGACCAGATGGCGCGGGCCACGTCCTGCGGCGGGGTGAGCTTGCCGCCGGCGTGGAGGTCGACGAACTTCTGGCGGTTCGGGAAGTCGTCCTCCGCCGTCTTGCGTATGAGGGCCTGCATGCCGGTGTCGACGGTGCCGGGTGCGATCGCCAACACCTGCACACCGCCCCGTTCGGCCTGCTCGGCGCCCGCATTGCGGGTCCACTGGTCGGTGGCGGCCTTGGCCGCGCCGTAGGACGCCCATCCGGGGTAGACGCTCGTGGCCGCGCCCGACGTGAGCATCACCAGGGCCCGGTCGGCCCGGACTTCCCGGGCGGCGGAAAGGAACAGGTGGCCGAGCACCTGGGGCGCGGCGCTGTTGAGCAGGACGTTGGTGCGGTAGGCCTGGTCGTCGACCTCGCCGGCGAAGCCCATGGGCTCGAGCGTGCCCGCCGCCTGCACGAACACAACGTGCTCGCCGTTGAAGCCGTCGAGCTCCTGGCGGAAGGACTCCCCTACCGCCTCCCACGACGACGGGTCGGCCAGGTCGGCCTGGAGGTGTTCGATCCCCCCAGCGGGACGGGACCGGCTGATCCCGATGACCCGGGCGTCCTCCCACGGGACGGCGGCGGCCAGCGCCGCCCCGATCCCATCCGACGCGCCGGAGATCCAGAGCAGGGAACGTGCCATTGGTGGAACCTACCCAGGAGGCTCGTGTCTCTCGCGTTCGGCGCCCTGCGCCGAGGCGGCCGACCTACTCTCAACCGCCCCGTTGCACTTCAACCGGGCCGCCCACAGGTCGGTCGGCCGCCGGACGAGGGTTGAGGCACCGGCCTCCCAGCCGGGCGGGCCCGGTCCTCTCGAGTGCTCCGGCCGGTCAGGCGCCGATGGGGGCCGGCTCCCGCTGGGGGACGAGGTCGAGCATGCGCTCGTCGAAGGGCAGGCCCCGGCCTGACGGCAGCACGACAGCGTGCTCGGGGGCCAGCTGGGTGACGAACTCGAGGTCATGGCTCACCAGTACGATCGTGCCGCCGAAGTGCTGGAGGGCGGCCAGCACCGCCTCCCGCGACGTCACGTCGAGGTTGTTGGTGGGCTCGTCGAGCAGGAGCAGGTTGGCCTTGCCCGCCACCAGGCGGGCCAGCGACAGCTTGGTCTTCTCGCCGCCGGAGAGGGTCGACGCCTCCTGGTCGGCCACGTCGCCCTTGAGCCCGAAGTGGCCCAGGATGCCCCGCAGCTCGGCCACGGTGAGGTCGGGCGAGGCGGCGTCCTGGATGACCGCCAGCACCGTCGCCCCGTCGGGGATGTCCTCGTGCTCCTGGGCGTAGTAGCCCACGGTGACGTTGGTGCCGAACCGCACCGTGCCCGCGTCGTGGGCGTAGACGCCGGTGATGCAGCGCAGGAGGGTGGTCTTGCCCGCTCCGTTGGGGCCGACGACCACGAACACCTCGCCCCGGCCCACAGTGAAGCCGACCTTGCGCAGCACCGGGTTGTCGCCCAGGCGCTTGCTCAGTCCCTCGACGGTCAGGACGACATCGCCCGAGCGGACCGGATCGGGAAAGCGGACCTTGAGCGGCCGCCGCTTGACCGGCGGCAACGAGCTGGCCTGGCGCTCGACGATGCGGCTGATGCGCTGCTCGAGGTTCCTGCGCTTGCGGGCGGCGGTGGCGTTGCCCTGGCGGAACTTGTCGGCCGTGCGCTGGAGGCGGGCCACTTCCCGGTGGGCGTTGGCGGCCTCCCGGGCCAGGGCCTCCTCCCGCTCGGCCCGCTTCTTGAGGAACTGTGAGTACGTGCCCCGGTACACCTGCAGCGCGCCCTGCTCGAGGGCCAACACCCGGTCGATGGACTCGTTCATCAGCTCGATGTCGTGGCTCACGACCAGCACGGCGCTGTCGGTCGAGCGGAGGAAGCTCATGACGAAGGCCTTGGCCTCCACGTCGAGGTGGTTGGTCGGCTCGTCGAGCACGAGCAGGTCGCCACCGGCCACCAACAGCCGGGCCAGCTCCAGCCTCCGCCGCTGGCCACCGGAGAGCGAGCCGACCTTCTGGAGCAGGGCGTCCTCGTCGAGGCCGAGCCCGTTGGCGATGCGCTCGGCCGTCGATTCAAGCTCGTAGCCGCCACCCAGGCGGAACCGCTCCTCCAGGGTGCCGTAGCGGTTGACGGCCCGGTCGAGGGCCTCCATGTCGGACCCGGCGTCGTGCATGCGATCGTGGGCCGCGGTCAGCTCGTCGCGCAAGGCTGCCAGCGGGCTGGCGTCGAGAAGGTGGTCGAACGTGAGCAGGTCCTCCACGCCCGGCTGGGGGGTGGTGTCCTGCTGGAGCCAGCCGGTACGGGGCGGCAGCCGCACGTCGCCCGCCACCGGGGCGAGGTCGCCCGCCACGGTGCGCAGCAGCGTGGTCTTGCCCGCCCCGTTGCGCCCGACCAGGGCCACCTTCTCGCCCGCGCCGACGGTGAACGTGGCCTCGTCGAGGAGGACGCGCGCGCCGATCTCGATGCGGAGGTTGGAGACGTGCAGGGTCATGATGATTCTCGGCTGGGAGGTAGGGACCGGGCCGACGGCCGGCGGCGCCTTCCCGCATTCTACCGTGGGCCCCCATGTCTCCGTTGGTGGCGGGAGCCCTCGTCTTCGTCACGTCGGGCGCAGTCCTGGTCCTGGAGATCCTGGCCGGGCGCCTGCTGGCCCCCTACGTGGGGCTGACCCTCGAGAACTACACCGCCGTCATCGGGACGGTCCTCGCCGGCATCTCCCTCGGCACCTGGATCGGCGGCATGCTGGCCGACCGCGTCGACCCGCGGGCCCTGCTGGGCCCGCTGCTGGCGGTCGGAGGCGCGTTGTCGCTCGCCACCGTCCCTCTCGTTCGGCTGTTCGGGTCCTCCATCGAGGATGGACGGGAGCCGTCGGTGGTCCTCCTGTCGTTGGTGGGCTTCTTCGCCCCTGCGCTGGTGCTGAGTGCGGTCAGCCCGACGGTGGTGAAGCTCCAGTTGCGGGACCTGGGGGCGACGGGGCGGGTGGTGGGACGCCTGTCGGCCCTGGGCACGGCCGGGGCCATCGCCGGCACGTTCCTGGCCGGGTTCGTGCTGGTGGAGGCGGCCCCCACGAGCACGTCGATCTTCGTGATCGGGGCGGTGCTGGTGGTGGCCGGCCTGGCCCTGTGGGCCTTCCTCGGCCGCTCACCTCGGGCTGCGCCCCTCATGGCGGTGGCGGTGGCGGCCGGGCTGGTGGCCTCGGGGCTGACGGCGGCAGCCGAGGACCCGTGCCAGGTCGAGACCGTCTACCACTGCGCCCGGGTGATCGCCGACCCGCAGCGGCCGACCGGCCGGCTGCTCCAGCTCGACACCTTGTCGCACAGCTACGTGGACCTGGCCGAGCCCGCCTACCTCCAGTTCCGCTACACCAACCTGTTCGCCGACGTCATCGACGCCACCACCCCGGCCGGCCGCCTCGACGTCATCCACGTTGGGGGTGGCGGCTGGACCATGCCCCGCTACCTGCGGGCCACCCGCCCGGGCACCGTCAGCCAGGTGTTCGAGATCGACCCGGGCCTGGTGGACATCTCCCGAGACCGCCTGGGGCTGGAGACGGGGGCCGACCTCATCCCCCGCATCGGCGACGGGCGCCTGTCGATGGCGCATGCCGCAGCGGGCGACGCCGACCTGGTCGTGGGGGATGCCTTCGGCGGCCTGGCCGTCCCGTGGCATCTGACCACGGTCGAGTTCGTCGAGTCGGTGCGGCGGGCGCTGCGACCGGGCGGGGTCTACGTCCTGAACGTCATCGACTACCCGCCCCTGCGCTTCGCCAAGGCCGAGGTGGCGACCCTCCTACGGGTGTTCGAGTCGGTGGCGGTGCTGGCACCGACGGGGCTGCTGGACGGCGACCGGGGCGGGAACTTCGTCCTGGTCGCCGGCAACCAGCCCCTCGACGGGGCGGCCATCAACGCCGAGGTCCGGGCGCGGCGGGGTGAGGAGCGGGTGCTGGTGGACAGCGAGGCAGCGGCATGGGCGGGCGGGGCGCCGATCCTCACCGACGACAAGGCCCCGGTCGACCAGTGGCTCGCCGAATCGCGGCGGATTTGACGCCGAAGGCGTGCACAAGGCCAGCATTTGGGGTACATCCCGGCCAGCCGCGCGCCGACGAAGTTGACGACCGTTGCACTGGGCGGCCAAGGTTCCCCGCCTGGAGGGACGACCCTGAACGTCACGCTTGAGCCCCAGACCACCCCGCCGATCGAGACCCGGCGGCCACGTCCCCGCCCGGTCCGGACCGTGGTGCGGGTGGTGGCCGTCGCTGCCGGCCTCATCCTCGCCGGCAACCTCGCCATCCTGGCCGCCTCGGTGGTCGCCCAGACCAGCACGGCCAAGTCCCGCATTCACGAGATCGCCGGCATCGACCACCTCGAGGCGGTCGACGGCAAACTGTGGCGGGGCGGGGCCCCGACGCCCGAGGGCTACCGGGGCCTGGCCGCCGCCGGCGTGACCACCATCGTCGACCTGCGGGCCGAAGACGGCACCCAGCCCGACCTCGCCTACGCCCGGTCGCTGGGCATCGAGGCGGTCCACATCCCCATCCGCGACGGGCAGACCCCCACCGCCGATCAGGTCGAGGCCTTCATGGGGGCCACGGCGCAGTCGAGGGGGCCGGTGTTCGTCCACTGCGGAGCGGGCGTGGGTCGCACCGGCACCATGGTGGGCGCCTACGCGGTCTCGACGGGCGAGCTGAACGGGCGGGGAGCGATCCGCCGCAACCTGGCCGTCGGCCCCCCGTCGCTCGAGCAGATCGTGTTCGTCACCAAGCTGGAGCGGGGCGAGATCGAGCGCCCCAACCTGGCCGTCCGGGCCGTCAGCCGGGTCCTTGACGCTCCCCGGCGGATCTGGCACCGGGTCGGCCTGTAGGCCTCAGCTCGCGGCCGGCTCGGCTGGCCCCATGTCGGTCTTGGAGACGACGTGGCCGTGGAGGCGGTCGATGGTGAGATCTTCGAGGCAACCCTGAAGGCGCCGCCAGGCGTGCTCGCCCAGGGCCGGCTCGGTGACGGCCAGGAAGCGGCCCGCCCCCAGCTCGACCAGCCCGGGCTCGATCAGCCGCTGGTGGACGGTCGACTCGCATGCGCCCCACAGGCCCTGGGCCCGGATCAGCGGGGCGGGGTCGAAGCTGTTGCGCACCCGCACCTCGAGCACGACCTCGCTGCGCGACCCCGGGGCGACCCGGTCGGGCCGGTCCTGGGTGAGGTCGGCCAGCCAGTCGATGCCTGCCACCGTGACGGCCACCAGCACGGCCACGAGGACGATGCGCTTCATCGCCGCACCGGCCGGGCCAGGATCGAGACTGCGTCGGTGCCGCCCGAGGCCAGGCCCGACCTGGGCCAGGACAGCACCGCCAGGCGGGCGGCCAGGCGACGCTCGAGAGCGGGGCTGGCCGTGCGCCGGGCCAGGCGCTCGACCACCCACGCCAGGGCGGAGGCGACCACGCCCATGCCCATGAGCACGGGGACGAACACCCCCATCTGCTCCGACTTCGGCGACAGCCAGGCGAACGACGTGCGGGGCGGCGGGGCCGTCTCCCGCAGCCGGGCCACCACCTCGGGGGTCGGTCCGGCCGCGGGACCGGCGGCCGGCGCCAACGCCGGCCCCCGGCTCTTCAGCCGCTCGAGGACGGTGGACGTGCCCAGGCCCACCTCGGCGGCGAGGAAGAGGATCCCGGCCACCACGGCTCGGTTCCACTCCCACCGCCACAGGTAGACGAAGAAGTAGGTGCCCGAGGCGAGAAGCACGACGGCTGCGAACAGCCGTGTCATCCGGCGTCCGATCACTTGTCCACCCCCTTCGGGGGCCGGCCCGGTGCACGCTTTTCGGATCGTCCTCCCGGGCCGATCATGCCGCACCCCTTTCCTTGTCGCCGCGGGACACCTCACCGGTGGTCCCGTCCACCACGACCAGGGCGCCCGCCGGGAAGCGGGTGGTGGCCTCGGCCACCCCCACCACCGTTGGCACCCCCACCTCCCGGGCCAGGATGGCCAGGTGGGAGAGCGGGCTGCCGGTCTCGGCCACCAGCCCGCCCAGGCGGGGCAGGACCGAGGCCAGGCCGGGATCGAGGGTGCGCACGACCAGCACCGCCCCCTGGGCGGGGACGCCGTCGCCGTCGTGCACGAACCCCACGCCGCGACCGCCGCCGGCACCCGTGGCACCAGCCTTGCCACCGCGGGAACGCCGGCGGCGGGTGACGACGGCGACCACCGAACCCGAGGCGGTCAGCCGGAACCGGGCCGGCAGCGGCGCGCTCAGCACCGGCCGGCGATCGTCGAGGTCGGCGGGGACGGCGTGGGCCCGCACCGCCGCTCGCAGCTCCTCCACCGTGAGCCAGGCGACCTGACCGGCGTCGGCCACCACGCCGGCGGCGGCCAGCCGCTCACCCAGGGCCCACGCCACCCGGGCCGTCAGCTCCTGCACCCACCGGGCCCGCAGCCGCAGGGCCTCCCGCAGCACGGCGGGATCGTCCTCGGCGGCGGCGGTGGGGCCGGCGGCGGGCAGCGAGTCGGGCGTCGGCGGCAGCTCGATGCGGCCGCTGATGCGGGGCGGGACCAGAGCGAGCACGCCCGGATCGCGGGCCACGATGTCGTCGTCGCTGAGCCCCTCGCGGCGCCCGTCGGCCAGCAACCGGATGGCGACGGAGGCGGCGGTGAGGGTGGACGAGCCGGCGTCGGCGAGCCAGCCCATCAGCACCTCGTGGCCGTGCAGCGAGGTCAGGGCCTGGCGGGACGACTCGAGCAGCGAGAGCAGCTGGGTGTCGGTCATGGCCGCCAGGTCGTCCACGGCCAGCAGGTCGACGTCGGCCCTGGCGACGAGGTCCCCGGCCAGGAGCGGCAAGGCGGCCCGCAGGCGGCCCACCCGCCACGCCGCCGCCAGCTTCCGCATGGACGGCCGGGGGTCGAGTCGGGAGGCGACGGAGCGGGGCGCCGACCCGTCGGGCATGACGGCCAGGTCGACGGCCAGGCGCCCGCCCACCACGGTCACGACCGGGGACGAGGCCAGCCGGCGGGACGGGGCGGTGCCGGCCAGGGCCAGGGCGTGGCGCAGCGCGTCGCGCAGAGGCTCGGCCCACAAGTCCTGCTCGAGCGGTGACAGGGCCTCGGGGAAGGTCTCGGCCACCGCGCCGGGCCCGAACACGGGGCCGCCGGCGGCCTCCTCGCCCCGGGCGGTGACGGGGCGGCTCTGAAGCAGGCGCAGGGTGCCGTCGGTGTCGAAGGCCCACTCCACGTCCTGTGGCCCGCCGAACACGCGCTCGGCGGTGCAGGCCATGCGCGCCAGCTCGTGGCGCTGCTCGCGGCTGAGGAGGCTGGCGTCCTCGGGTGCGTCGACCAGCCGCCCGCGACGGCTCAGCACGTAGCGGCTGCCGTCGACCTCGCCACCCACGAGGGCGGCCGGCCCACGGTCGGTGGCGGAGACGACCACTCTGTCGCTCCGCCCCGTGACCGGGTCGAGGCCGAACATGACGCCTCCGGACTCGGCCGGAAGGAAAGGCTGGACGAGGACGGCCATCGGGGCCTCGCTCCCGCCGTCGATCAATGGCACCACGTTGCGGGAGGCGAGGACGGTGTCGACCGCCTCCTCGAAGGCCTCCCAGCCCGACACGTCCAGGACGGACGTGAACATGCCCGCCATCGACGTGGCCTCGCTGTCCTCGATGGTTGAGGAGGACCGGACGACCACGGACAGCTCGCCGGCGTGGGACAGCTTGGTCCAGGCCCGGCGTAGCTCTTGGCGGTGGACGGGCTGGGCGGCGTCGTAGGCGGTGGAGAGGACGAACCCGGGCAGCACCGGCAGCTCCGCCGCCACCGCCACCGCCAGGGCGGCGGCCTTGGCGCCGGCCACATCGGCCGCTCGCGCCCGCTCGTCGGACAGCCACACCACCGCCGCCGGCATGGCCCGGTCCGACCGCTCCCCCAGTCGAACGGCTGACCTCATCTTGTCCTCCCCTCCCCACCCTGCTGATCTAGGTCAACTTGAAACCAACACGCGTTTCATCCCGTATAGACGATGAACCTTTGGGCCGCGTCCGGAAACCGTGGGAGCACGACACTTGGACAGGGGTGGTAGCCCCCCTCCGATGTGCCCCCGGTGCCGCACATCGGCCCCGAGGGCACGTAAGCTTCCAGAACACTCAGGAGGTGCGCACATGAAGCGGGCGTTTTGCGTACTCACCATGGCGGTCAGCCTTGTAGGCGGACTCTCGATGGCCCCGGCGGCGGCAGCCGACGCGCGGCTGTACGCCGTGATGACCGGCGCCGCGGAACGGCCGGGTCCCGGTGATCCCGACGCCGTCGGCCAGGCCTATATCACCATCGACGACTCGACCGACACGCTCTGCTTGACCCTGCAGTACACGCGGGTCGACGGAACCCCGAGCGGGCTGCACATCCACCTCGCCCCGTCGACGGCCGCCGGCCCCGTGGTCGTCCCCTTCAGCACGCCCCAACGCGTGGGCAGCGGGGTGTTCACCCAGTGTGTGACCGTCGAGGACGAGGAGCTGCTCGACGACATCGCCGCCAGACCCCGCAGGTACTACATCAACCTCCACAGCAGCCCGAGTTTCGGCCCGGGCGCCATCCGGGGCCAGCTCCGCGCCATCTAGCCGTCCCCATCCGCCCAACCGGTGTAGGGAACGCGCCCCTCCGGCGCCGCTCCTAACACCGGTTGGGCGGCAGCCGTGGTCGCGGTGGTCGTGGCCGGCATGTCGGATGGCGGAGGGACGGGCGGGCCCCTCGTCATGGAAAGGCAGGCGGCTCCCGCAGGGCCCCGCTTCTCTCAGGGCGCCTGCAGGCGGTCGGCGAGGCCTCGGGAGCTGATCAGCGGTCGAGAGAGCGGTCCCGCCGGGCCAGGATCTGCCGCCGACGGCGGGCGACGAGGTATGCGGGCGACCCGAGGGCCAGATCCTCCCGGTGCTGAGGAGATCTGCCGGCGGCCAACAGCGTCGCCGCACGTGTGGAGATGCCGCTCACTCGGCCTCGGGCACCTCTCCGAGCATCGCCAGGAACGCCTCCACGCTGCCGAAGTGCTTGATCGCGGCGCGCTGCGCTGCACCTGGCGCGTGTCGAGGGACGAAGAAGGACCCGCCCTCGACGGTCTTCCCGCAGCCGCACCAACAGATGCCCGTTGGCTGTGGCCTGATCGCAGTGTCGGGCACCGCCGGTCCGATGGAAGATGTCTGTGGCTGAGCTGGTGGATCGGGCCTCGGACCCACATCCGACGGGCTCGATGCGGGGGTATCGCTGGTCTCGCTGGTCTGCGGAGCTCTTCCAAAGCCGAGCTCCATCTGGCTCTGTTCCGGATGTTCTCCCGGCTCGAAGGCGTCGAAGTTGAGAATGGCTTCAGGTTGTTCGATCGCAGCACCGCCCGCCGCGACGAGGGCATCGTTGCCCGGGCCGGATCCATCGCCGGTCCACACTGCGACACGCCCGTAGCGCTTCTTCAGTGCTTCTGTCGCGCCGGACCACGTGCCGCCCTCACCCTTCGCGCTGGCGATAACAAGCGTCACGCGGGCGAGTCCGTAGATGATCTTGTTCCGGCCCATCGCGGAGCCGGCGGTGAACCGAGCATCAGGCCGGTACGGCGTACACAGGCAGGCGCGTCCATCGAGCATCGCCCGCCGATTGTCAGCCTGGCTAATGGCTCGCTCGAGCGAGTCGGCAAGCACACCAACAGTGGTCCCACCCGCGTCGTGTGCAGCGGCCATGCTGATGGAATCGACGCCCTTGGCGCCGCCTGAGACAACCGGCAAGCCGTTGTCTGCGACGAGGTGAGCGACTTTGCGCGTCACTTCCGCGGCGTCGGGCCCGACATCGCGGGATCCGACGATTCCGATCCCATCGACGCCGAGCAGCGAGATCTCTCCAGCGCAATAGAGAACAGGCGGAGCCGCAAGCGCGAGCCGCTCACGCAGCCGCTGCGGGTACGTCTCGTCGAGCGCGGTGACCACGGAGATCCCTCGCTCGTACAGCCCTTCCAGCCGGGCAGCCAACGCAACTCCCGCATCGAGGAGTCTTGCGAGCCGAGCGGGGTCTACGCCGGTCCCAGGAGTGAGATCTGACGCAGCGCGCTCGTCAAGTCCGAACAGGCGGCCCGGATCGTCGACCTGTGCCAACAGCCGCCACAGCTCGGACGCTTTGAGGGGCGGAACGCCGACGTCGGTGAACCGGTTGGTCATCGCCAGCACGGCAAGGGAGCCCTGGTTCACGCGACTCATGATTGCCCACTGTCAGCGAGGGCGAGGGGCAGGACTGTGTCGCACCCTGCCTTACGCAGCAAGTGGCCGACGTACGTCATCGTCCACCTCGAGTCAACGATGTCGTCGACTAGCAACATAGATCCTCTCGGCATCTGGTCGACAACCGAGAAGGCCCCCCGAAGGTTCGCAAACTGCTGAGCGCTGTTCTGCATGGTCTTCTGTGGATTGGTGTGTCTGATCTTGGTGACCGCCTCGACCGCTTGCAGCCCAAGCTCGTCTCCGAGGCGCTTGGCGAAGTCGGGAACGAGATCGGGGTGGGTCTGCGACGGAACCCACGTGACCCACCGTGGGGCGGGGTTCGGCGCCCACCCTCGCACCAAGGCAGCAACAGCGGCGACCAGCTGCGGATCGAAGCGGCCATCGATCTGCTTGCCCTGCTTCACGAGCACGCTCCAGCCACCGTCACCCCAGCGGCAAAGCGCGCGCCCTTCCTCGATCCGGTTGTCGATCGGGATGTTCTTCTGATCGGGCCACTTCTTGCGTGGAGCGATCACGACTGGTCGACGGCGAAGGAACTCGGCTGCCTCTCGCGCCAGAGCCTGGTCAGTGGTCGACAAGAGCGAGGGCCCCGAACACAAGTCGCAGATGCCGCATGGCGACGGACCAAGGTCATCCAGCGCGTTGCCGAGGAAGACCATCCGGCAGCCGGCGGTGAGCGTCCCGTAGTGGAGCATCTCCTCCTGCTCCTTCCTACGAAGCGCTGTGATCGCCTCGATGCGGTCGATGTCGTACGAGAACGGCCGAGGCGTCCGCTGGTACTTCTTGCCATCGGCGACGATGATCCCGTCGACCTCGAGGTTCTTCATCAGGCTCTCGATCCGCGTTGGCTGGACGTTGACTGCCGCCTCCAGCTCCGTGAGCTTCATGAATCCGTCGTGGTTCTCAAGTGCATCGAGCACCTGCTCGTACTCGGCTGAGGTCGGGAATGCAGTCGTAATGAACCAGTCCTGGATATCGGTGTCCTCGCTCCCTCTCAGCAACACACCGACTGACCTCTCGAGTTGCCGGCCAGCGCGTCCGACTTGCTGGTAGTAGGAGATGACGGACCCCGGAGACTGGAAGTGGATGACATATGCGAGGTCGGGCTTGTCGAATCCCATGCCGAGTGCCGACGTGGCCACGACTGCCTCGATCTCGTTGCCCATGAGGGCTAGCTCGATCTCCTCCCGGCCATCGGATGCACCGGTGTATGAGATGGCGCGCATGCCGTGCCCATTGAGCCACTCGGCCACGGCCTCTGCGTCACGCTTCGTCAGGCAGTAGACGATGCCGGGCCCGGGGAGGTTCGGCAGAGTCTGTGCAAGCCAGGCCATCCTCGCTGCTGGGGATTGGAGGTCGATGACATGGAGCGCGAGGCCGGGTCTGGCGAGTGGCCCACGGAAGACTTGGAGATCGTCGCCAAGCTGTGCGATGACGTCCTCGACGACCCGGTCGTTCGCGGTGGCTGTGCATGCCAGCACCGGCACGGTCGGCGGCAAGACGTCGAGGAGCCTCCTGATCCGGCGATAGTCGGGACGGAAGTCGTGGCCCCAGTCGCTGATGCAGTGCGCTTCATCGACCACGAGCAGTCCTGCGGCGCGCCCGAGCCTGTCGAGCACGGACTCACGGAAGGCCACGTTCGATAGACGTTCCGGCGACACAAGCAAGAGGTCGACCTCGTTGGCGCGGATCCGATCGATGACGTTGTCCCAGTCAGCGGTGTTGGATGAGTTGATGGTCTCGGCTCGAACACCCATCCGCTGTGCCGCCTGGATCTGGTTCCGCATGAGGGCCAGCAGCGGAGATACCAGAAGCGTGGGCCCGGCTCCTTGGTCACGTAGAAGTCGCGTAGCGATGAAGTAGACGGCGCTCTTGCCCCATCCCGTTCGCTGAACAACAAGGACACGCCTCCGGTCACCAGCGAGTGAGCGGATTGCTTCGAGCTGGCCAGGGTGGAACGACGCGTCTGGTCGCCCCGTCAGCTGTCGCAGTAGTTCGAGCGCTCTCGCGTCGAGCTCCGTCACGGCTTCAGCCTTGCCCTTCTCGCCATGGGTCCGGCAACGACACTACGGACATCACCCGCCGCCGATGTCGGCCAAGACGTGCCACTCCTCGACGAGCTTCGGCTCGACGGTCCCAAGCCCGATGTGCTGCACGAACACTCCCGTGAACGGTCGGTGCGCGCGACGAGAGTCACGTGCCCGTGCGACATCGTTCCCAGGGTGACCGTCGAGAAGCGACCGACGTCGAACGGCGCCGTCGGCAAGGCATCGACTCGCTTGGCAATCCCGCCGCTCACGTCGACGGGCTCCTCGCCGGGCAACGGGGAGAAGCGATCGAGCAGCCAGGCACAGACCAGGAGCCACAGCTGGATGCCCACATCGATGGCCTCGCCGATGTTTGGCCAGG
>Ga0187892_10004699_pt1 | contig 22541 bp, 16 predicted proteins | sample MA1701073metaG_FD_139345 | JGI IMG/M metagenome (GOLD analysis project Ga0187892, IMG submission 139345) | Bio-ooze microbial communities from a basaltic lava cave in the Kipuka Kanohina Cave System on the Island of Hawaii, USA - MA170107-3 metaG ... | reverse complement strand
CGACGGCCACGTCTACTTCCGGGCGGCGCACCCCGTGCACGGGATCGAGCTGTGGAAGAGCGACGGGACCGAGGCGGGCACCGTGCTGGTGAAGGACCTCGTTCCCGGTCCCGCCGGGGGGCAGCCGCAGAACCTGATCTGGAGCTTCCTCCCGTCGGGAATCCTCTTCACCGCGGACGATCCCACGCGAGGGAGGGAGCTGTGGCGGACCGACGGCACCGCAGCCGGGACCGCCGTCGTGCGCGACATCCGTCCGGGCAGCCTGGGGTCCGATCCGGGTCATCTCACGTTCTTCTCCAACTGGACGTACTTCAGCGCCGACGACGGCGTGTCCGGAAGGGAGCTCTGGCGTACCGACGGCACTCCGGGGGGAACGGTGCGGGTCGCGGACATACGGCCCGGAAGCGCCGGCTCGAATCCGAGCTGGCTCGTGTATGGACCGGGGACCAACCTCTCCTTCGCTGCCGATGACGGCGTCCACGGCATCGAGCTGTGGCGCACGAACGGGATCTCCCTCGGTGTGACGCTGGTGGCGGACATCTGGGCCGGGAGCGGCAGCTCCTTTCCTTCCGGTCTGACCCTGGTCGGACTCTCGCAGGTGCTCTTCTCCGCGAAGCATCCGGTCTCCGGGACCGAGCTGTGGACGAGCGACGGGACCGCGCCCGGGACGTATCTCCTCAAGGACATCGAACCGGGGTCGGGGAGCGGCGCGCCGATCTTCCTGTTCCGGGGCGGGAGCTTCGTCTTCTTCTCGGCCTGGACGAGCCTCACGGGGAACGAGCCCTGGCAGAGCGACGGAACCCCCGTCGGAACCAACAAGCTCTGGGAAATCGAACCGGGACCGACGGGATCCATGCCCATGCCCCTCGGACGGTCTTCCAACGACGTCATCTGGTTCCGAGCGACGACCTCCGCCCACGGCGAGGAATTGTGGAAGAGGACCGCCCCGGTGCTCGGCACGACGCTGGTCCGCGACATCCTGCCCGGTCCCGCGGGCTCCGCCCCGGAGAGTCTGGCCTTCCTGAACGGGAACGCCTACTTCGCCGCGACCGGACCGGTCGGGGGGCGGGAGCTGTGGACCAGCGACGGGACGTCGCCGGGCACGATGCTCTTCCGGGACCTGAACCCCGTGGCTCCGACCCCCTCGTCGAGCCCGGCGGAGATCGTGAGCCTGGACGGGATCGCCTACTTCGCGGCCACCGACGGCGTGAACGGCCGCGAGCTGTGGCGGAGCGACGGCAGCGCCGCCGGGACCACGATGGTGAAGGACGTGAACCCCGGCGCGCCGGGCTCCAGCCCGAGCCAGCTCACCGTGCTCGACGGGGTCCTGTACTTCACGGCGAACGACGGGGTGCGCGGCCTGGAGCTCTGGCGGAGCGACGGAACCGAGCCGGGCACGATGCCGCTGGGCGACCTCGCCCCCGGACCGGCCTCATCGATACCGACGGACCTCACGCCCTACCAGGGGGCGATCTGGTTCTCGGCCGACGACGGGTCGAACGGGCGAGAGCTGTGGCGGAGCGACGGGACGCCGCGCGGGACCGCGCTCTTCGTGGACGTGCGGCCGGGGCCGCTCGGGAGCGGCGGCGGCTCGGGCGCGATGACCGTGTTCCGGGACCGGCTCTTCTTCGGAGCGGACGACGGGGTGAACGGCCGGGAGCTGTGGTGGAGCGACGGCACCGTGGCGAGGACCGCGATGTTCGAGGACGTCGAGCCGGGGCCCGCCGGCTCGGCTCCGGCGGAGCTGACCGTGGCCGGGAGCCGGTTGTTCTTCCGGGCGATCCGGCCGGGGACCGGCAGCGAGCTCTTCATGAGCACCGGCGCGCCGGGCGGGACCGCCGTCCTGGACCTCGAGCCCGGACCGGTCGGAGGGTTCCCCCTCTACCTGACGGCCGTGGGGAGCCTCCTCTACTTCCAGGCGACGACTCCGGCCGCGGGCCGCGAGCCCTGGCGGAGCGACGGCACGCCGGCGGGGACCTTCCTCCTGAGGGACGCGGCTCCGGGACCGGCGGACTCGAGCCCGAGCACGTTCGTGAACGCGAACGGCGTGGTCTTCTTCTCGACCAACGAGGTTCCGACCGAGCCGCACCTCTGGACCAGCGACGGCACGCCGGCCGGCTCCGTGCTGCTCCACTCGAAGGCACCCTGCGTCAGCCAGGGCCTGGGCCCGGCGGGCTCGGGCGTGCGGGTGGCCGTGGCCGCGGAGCACGTGCTCTCGGGCTGCGAGCTGCACGTCTCCGACGGCACGCTCCCGGGCACGGCGCTGGTCGCCGACCTCCGGCCGGGCGCGGACGGCTCGAACCCGCACGGCTTCCGCACGGTGGGCGACCGGCTCTTCTTCGCGGCCGACGACGGTTGGAGCGGGGTGGAGCTGTTCGCCGCGCCGCTGGGCCTCTTCGGCGCGACGCACGTCGAACGTTACGCCCGGGGCTGCGCCGGAACCGGCGGGCGGATCCCCGCGATCGGGTGGGGCGGTCTTCCGACGCTGGGCAACGCCGCCTTCCAGGTGCGGGTGTCGAACGCGCTCGCGAACAGTCCGGCGGCGCTCGCGGTCTCGCCGGCGCGCGCGGCGATCCCGCTGGGCGGCGGGTGCACGCTGCTGGTCGTTCCCCAACTCGTGCTGCCGGCGCAGACCGGCGGGTTCGGGACCGCGATCATGCCGATGCCGGTCCCCGGCGTCCCCCAGCTCCTGGGGGTGTCGGTGTTCTTCCAGTGGTTCGTCTCCGATCCTAACGGGAGCTGGTCGGGCATCGGCGCCTGGAGCGACGGCCTCCACGCGGTGATCGGGAACTAGTGCAACTTCGGCCTATCGTTTCATCGTTTCATCCGCCAGACTTGTAGCGACGCGGCTTCTTGTGGGGCTTGGATTGTCCGAGCGGTCTACGGCGCGTCGAGGCGGGGAGCATTTTGAGCCGGCGGGCGATCTGGTCATAGAACCACTGCGCTGTTGGTCGAACCTCCGCAGCCACTCCTAGCAGATGACGAGGATCGCCAAGATGATGTGTCCTGAGAGCCTCATACCAAGGCTTCAGACGCTGGTCGTACCCGCAGTTCTTCAATACTGAAAGCAGTTCACCACCATAGTTCAGATGCAGAAACACGGCAGTCGCGCGAACCCAATCATCAACAGTCCCAAATGGCAGACCATTTGGGACTTGCTCAAGGGCCAACCTGATCTTCCCATGCGCGGTTCCCCAATCGGCCTTGTAGGCAGCAAACAGAGCCTCGTGCAAGTGAAACGTATCGGGTGCTCGGAGTGGCTCCTTCTGAGTGGAGAGTTCCTCAAGCAGCGGATGAGCGATTTCGCCCTCTCCAAAGTAGTCGCGCCAGAGAAACAAGAGATTCTGGCGCGGGAACTCGAAGCGTGGCGCGAGTTTCAACGCCCTAAGCAACGCCTGCTCTGCCTCCTTCTGGTGTTCGGGGAGATCGCACAGCAAGTTCCCTAGATCGTTCCAGGACATCGCATCATTCGGATCCAGAGACACGGCTCGACGGAAGGCTGCTTCCACTTCAGTGGCACGTTCAGGTTGACGTTTGAGCAGGTTCCCAAGGCCCATCCACGGAAGCGCGTATGTTGGTCCAAGCTCTATTGCGCGACGGTAGGCACCCTCTGCGTCGGAATAACGGCCGAGGCTTACGAGTAGGTTTCCTAGGTTGTTCCAGGGATAGGGAAGTGTCGGATCAAGGTCGATGGTTCTACGGAACGCGGTTTCTGCGTCAGTGTAGCGTTCACCTCGAACCAAGAGGTTGGCCAAGTTATTCCATGAGTAGACGTGCTTTGAGTCGATCTCAATGGCCCGGCGATAGGATGCTTCAGCTTCATCAGGTCTTTGGAAAACAACATGTAGGTTATGAGCCCAGTTGAACCAGTCCATTGCAGAGGCATTATTTGATGGTTCCACAGCAGACCATATTTGCGCTAGGGCCTCCTGAGATAGAATCTTGGCAATGTCACGAGGGACTGTAGCCATCATGAGGTTGACCAAGGTGGGGCTACGAGGCGGCATTTGCAAAAAAGCCCGATTCCAGTCATCCAGATCGTAGAGGTCGCGGAGTTGGCCGTCTGACAAGCGTTTGCTGAACCAGTCGACCGCATCCTTGCCATATCGACGAACATCCAGCAATCGTAGAGAGCGAACGATGTCTCGGGCTTGACCGACCTCCTCGATCGAGAGGTGTTCGAGGGTTGCCGAACGATTACGACCACCATTTCGGAAGAGATCCAGGCTTCCGAGTACCTCTCGCGCGAAGTCTTCGGGAACGACGCTCGCGTTCGGAGGCACCAACGATGCGATCTTTCGCCGGAGCTTACCGAAGGCGAGAGTCGCGGGCGGAAGTTGAGAAAGGTCCAGGATCTCCTCCAGCCTCTGATGGAGGGCCGCGAGCTGAACGCTTCGCTCCAGTTCTTCCTTCGTGTTTCGGTCCGAGACCGTGCGCGAGAGCGAGAGGGCGAATTTCAAGCGGTCCGGACTGAGGTTGTCCTCCTGGCATAGGAGGCGCGCAAGACGGTCCCGGTCCGCCGGTTCGTAGAAGCTCTCGAGGAAGCGGGTGAGGAACTCGATCTGATGGCGCTGCCTGCGCGAGGCGTTGCGCATGAGGTACCAGACGTTGAAGAACCGCTCGGCGAGCTGGTAGCCCCGACGCGGGCCAGGAAACAGCTCCACTTCCTCGACCATGCCGAGCCTCTTGAGCCGGTCGAGCTGGGGGCTGATCTGAGGATGTCCCAGGCCGGTTCGCTTTCCCAGCTCCCGACTGGTGATGGGGTCCCAATGATCTGCCATGGCTCCGGCAACGACCTGCGCCTGGGGCGCGAGCTCCTCGAAGCGGGCCTTGTAGAGAGGAGTCACCCGGTCGAGGAGCTGCTCGAGGTCGGCGAAGACCGAAGGCGCGAAGTCCTCGGCGTACAGATGGAAGAGGGTGACCGTTGTTCGCGGATTGCCACCGGTGAGCTGGTGCAGCGTCGCCAACCGGGCGGGGTGTCGGTGAACGCGGGCCTCGACGTCCGCGCGCCCGTAGGCTCGAGCAAGGCTGGCGAGGAGCTCCCGCATCTCCTCCAAGGTGAGCGGGCGGAGCCAGTGCGTCTTGAAGTGGTCATAGAAGGGTGCGCCGTAGTCCTGGCTCTCGGGGGGCGGCGTGGGCGAGGCCGCCACCAGGATCGGAGCTCCGGGCCGCTGCAGTACCTCGCGCAGCGCATGTTGCTGCTCGCCGATGCGCTCGAAGACGAGCTGCACGTTGTCCACCAGCAGGACTGGACGACGCCCCGCTGCCCTTGCGGCCTCCAGGAACGCCTCAAGTGACTCCCGGGACAACGCGCCCTCGTCTCGTGAGGAGTCCGCGAGCCCGGCTTCGAGCCGACGGACGGTGTCGTCGATGCGATGGGCCGCCTGGGCTTCCTTGCGCCGCTCGTGCTCGTCGGCGAGCGAGTCCAGGCAGTTCATCCAGAACTTCGAGAGGCGGTCGATCGTGTACTGCTCTTCGGCGAATGCAAGCGGGACGAAGCGCTCCGTGAGCGGCGAGCGACGCAGCTCCGCGGCCAGCCGCAAGAGCAGAGTGGTCTTGCCCATGCCGCGCTGGCCGACGATGAGATGGTGTTGGGGCCGGCTGCTGGCCGACTCACCGGACAGGTCTGCGACGATGTGATCGAACTGGGCGCGACGCGCAACGAAACCGGCCACGATCTCGTCATCGGTCAGGCGGCCCGGGTTGTGAAGGGGCAGACGGTGGAGGGGGAGCGGCGCCGTCTTCATCGGACCTCACGCCGGTGCCAGTACTCGCGCAGAAGGAACGAGCGGAAGGCATATGAGCCGTCCTGCTCGATCAGGTAGCCGTCGCGCAAAAGGACCGGGAGGAGTTTCGCCAGTTGTTCCCCAACAGCGCCCACGTCCCCGGCCGGTCGAGTCGTCATCAGCGCATCGAGGATCTTCTCGCGCCGGCGCCCCTCCGGGTGCCGGCAGAGGTGCTTGAGGATGATCTTCGCGGCGGCCGCATCCGGCGGGCTGAACTGCTGATCGAGGCGCTGGCGCCAGGTATCGAAGTGACTGAAGCTCTCGGGACGTAGCAGATGGGCGAAGGCGCGCTCGGCTTCCACGCGCGTGACTCTGTCGCAGTCGAGTTCGCGAAGCGCATGGAAGACGAGCTGGAGGTGATAGGGCAGAGGCCAGCCGATCTTCTGGAGGATCAGCTCCCGCACTTCCGGACCCAGGGGCAGGCCGTTGTCCCCGCCCAGTCTCTCCAGAAAGGCGTGGGCCTCGTCGTTCGTCAGGGCTTGCAGACCGACCTCGGTGAGGTCGTTGATGGTCTTTCTGAGGTTGCGCTCGTCCACGAAACCATCGAGTCCGATGGATCCCAGCAGGATCCATCGGACTCGCCGCCGGTAGGTCTGCCGCAACGACCGCAGCCAGTGCAGCAGGTGTTCCACACGTCGCTGCCCATGATCCTCCTTGTCCAGGGCGAGCAGCAGTTCGGGCAGTTCATCGATCGCGATGACCACGGTCTTCCTGCCCTTCTCAATGCGCCCGAGAAGGCTCTCGATCACCCGGCTGAGCGTGCCGCGCTCGAGATCGGGCACACCCTCCACCTCGACCTCGATGCCCGCGCTCACCTTGAAGCCTCCGAGCGCGCGGCGCACGCGGCGTAGACCGTCCTCCACCTTGGCGAGAAACTTCGGGTGGAGCCTCTCGTTCCGAAGAGCGGTTACGAGTCTCTCCGCGAAGGTCAGCTCATGGGGCAGCCTTCGGCGCTGAAGAGCGTGGCAGCGCAGCCAGACGCGCGCAGACTCTGGCATAGGTTGAGGACAAACGACGTCTTTCCAACCCTCCGGGGAGCGATCAACAGGAGGCTTCCGTTCTCGATCAAGCGCCGAAAGCGCTTGAGATCGCGATCCCGGTTGAAGAAGTCATCCCCCTCTGCTGGCGGCCCAACGACGTTCTTCATGGTTATGCAGCGATACGGTCTTGTATCGATGCAAATTGATATCACAAGAAACCAGGCAGTCAAGCGGTGCGAGGAGTCAGATCGGCCGCGATGGGGTGGCTCGGGCTGCCCAACCCCCGGCAACGCGGGTTCCGACGCGCTCCGGCTCGTAGGCTCCTGGCGCCGGAGCGCAAGCGGCCCGCATCGCGGTCGTCAGCGGTGCAGGAACGTGAGCCGGTCCGACAGGTACCACTGGCCGGGCGGATCCTGCGTGATCCCCTGGAAATGGAGGAAGACGCCCGGGGCGTTCGCCGCCACGGTGCTCCAGGTCACGAGGCCGTTGGCATCGTGCACGCCCGAAGCCACCGTCACGAGCGGGAGGATCAGGAGGTCGCCGACCACGCCGGCGATCGGCGTGGGCGGGAGCGGGTCCACGGCCAGCACGATGTGCCCGTAGTCGCCCGGGTCGCGCCGGAGCGCCAGCGTCACCGGCTGGCCGGCGGCCGCGTGGCGCGGCCCGTTCAGCCTGGGCTGGATGCGGTCCGCGCGGTGGATGTCGCCGTCCTGGAACGTTTCGCGGGTGAAGTAGAGGGTGAAGCCGTCGGCGGTCAGGTCCCCCCGGGACTCCACGCGCGAGCTGTTCACCTCGGTCAGGACCCGCCACACCGCGAGGAAGCTGAAGACGGGCGCCGTGCGGCGGGACTCGAGGAAGTCGGTCTGGCCGGCGCCGTCGATCTGCGTGAAGAAGAGGCGGGTCCCGTCGGCGGAGACCGCGGGCGATCTCTCGTCCCTCAGGATCGTGTCATAGTGCCTCCGGATGCCGGACCAGACGATGGCGGTTTCCGTGGACCGCAGGGCCGACCAGATCGCGAGCCCTCCGGAGGGCGGGCGGTCCGACGCGAAGAACAGCTCCAGCCCGTCCCCGGTCATCGAGGGGTCGAGCTCGTCGGAGGGCGTGTTCAGCGTCGGCATGGGGACCGGCGCAGGCCACGGAAGGGCCGTCGAGAGCCGGAAGGACACCCAGAGGTCGTAGCCTCCCGCCCCTCCGGGCCGGTTCGTGGCGACGAAGAGGGACCGGCGGTCCGGCGCGACCGCGACGCCGGTCTCGTCCGACGCGGAGTTCACCGCCGTCAGCGGGACCGCCGCGCTCCAGGGCGCCGCGATCGAGGAACGCGAGGCGGTCCACACGTCGGACCGGCCGAGGCCTCCGGTCCGGTTGGAGACGAACCAGGCCTCGAGCTGGTCGTTGCTCAGGGACGGCGCGGCGTCGAACGTCGCGCGGCTGAGCCCGGCGTCGAGCACGGGGGTGCGGAACTCGGGAACCGGTCCGGGGTGGTCGGCGCCGCAGGAGACGGGGATCGGATAGGGGACGGGAAGACTGTGCCTCCGCGCGGCGGCCGTCAGGTCGCGGCAGCGCGGCGTCCCGTTGGAGAGGTTCGCGTCGTTGTCGTCCATCAGGTACGCCTCGGTCACCGCCTCCGCCTCGTCGGCCGGGTTCGTGGCGTACATCGTGAGCGTGATCGAGTTCCAGTACGCCTGACCGGGCAGCCCTCCCCAGGACGCGACCAGGTTGTCCTTGAGGTCCATCGTGAAGCCGGCCCAGACCTGCCCGCGCACGTGCGGCTCGCACCCGGTGCACGGCCACTGGGTGAGCGCGGCGGCGCCGCCCGGACCGTAGTCGCGGATGGGCACTCCGGGTCCGTGGAAGTTCCGCCCGAACTGGCGCGAGCCGGTGCGGAAGTACGCGAGGTGGTCCGCGATCCCCTCCGAGAAGCCGGCCGGGTTGGTGCTCCCGTGGAACCAGTCGTGGAAGCCGTGGCCGTATTCGTGCGCGACGACGTCCAGGTAGGCCGAGTTGGCGCAGCCGCCCCCCGAGCGGAAGAAGGCCAGGAAGCCTCCGGCCCAGTACGCGTTGCAGGTGTTGTTGACGTTGACCAGGACGCCCAGCGCGGCGAGTCCGTTGAAGCCGGGGACCCACGTCGCGAGCGCCCAGCGCGTGGTCGTGGTCCAGTGATAGGCCGAGGCCTCGGCCGTCTCGTACTCGGCGCCGCTGAGCGGGTTCAGGAACACGCTCCGGGGTACGCCCGGCGTCGCGGGGAGCGTGAACGCGAGGTTGCCGTTCCCGGACTGGTCTTCGACGGTGGCCCACTCGCCGAAGAAGCGGCCGGTGACCTGGACCGGGCTCGAGCCCGCGTGGGGGATGCGGAAGTCGCCGAAGGAGTCCGTGAAAGCCCTCTCGATGGTGCCGGCCACCCCGACCCGGAGCGACCGCATGGGCAGCACCTGGAAGCTCCCTCCCGGGACGTCGAGGACGCCCGCGGCGACGTTGCCGATCACGTCCACGTGCCGCAGTTCGTCGCGCGTCTAGACGTGGCGGCCCGTGTGCGCGTCGAAGACGACCCGCCAGGCGTGCGGCGGACCGACGGTGACGAGCCGCGCCTCGCGGGCGACGAAGGCGCCCTGGGGACGGACCGAGACGTAGGAGCGGGTCTTGAGGCTCGAGGTCGTCGACCCGGCGCCCAGCGTCTCGAGCGCGCGCCACGCGGCGCCGCCCTCGTCGAGGACGGTGTCCGCGGGGAGCTCGAGCCCGCGCACGGCATCGGAGCCGAGCATGGTGACCACGCCCAAGGTCGCGTTGATCCGGAGCCTGACCAGCGCCAGCTTCTCCCGGTCGCCGCCCGGCGCCTCGTGCCAGACGTCGAGACCGCGGGCCGTCTGTTTGAAGTTGATCAGCACCAGGTCCTGCCCCGCGGCGTTCCGCACCGCCACGGCCCGCTCGACGGCGAACGCCGAGGGGTCGTCCACGTCGAGCGTCTCGCGGAGCTCCTCGAGGAGCGCGCGCGCCCGGGCGATCCCCGCGTCGTCCGCGCGGAGCCCGGTCCCAACGGGAATCCCCGGCCCCAGGATCATGCCCGGCGCGCCGGTCGCGGTATCGATGTACGCGGACCATCCCGGTCCGTACCGGGCCGCGAGCCCGGCCCAGGCCGCGCCGGCCTCGGGGCCGACCTCCTGCCAGCGGCCGGGGGGGGGCGTCGCAGGCGGCGGGCGGGGCCTCGGGCCGGGCGAGAACCGGGAGCGTGAGCGTGGGAACGATGAGGAATGCGAGTCGGAATGTGCGCGGCATGGAGCACCTCCTGACCGGCCCGGGGAACCCGGACCCCGGAAGTCGGGCCGCTCGGGCCTGTCGGGGGAGTCGGGCGCGCGCGGAGAACTTGCCGGCGCCACGGGCGGCGCCCCGACCCTGACAAGTTCTCCGTCGGGTCTCGACTACCCTTGGGCTCGGACCCGGTCCATTTCAGCTGGACCCGGCGGGGTCGGGCGCGCGGGTGACGGTCGCGGCGGAGTTCCCCTCGCGCGGGTGCGAGCTCTTCGTCTCCGACGGCACGATCCCCGGGACCATGCTCGGGCCGACCTCTGGCCGGGCTGGGACGGGTCCGACCCTCACGGGTTCGGCTCGGTGGGCGCCTCGCCCTTCTTCGCGGCCGACAACGGGTGGACCGGGAGCTGGCTCGGAGTCGGCGCGTGGAGCGACGGGCTCCAGGCGGTGCTGGGGCGCTGAGCCCGGACGAAACGGGGGCCGGGAGACAGGCTCCCGGCCCCCGAAGGCGATCGTGATCGTTGTCGTCGCTGCGGCCTAGTCGTCCTCGTCGTCCGGGATCTCGTCCTGCCCACTCACGCTCGTGCCGGCGCCGACCATGTTCGCGCCGGAGTGATGCAGGAGCTCGCCGAACTCGAGTCCCGTGAAGGGCAGCACCCTCTGGGACCTCGCGCAGAGGATCCCGGGGTTGCCGATGACCCGGCCGGTCAGGGTGTGGATGGCGGTGGGCGAGTCGATCCGGGCCCAGCCGACCTGCTCCTCGGCGGGGCTTCCGCCGAGGTTCCGGAACACCGAGGAGATATCGCGGAGTGCAACGCGGGTCCAGCAGATGAAGAAGAAGTTCCGCGAGAACACGTCCTCCTCGTTGTCGTAGATCAGGAAGCTGACCTCGTACCTCCAGTCCGAGTTCCGGAGGGCGACGATGATGAGGTCCCCTTCCATCGTGGCGCTCTGCTGGAAGAACGAGGAGTAGTACTGGACGTTGGGCGGCCGCACGTACTCGTTGCCGTTCACGTCCGCCTCGCCGTCGCCGTCATCGTCGGCCGAGGGCGCGCCGTTGGGCTGGACGGTGCCGGTCGCGAGGGCCTGGAAGCCCATGGCGTTCACCTGCCAGGTCCGGGAGCCGGCGACGTCCACCACGATCTCGTCCCCGATCAGGTAGTTGAAGTTGATCAGGACGTCGGTGGTCGGGTCCTCGGCGATCACGGCGAGCCAGCCGATCTCCGTCTCCGGGTTGTGGTTCCCGGCGAGGACCGTGAGGATGTCGTTGGGCGTCAGGAGCTCGGGGATGTCCGTCATCGTCCAGGGCGCGGTGCCCTTGATGTACCAGTAGCGGACCTGGACGGTGCCGAAAGGCAGGTTGGTGTTGGTGTTGATGACCCGGTTCCGGTTGGTGTTGGTCACGCTGATCACCGTGCCCATCCCCTGGCCGAGCCGCGAATCGACGATCGGGAAGACCAGGACGCTGGCGGGCGTGTTGTAGTTCGGCTGGGCCGAGACCTTCGTCGCCAGCGCCGCCGCCATCACGAGTGTGGCGGCGGTCATGCAAAGGAGCCTGCGCATACGATTTTCCTCCTGACTGGAAAACACGTGCCCCGCGTCTGGAGGCGACTTGCCTCCAGGGGGAGCGCGGGGTGACCCGACAGGAGTGGAGAACGCAAGGCCCGTTCCACTGGCGAAGGCATGGACGATGCCTGACGGGTCCGCCGGCGGAAGCCGCGCGTCATGGTCGGGTTGCCGTCGCCGGCCTCGACCGTGGACCCGGACCTCGCGAGCGGGGCGGAAGTTGAGGGGCGACGGCACTCCGCTCGCGCACGCGCAGGACGACAGGCCTATCGTGTCGTCGCGACGCGTCTAGCGGCGCTGTTCGCGAAAGTCGGCGCTTTGTCCAACCGCGGTACGGAGGCTCTCCCTGTTTCGCGATGGCGCCCGCGCGAGGACGGGGCGCTTCGTCCGGATCACGAGGCGGGGACCGCTCCGTCGCCCCGCTGGAATGGTGGTGCACCGCGGGAGGGATTGTTTCGCTGCTCCTGGTCGCAAACGCGATGCCGGCGCCGGACCGGCCCGCCGGAAGCTCGAACCGTGCGGCCGGACCCGGGTTGTGGGGGGGCGCTCCAGAGCGCGCGGGCGCACGCGTCGCATCCGCGCGACACGACGTCCTTCTTCGATTGCACCGGCGTTCAAGACGTTCGAGACCCCGCCGAACAATCATGAGGCTGAAAAGGGGCGACGGCGTCAGGCGAGGGCGATTCCCATGTGGAGGACGGTTCGCGACCGGTGGGCGCGCTGGTGTCTCGACGAGCTGCCGCCGCTGGACGGGCGGCTCAGGCTGTTCGTCTACGGCGCCCTGTTCGTCGTGGCGCTCACCCATTGGAAGTCGCCCCTGCGGGCCGCGGCGCTCCACGCGGGGACGGATCCCCTCCTGTACCGCGCCCACGGGCTGATCGGCGCGCTCGGCCTGCCGTACTTGTCGCCCGACGCGCTGTGGGCGGTGACCGCGGCGACCGCGTTGGCCTGGGTCTTCGCCGCGATCGGCCTGTTCGGACGCACGTCCGCGCTGGTCACGGCGGCCGGCGCGTTCCTGATCCATGGATGCACCTGGGGCAGCATCGCGTTCAACCACAACTGGTACCTCCCGGTGTTCGTACTGGGCGCGCTCTGTTTCGCGCGGCCCGACCCGCGCTGGTCGGCCGACGCATGGCTCCGGCGCCGCCGGGGATTCCCCGAGCGGCCCGTCCGGCCGGGCCTGGGCGGTACCGGCTTCGCGCGCGTGCTGGTGCTGGTGCTCGCGGTGGGCTTCTACTTCTGTGCCGGCGTCACCAAGCTCCAGACCTCCGGGCTCGCCTGGGCCGACGGCCACACGATCGCCTGGTGGTGCGAGGAGGATGCCTCGAAGCGCCCGCTGGCGGCGTGGCTGGCCGGACAACCCGGACGGTGCTCCGCGCTCGCCTGGCTCACGCTGCTCTTCGAGGTCGGGGCCCCGCTGGCGCTCTGGTCCCGACGCCTCCGCCCCTGGTTCATCCTCGGGTGGATCGGGATGCACGTCGGCATCCGGCTCAGCATGGGCCCGCGCTACTACGAGAACATCATCTGCTTCGCCCTGCTGATCGACTGGGGAGCCGTGCGGGTCCGGGGCACGGCCGGCCTGTTCGGGGGCGCGCGTGCACCGGGCCCGACGCCGGCGAGGAACGGGCTGACGCCGGGCGAGCACGCCGGCCTCGGGCTCGGGTTCGCCGCGCTGGCGGCGACGCTCCTGGTCGCGGCGCTCCAGATCAACTGGTGGCCGCTGAGCCACGTGTACATGTACTCGGCCTACTACAGCCGCGAGTTCGGAGTCCGGGCGTGCGAGCCCGAAGCCGCCTGGTCCGACGCGGCCGGAGCGCAACGCATCGCCCGCCGCCTTCGGGACGAGACGGTGTCGTTCGACGCGAAGGAGCACCTGCCCCGGATGGCCGGGCTGCGCCTGGTGCGCGACGGCGGGCCGCCGCTGCGCCTGCCGGCGGGCGTGGGCGTCGCCACCGCCAAGCAGTGGGAACTGGTCGTGGAGCTGCCGGTCCTGGTCGAGGACCTGGCGGGCAAGCCGCCCGGGCGGATCGAGGACGATCCGGCGCGGCCCGATGCCCCGGCCAACCGTTTCCTGCGCGCGCTCGTGCCGGTGATCCGGCGCGAGGTCCCATCGTGGCGCGACTACGACCGCGCCGAGCTCGCGTTCGAGACGAAGGACGGATTCGTGCCGATCGGCAGCGTCGCGCTCCGGGAGGACGGGCTCAAGGCACTCGGGACGCAGACGGACAATGACTGATAGAGGGGGCAACGGCGCTCAGAGGAGGGTCCTTTCCATGTCGAGGGCCGCCCCGGCCACCGGTGTCCTGAGCCGCCTCTTCCGCCCGGTGGACATCGCTTCGCTGGTCTTCTTCCGGGTGGCCTTCGGCGCGCTGATGCTGTGGGAGGTGATCCACTACTTCGGGGCGGGGTGGATCGACCGCTACTTCGTCGCACCGCGCTTCCACTTCACCTTTCCGGGGTTCTCGTGGGTCACGCCCTGGCCGGCCCCGTGGATGCACGTCCACTTCTTCGTCCTGGGAGTGCTGGCGGTCTGCATCATGCTCGGGCTGTGGTACCGCATCGCTGCGTTCCTGTTCCTCGTCGGGTTCACCTACGTCTTTCTCCTGGACCAGGCGAGGTACCTGAACCACTTCTACCTGGTCTCGCTCGTGAGCTTCCTCCTCTGCATCGTCCCGGCGCATCGCGCCGGCTCCCTGGACGTGCTCCGGCGACCCCGCCTCCATTCCAGGGCGGCACCCGCGTGGTCGCTGTGGCTGCTCCGGTTCCAGATGGGGATCGTCTACCTCTATGGAGGGGTGGCCAAGCTCAACGCCGACTGGCTCGGGGGAGAGCCCGTCCGCACGTGGATCGCCGAGAAGACGGGCTTCCCGCTCGTCGGGCGGTACTTCACCGAGGAGTGGATGGTCCATCTCGTCGCTTGGGGGGGGATGCTCCTGGACCTCCTCGTGGTGCCTCTCCTCCTCTGGCGGAGGACGCGGGCGATCGCGCTGTTGGCCGCGTTCGTCTTTCACATCGCCAACTCGCAGCTCTTCCGCATCGGCATCTTCCCCTGGCTCGCCGCCGCCGCGACGCTCCTCTACCTCCCTCCCGACTGGCCGCGGCTCCGATGGCTCCGGCGCGCCGGCCCGGCGCCGGCGGTGGAGTCGGGAGTCCCCATGCCGGCCTTCGGCCGGCGGCAACGGGTCCTCGTGGGCGTGCTGGGCGCCTGGGTCCTGCTCCAGGTCCTCATCCCGCTCCGGCCCTATCTCCATCCGGGGAACCCGAGCTGGAACGAGGAGGGCCACTACTTCGCCTGGCACATGAAGCTCCACCACAAGGACTGCCGGGGCGGGTTCGCCGCCACGAGCAGGACGAGCGGCGAGCGATGGGAGGTGCCCATCCGGGAGTTCCTGGCTCCCTGGCAGATCCGGCAGATGCTGGCCCGGCCCGACTTGATCCTCCAGTTCAGCCATCACGTGGCGGACCACTATCGACGCTCGGGACGGGGCGAGGTGGCGGTCCGGGCCGAGATCTGGTGCTCGCTGAACGCGAGGGAGCCGCGGCTCCTGGTGGATCCGACGGTCGACCTCGCGGGCGAGGAGCGCTTGTGCTTCCGGCGCTACTCCTGGGTCCTGTCCCTCGAGGCGCCGGCGCGGGTGGGTAGCGCCCCTCATCCTGCGCACTGAGCGGGCGCGCCCGGGGTGAGATCTTCCCGGCCGCCTCCGTCTCCTATACTGACCCGCCAATGAAGCCGGTCGTGCCGACCCCCGAGGAGCTGCGGGAGCGCCACGCCCGCGACCTGGACCGGTTCGACGAGGTCTGGGAAGGGGAATACCACGTGGTGCCGGCGCCGGACTGGGAACACCAGGAGCTGAGCGGGAAGCTGCTGGCGTTCCTGCTCGGTCACGTCTCCCGGCACCGGCTCGGCCGCGTGAACCATGACGTGAACGTCCGCGTGCCGGGGAGTGCCGCGTCGGACTTCCGCGTGCCCGATCTCGTGTTCGTCTCCGAGACGCGGAACGCGATCGTCCGGGGGGGCTGGGTCGAGGGCGGGCCCGACGTGGTGTTCGAGATCCGCTCCGTGGGCGACGAGACCTATGAGAAGGTCGGGTTCTATGGCGCGGTGGGGGTTTCATGGCTGGTGATCCTGAACGGGAAGGAGAGCTGGCTCGAGGTCCATCGGTTCGTCGCCGGGCGCGCGGAACGGATCGTTCCCGAGGCCGGCGGAGCGGTCGCGGTCCCGCCTCTCGGGGTATCGCTCAGGGTCCGGGTCGATGCCGGACGTCCGGTGCTGGAGATTGCCTCCACCCTGGGAGACGGCGCCTCCGGGCTCCTTTGATCCGATGAGGCCGGGGGCGGCAAGGCCGGCGCCCGGCCCGCCCTCAGCTCCCCCGTTGCCCGGGTCCCGCGCATCGCTATACTCCCGGATTCCCTGGACGGGCGGGAACCGGGACCTGCCCCGATCGGCGCGGTGGGGCCGCGCGTCCGGGGCGAGCGCCGGTATCGGGAACCCCCAGCGTGTTCGAAAGCCTCAGCCAGGGCATCAAGTCCGCCCTTTCGTTCTTCCAGGGGCGTCGCCACCTCACCGAGGAGAACATCCGCGAGGGGATGCGGGAGGTCCGGAAGGCGCTCCTCGAGGCCGACGTCAACTTCAAGGTCGTCAAGGACTTCATCGACCGGGTCACCGAGAAGAGCGTCGGCCAGGACGTGATCCAGGGGGTCAACCCCGGCCAGCAGATCGTCAAGATCGTCTACGACGAGCTGGTCGGGCTGATGGGCCCGGTCGAGACCCGGATCCAGTTCGACAGCAACAAGCCCACCGTGATCATGATGGTGGGCCTCCAGGGGAGCGGGAAGACCACCACCACCGGCAAGCTCGCGCTCCGGCTCCGGAAGGCGGGACGCACTCCGCTGCTCGTCGCCGCCGACGTGCAGCGCCCGGCCGCCATCGAGCAGCTCAGGACGCTGGGCAAGGAGCTGAACCTCCCGGTCTACTCCGAGGCCGCGGGCCGCCCGGCCAAGATCTGCCAGCGCGGCGTCGAGCAGGCCGAGCGGATGGGGCAGGACGTGGTCCTCCTCGACACCGCGGGCCGCCTGCACGTGGACCAGCTCCTGATGGAGGAGCTGAAGGACATTTCGCAGAAGGTCAAGCCGCACGAGACGCTCCTGGTCGTGGACGCCATGACCGGCCAGGACGCCGTGAACTCCTCGAAGGAGTTCCACGAGAAGCTCCCGCTCTCGGGCGTGATCCTGACCAAGATGGACGGCGACGCCCGGGGCGGCGCGGCGCTCTCGATCAAGTCGGTCACCGGCAAGCCGATCAAGTTCATCGGCGTCGGCGAGAAGCTGGACCGGCTCGAGGAGTTCCACGCGGACCGCATCGCGTCGCGCATCCTCGGCATGGGGGACGTGGTCTCCTTCGTCGAGAAGGCCCAGGAGGCCATCGACCAGGAGGAGGCGCAGCAGCGGGCCGAGAAGTTCCTGACGAACACCTTCACGCTGGACGACTTCCTCGGCCAGCTCCAGGCGCTCAAGAAGATGGGTCCGGTCCAGGAGCTGATGAAGATGCTCCCGGGGATGGAGCAGATGATGCCGCCGGGCCAGGAGGTGGACGAGAAGGAGTTCCACCGGATGGAGGCCATCATCCAGTCCATGACCCGCGAGGAGCGGGTGCGCCCCGAGGTCGTCGATCACTCGCGGCGCCAGCGGATCGCGCGCGGCTCGGGGACTCGGCCCCACGACGTGAACAACCTCGTGAAGCAGTACCGCGAGATGCGGAAGATGATGAAGGACGTCGGCAGGATGGGCGGCTTCTTCGGCAAGGTCGCCGGCGTCAAGATGAAGAAGCACAAGATCGAGGAGCTGCGCCGGCTCAAGCAGCGCGGCGTGGACATCACCCGTTTTGTGAAGCCGGGGGATGCCGGCGGCGCCGGCTGATCCCGGAGGAGGAGGAGCACCGAATGTCCGTGAGGATTCGCATGAGCCGGACGGGTCGCAAGAACCGGCCGTATTTCCGGATCAGCGCCTGCGACGCGCGCGTTCCGCGGAACGGGCGGACGCTCGAGATCCTGGGTCACTACGATCCCCTCATCCGGGACGACACGAAGAAGATCGTGGTGAAGAAGGAGCGCATCGAGCACTGGGTGTCCCAGGGCGCGATCCCGTCGCTGGCGGTGGTGAGCCTGCTCAAGCCCCTCCAGATCAAGTGGAAGAACAAGAAGTAGGCCGGCCGCGCCGGCGTGCCTCCCACTCATGCCTATAAGCGCCTCCGAACGGATCCGCAGGGCGCTGACCCTGCTCGAGAAGCAGTACGGCCGGCTGCTCCTGACCAAGGCCGGCGATCCGCTGGACCAGCTCATCTACCAGGTCCTCCTGGCCGGGGTCTCCCGGAAGGAGGCGGACGGCGCGCTCCGCCGGCTCCGCGCGAACTTCGTGGACTGGAACGAGGTGCGGGTGAGCGGTCCGCTGGAGATCGCGGCCTACCTGAGCGAGCTCCCCGCCGGGCTCCGGCAGCCCAAGGCCGAGGCGGTCAAGGGCATCCTCCAGCGCCTCTTCCTGGACAAGAACAAGATCTCGCTCTCCTGGATCGAGGGGATGGACACGGAGAAGGCTTTCAACTACCTGATCCGCCTCCCCGGGGTGACCCCGGGCATCGCCGCGCTGGGCGTGAGCCTGGCGGAGACGCAGCGCAGCCCGGCGCCGCTCTCCGGCGTGGTCCGGATCGCGACCCGCATGGGGGTGATCAAGAAGACCTCCTCCGCGGACGGGGCGGCGGAGCTCCTGGCCCAGGTCGTGGAGAAGCGCGAGGTGCTCCGCCTGATCACGCTGTTCGTCCCGCACGGCGAGGCCGTGTGCGGGATCAAGTCCTTCATCTGCTCCTCCTGCGCCATCAACACGCTCTGCGCGATGGGGAAGGAGCGCGTGAAGACGCTCGCCGACCGGCGCGCCACCGCGAAGGCGGATGCATGAAGATCGAAAAGGTGCCAGGCACCTTTTCCGCGGCGGAAAAGGTGCCTGGCACCTTTTCGATCCCTCTGGTCCTCGCCTCCGGCTCCGCCATCCGCTCGGAGCTGCTCCGCCGCTGGGGGCTCGAGCACCGCGTGGCCCCGGTCCCCGACCACGTCGAGGAGGCGATCCCCGAGCCTCCGTCCCCCGCGATCCCGGCAGCGATCGACTTCGCGGTCGCGCGCGCCCGCGCCAAGGCCCGGGCTGCGGCCGCGCCGGGCGCGCTCGTGATCGCGGCCGACACCATCGGGCTCGTGGACGGACGCCTGCTCCAGAAGCCGCGCGACGCGTCCGAGGTGCGCACGATGCTCAGCGCGCTCTCCGGGTGCCGCCACAGCGTGATCACGGGCCTCTGCCTGGTCCGGGACGGTCGCGAGGCCGTGGCCGGCGAGGAGTCGGTGCTCGAGTTGGAGCCGCTCGACGCGGCGACGATCGAGGAATACGCGCGGAGCGGCGAGGGACTCGGCAAGTGCGGCGCGATCGCGATCGAGGGACGGCTCCGCGAGCGCTTCCGGCTCCGGTCGGGGAGCCGCTCGAACGTGCTCGGCCTGCCGCTCGGGCTCGTGCGCGCGCTGGCCCGCTCGCTGGGCGTGGAACTCCCGCCGCCGCCGGCCGCGATCGAGGAAGCCGGCGGCATGAGGGCCGCATGAGAGCGCTGTCCCGGAAGGCGGCGCTGGCCCTCGCGCTTGCCTGGGCCGCGGTCGCCTGTCAGCCGACGACGGGCGCCGGCGAGGGGGGCGCGGCGGTCGCGCTGGAGAGGCATGAGATCCTCGCGGGTTCCAAGGTGGTGGAGGTGGGGGTGGCCTTCACCGAGGCGGCGCGCCGGAGCGCGCTCCGCGGGCGGCCGGACCCGGCCGTGCTCCTCCTGTTCCCCGAGGAGGCGGAGCAGACGCTCTACGTCGCCGGAGCGCGGGGCCCGCTGGACGCGGGGCTCGTGGACCGGACGGGCCGGCTGATCCAGGTCGCGGAGGTGGACCCGGCGCGCGCGACGAGCTGGGTCGCGCCGAAGCCGGCGAAACACGTGCTCGTGCTCCCGCGCGGGTGGTTCGGGAAGAACGGCGTGGCCGTCGGGAGCGCGGTCGTGTTCCCCGAGCGCGTGCGGGCGCTCCCGCCCGAGCCCTCGGTCTGGCTGCCGACGGCGAAGATGCACGTTGGGGCGAAGGAGATCACGGTCGAGCTGGCCTACGAGGAGGCGACGCGGACCCGCGGGCTCATGTTCCGGAACGGGCTCCGCCGGGACCACGGGATGCTCTTCCTGTTTCCCGACGACTACAACCAGGGCTTCTGGATGAAAAGCACCTACCTCCCGCTCTCGATCGCCTACATCGACGTGAACGGGAGGATCGCGAAGATCGCGGACATGCATCCGCTCGAGCTCCAGTCGGTGCCCACCGACCGGCCGGTGCGCTACGCGCTCGAGATGGAGCAGGGCTGGTTCGAGCGGCAGGGCATCGTGCCCGGCATCACGGTCGCCTTCTCGAAGGAGATCGGCGCGGTGCAGGCAAGGTGAAAAGGGGTCAGGCACCTTTTCCGCCGCGGAAAAGGTGCCTGACCCCTTTTCACCTCTCACTCCACCAGGCCCACCCCGCCCCGCTCGGTCCAGCCCTGACCGCTCACGTGCCCGACCCGCACCCAGTCTCCGGAGCGTTCCTGCACCCGCACCCGCTCGCCGGCGCGGAGCTGGAGCGTGACGGCGCCGTCGGCGCGCGGCTCGGTCCGGAGCGCGATGCCGCTCTCGAGCACGACTCCCTCGGGCGGGGTCGGGAACAGAAGCGCCAGCCCTCCCGCGAGTCCGAGCATCGCGAGGAGCCCCAACGCGCTCCTCGCGGCTGGGCGCCGGCGCAGGAGCACCGCGCCGAGCAGGCCCAGCGCCTGGAGCGTGCCGACGACGAACAGCCGTTCCCTGGGCGTGAACGAAGCGACGACGCCCCGCACGGCCCCGACGAACGAGTCGTCCGGCGCCGGGTCCACGCCGAGCTGCCGCTCGGCGAGCGCGAGGTTGAAGCGCACCTCGGGATCGCGCGGCAGACGGAGCGCGGCGCGGCGCCACCAGAGCGCGGCTTCCGCGCGACGCCCGAGGCGCCAGGCGCAGACGCCGAGGTCGTAGAGCACCGGGCCTTCCGGCACGCCGGCCCCGGCGAGCGCCGCCTGGTAGAGGGCGAGCGCCTCGCGGTGACGGCCGGCGCGCGCGGCGGCCTCCGCCTCCGCGAGGTCGGCGGAGGCGAGGAGCGCTACCGCCAGGAGGAGCGTGGTCACCGGGGCGCCTCGCGGGCCAGGAACGCGTGCTCCAGCTCGTCGACCAGCGCGCGCGCGGCTTCCAGCCGGTCATCCGCCGCGTGTCCCCCGTAGCGCGCCGCGACGAGCTCGCGGAGGAGCGCGGCCGCTCGGGCCGCGAGGGCGTCGGGCACCCCGGCCCGGGTCAGGCGGGCCGCGAGGTCCGGGGCGATCACGGCCGCGGCCGGACAGCGCAGGCGCGCGCCGAGGTACTCGGCCATGGCGCCTGCGGGCACCATCGGCGCTCCGGAGATGCGCTGGCGGAACTCCGCCGCAGCGCGTCTGGCGCGCGCACCCTCCGGATCGCCCCGCTCACGGTCGCGGGCACGGAGCCAGGCCCAGAGCCCGAGCGCCGCGATCCACGGCAACCCGAGCACGCCGAGGATCAGCGCGCCGGAGGGGTGGTGCGATGGCCCGCCGCGTCCGAGCGCGGCGGGCGACTTGAGACCGTACGGTTCGTCCACGCCGGGCGTTCCGCGCCCGCCGCCGGTCGGGCCGGCGGCGGGCGCGGGGCGCACCGTGAGCGGGATCGGCTGCGACTCCGCCACGCGCCAGGCGGTGGGCGGCCCGGGGTCGAAGAACGGGAAACGGATCTTGGGCACCGCGCGCACCTCCTCGCTCAGCGCGGCGAGGTCGTAGGTGACCGCGCGCCGGCCGGTCCCCGGCTCCTCGATCCGCCCGTACACGTGGAAACCCTCCAGGTCGTCGAGGCGGGGCGGCTCGAGCGTGGCGAGGTTCCCTTCCCCCTCGATCACGAGCGAAAGCCGGAGGCTCGCGCCGGCCTCGAGCTCGCGGGGCGCGGCGTGGGCGCGGATCGTGAAGCGGCCGACGGCGCCCGTGAACCCGGACGGTCGCCCTTCCTCGGGGAGCGGGAGGATCCGGAGCACGAGGGGCCGTGACGCCACCGAGGCGTCGCGACGGTCCGCCGGGACCCGCCCGTGGACGAGGTCTTCGTCGAAGCGGGTGGCGTACGCGAACGTGAGGACCGCCTCGGGGATCACCAGCTCGCCGGGCGCGAGCGGGAGACAGCTCCGCTCGAACTCGAATGCGGTGAAGGTCCGGTCGCCGACGTGAACCTCCGCCGCCTGCGCCGCCTCCGCGATGCCGCCGTTGAGCGAGAAGGTCCGCCGTGGGCGAGCCTGGTCCTCGGGCGCCGCGGCCCCCTCCGCGAGGGGCGCCGTCCCCTGGAGCGACCCGAGCCAGCGCGCCTCGACCTGCACGGGGACGTCGATGGCCTGCCGGAAGAGCGGGATCAGGTTCTCGCGGAGGAAACGGGCTTCGAGGCCGAAGCGCAGGCGGAGCCGGATCCGCTCCTGCACGTAGAAGGTCTCCCGCGGCGCCGCGACCTCGACGAAGGCGTGCTCTTCCGGCGCCTGCGCGGCCGCGGTGATGAGGACGAGGAGCGCGCCGGTCACCAGTCGCGCTCCACCTCGCCCTCGCGGGCCCGCTGTCGCGCGCGGCGGAGCGCGAGCTTCTCTCGCTCCTTCCGCTCGAGCGTCTCGAGGAGGACGCGGACCTGCTCCGGCGTGAGCGCGACCCGCGGCGGCTCCGGCTGGGAGTCGGGACGCCCCTCGACCAGCTCCGGCTGCTTCGGCGCGGCCGGCTCCGGCGGAGGCGGCTCGGGCCGGGGACGCGGCCGGGGCCTCGGGCGGTCGGACCGCATCCGGTCCGCCGCTTCTTCCTTTCTCTTCCGCAGCTGCTCGAGCCT
>Ga0187892_10004698_pt1 | contig 22543 bp, 22 predicted proteins | sample MA1701073metaG_FD_139345 | JGI IMG/M metagenome (GOLD analysis project Ga0187892, IMG submission 139345) | Bio-ooze microbial communities from a basaltic lava cave in the Kipuka Kanohina Cave System on the Island of Hawaii, USA - MA170107-3 metaG ... | reverse complement strand
GCCGTTTGCTTGCCCGTGCAGACCCACGACGATCTCTCACCAGCACGGGCAAACGATCGTCGCCAAAGGCCGCGACGATCGCTTGCCCATGCCACCCCGGTGGCGCATCATCGCGCACGGTCGCTTAGCGTTCTCGGGCACGCTGACTCAGCGCGTCGGCGTGTAGTTCAGCAAATCGTTCATCGTCATCAGGTCGGCCACCTCGACCACCGATCCGGTCTCATCGAACGTGACGCGGAACGCTTCGGAGCCGGAGAACTGATAGTCAATGACGAAGCCGTGCGGCAACTCATTGCTGCCGACTCGGGCCGTCAGCGTGGTCTTGACGAACTTGCTGGGGCCTCCGGGCTTGAACAGCTCGATCTTGTTCGCGCCGCTGCCCTTGGTTTCCTTCATGATCGGCCGGTATTCCTTCGGCTCGCCGGCCACCGTGACGACTTGCTGCCAGGTCATCCCGGGCGTAATGCCGGCCTTGGCCTTGCGGCCCTGCTCGGACGGGTCGAAATCACGAAACCCGCCGAAGAAGTACACGGCTCCAATCGCCACCCCCAACAACAGCATCAATGCAAGCACGAGCTTCATCGTCGCACCTCATCCCGGACCTTGCTTCGCCAACGGCACGCGCCGGATGACGGCCGTAGGGTACCATCACGGCCGGAAAAGTCCAGTCGAAATGAAGTGGCGTCAGTCGCGCCGGTTCATTCGCGGGCTTGCTCGCCGTGTCTGGCGTGCATGCGGTCGAGATCGCACGAGCAGCCGGGAAAGTGACGATCCAGCTGGCAGTCCGCGGCCGCCGCGCCGCAGGGCATTGTCGATCGTCCGCCACTTCTCGCCTTGGCCGCCCTCGACCCGTCCCGAATTGACCGTGGGCCAGCGCCCCGTTTTCCGATGATGCCGGTCCGCCCACGACAGCACGCGCTCGATGGTGAGCGGCTCCAGACTGATCAGGTTTCGCACGCCGCGCCGCGTCGCCAGCAGGCGGGCCAAGCTCATCCCGCCCGGCAGACCGCGTTTGCCGGTCATCAAGGCCGCGTTGATGTTGGGCCACTTCTCGCCCGGTGCGTCGAGCACATCTCCGGCCGCGATCGTGGGCCAGCAGCCGGTCCAGTCGTGGTGCGCATCGGCCCATTCAAGAATCTGCCCGTACGTCAGGCGCGGCAGCGCTTGCACGTTTCGCGCGCCGCGCTGCCGATGGAGTAACCGGGCCAGCGTATCGCCGCCCGTCAGCCCGCGGGCCCCGACTCGCAGACAGTTCGAAATGTTCGCCCAATTCTCGCGCGGCGCCGCCAGGATGGGGCCGGCGGTCTCGGTCGGCCAGCGGCCCGTGCGGCGGCGGTGATCGTCGGACCAGCGAAGGATCAGGTCCTCGCTCAACGCCGGCACGTTCAAACGGTTCCGGGCGCGGCCCGAGCTGTCGAGCAAATTCGATAGTGACGACGGCCTGCGCAGGCCGCGCGAACCGGCCCGCAGCGCCTTGTCGACTGACAGCCACGTTTCGCCGCCCGAGTTCGGGATCGGTCCGCTCTTGTGGCCCGGCCAACGGCCGTGCTGGGCGTGCCAGGCATCGGCCCATGCCAGGATGTTGGCCCGCGACAGCCGCGGGGTTCTGGACTTATTCCGCACACCGCGCTCGACGCGAAACAACTCGGCCAGCGAACTGCCGCCCGGCAGCCCGCGCAGCCCCATGCGCAGTGCGGAATCAAGCTTGTGCCAACTCTCGCCGCTGGCGCCCGTCACGCGCCCGGAAGCCTGACCCGGCCAACGGCCCGTCCGGCGATGGTAGGCATCGGCCCAAATGAGAATCTGCTGCGGCGTGAGCCGCGGCTCGTACATGTGCATCCGCGCGCCGCGCCGCTCGGCGAGCAAGGACGGCAGACTGTAACCCTTGGGAAGCGTTCGCAGCCCGCGATTCAGCGCATCGTTGACCCGCGCCCACGTCTCCCACGGTGCGTCGGCGATCTCGCCCGACTTGATGACCGGCCAGCGGCCCGTCCGCGCGTGGTGCCGGTCGGCCCAGCGCAGGATCTGCTCGATGCGCAGCGGCGGCTTACGCAGCCGCCGGGTACGTCGTTGTTGCGCGGCTCTTCGGCTCATCAGTTCTCGGCGGCGCTCCATTGCCATTGGCACTCGCTCGGCACGTGAGACTAAGATTACCCGCCACACGCACCGGCAGCTACGCCGACGGCGAGGGCGTACCAATCATCAGCGCCGAACCTGATCTGCCAAAGGCTCAAGCACCGTGACGCGCGGATCGAGCGGCGCCGGCGGCTCGAATTGCTCGAGATCAGCATTCCAACGGAACGCCGCGATGACCGGCCGGCCCAATTCGAGGACCAGAGTGCCGTCAGCACGCTCTCTTTGGATCAACTCGAACAAGCCGTTCGTCTTGAGACGCAGCGAGTTGATCCAACGGTCGTCGCTGTGCCGCCAAACGTGCCACTCCCAGTCGCTTCCGTAGGCGGTAACTTGCCGCATGGCGATGGCTGCGACTTGTTGAGAACACTGTCGCAGAACGCTGTCCCTGATGCGGAAGACTGTCAACTGCGTCATGGAGCGGAACCAAGTGCAAGGAACAGCAATGCGATCAGCAACCGGAATAGCTCGAATCGGATGATCGCCATCGCTGACGCTCGTGCAGCAAGCCCGCACGCCCAAAGTACGGATGATCCGATGATCATCGGCCGGCTCGCGCCGGTCCCGCTCCTTTGCCATCGGCATTCGCTCGGCACGTCGGACTGAGATTTCCCCGCAATGCGCACCAGCAGCTACACGACGCCGCCCGAAACTTGCATGACCTCGGCCGTCGGACGAATATGGCCGCATGGCAGCCCGGATGTCGACGATCGTGCGGCAGCGCATTGAGCACGCCATTCTGCTCGTGCGCGGCCTGAAAGTCATGCTCGATTCTGACTTGGCAGCGCTGTACGGTGTCGAGACCCGCGCACTCGTTCAGGCGGTCAGGCGGAATGCTGAGCGCTTCCCCGCCGACTTCATGTTTCAACTGTCCACAGCCGAGCGTCGCGCTTTGAGGTCACAGATTGTGATTTCAGACGGGCTGAAAACCGGCCGAGGTGGTCGCCGTACCTTGCCCTACGCGTTTACCGAACAAGGCGTGGCGATGCTTTCGAGCGTGCTGCGGAGCCCGCGCGCCGTACAGGTAAACGTCGAGATCATGCGGGCGTTCGTTCGGCTGCGGCAACTGCTGTCGTCGCACGCGGATCTCGCACGCAAACTGGAAGACCTCGAACGTCGCTACGACAGCCAGTTCAAAGTTGTCTTCGACGCCATCCGGCAGCTCATGGCGCCGCCCGAGCCCAAGCGGCGGCGGATCGGCTTTCTCACGGAGCTCGAAGGCCGCCGCCGCGCCGCCAGCGGCGCCTGATGACGGCCGCCTCGGCGTGTGATTCAGTGGGCGATGACGCGCGAGAGGGTGAAAATCGGCAGCAGCATGGCGATCGAGATGCCACCAACGATGACGCCCATAACACCGATCATGAGCGGTTCGATCATGCCGGTGGCGTTCTTGATGGCCTGGTTCAGGTCGTTTTCGAGGAAGTCGGCGATCGTGTCGAGCACCGGACCGAGCTGGCCCGACTTTTCGCCGGCCCGCACCATTTGCACGACGTAGAGCGGGACCAGCCGTGAGCCGGCCAGCGGATCGCTGAGCTGCTCGCCGCGATGCAGGTGCTCTTCGACGCGCGTCCACAGCCGCTCGAACAGGATGTTGCCCGACAGGCGGCGGGTGAGGGCGACCGTCTCGAGCATCGACACCCCAGCGCTGACCAGCGTGCCGAGCGTGCGCAGGCCGCGGGTCAGGGCGGCTTTGTGGACCATGCGGCCGATGATGGGCAGGCGCAGCAGCGTCAGGTCGGTGATCGGGCGGCCGCGGCGCGTTCGCGGCAGGATGAAGATCGTCGTGAGTGCCAGAACCAATCCGCTGCCCCACAGCCACCACCAGTCGATCATCCACGCACTGATGGCCATGACCACGCGGGTCGGCAACGGCAGGAGGGCCTCGCGGCCGGCGTAGATGGGCGTGAACTTCGGCAGCACGACCGTCATCATGAAGATGACCACACCCACGGCCATCACCAGCACAACCGCCGGATAAATCATGGCCCCGCGCACCTTGCGGCGCGTCTCGCGCTGCTTGCGCAGGTAATCGGCCGCGCGGCGGAGCATCGGGCCGAGTGTGCCGGAGGCCTCTGAGGCGCGGACCATGTTGATCAGCAGCGGCGGAAAGACGCGCGTATGGGCGGCCAGCGCGATCGAGAACTCGCGGCCCGACTGCACCTGCGAGCGAAGATCTTCGAGCACGTCCCGGAAGCGGCCCGGCGGCGCTGAGTCGATCAGGCTGGTGAGCGCGTCCGAGATCGACACGCCCGTCTCGATCATGACCGACAGTTGCATGGCGAAGAAGATGACCTCGTCGACCTTGACGCGGCCGCCCCACGCGAGCGGCTGCGCATCGGCAACGCGGCCCACGTCGGCCGCCTCGCGAAGCTGCACAACGAAGCGGCCCTCGCCCCGCAGACGCTTCACGGCCTCAGCGTGCGAGGCGGCCACCAGCACGCCCTGCTGGGCGGCGCCGGCGTGATCGCGAGCTAGGAAGCTGTAGGTGGGCATGGGAGAGGGTTCAGGGTTCAGTGGTCAGGGTTCAGGGTTCAGCGTTCAAACTCCGGAGCACACTCAGTACTCAGGACTCAGGACTCAGCACTCAGCACTCAGGACGCAGGACTCAGGACTCAGGACTCAGGACTTAGTCTCACTCCCACGGTTTTCGTGGGCCCGTCGACGTCGTAGGGACCGGCATGCGCTCGACCGGTTTGGCCATGGGCGGAGCGCCCACGAGGCGCTCGAGTTTTTCCGGGTCGGCCGCGAGTGCCAGCGCCTCGGCGCGCTGGACGCGGCCTTCGCGAACGTGGTCGGCCAGTGAGGCGTCGAGCGTCCGCATGCCCCACTTGCTGCCGGTCTCGATCATGCCGGGAATCAAGTGCGTCTCGCCGTCTCGGATCGCCCGGCGAATGGCCGGCGTGGCGATCAGGATTTCCAGCGCCGGAACCAGCCCGGTCGTCCGGCTGAAGTCCTGCGGCGATGTCGCCGGTTTTCCTTCGCGCGGCGCCGGCGCCTGAGTTGACGGGAGCAGCGTCTGACACACGATGGCGCGCAGCGTATTGGCAAGCTGCACACGCACCTGGGCCTGCTGGCGCGCGTCAAACACATCAACGATGCGCTCAACCGTTTGTGCCGCCGTGATCGTGTGCAACGAGGCCAGCACCAGGTGCCCGGTCTCGGCCGCGGTCAGGGCGGTGGCGATCGTCTCCAGGTCGCGCATCTCACCAATCAGGATCACGTCGGGCTTTTGTCGAACGACGTGCCGCAAGGCCGAGGCGAAGCTCGGCGCGTCCTCGCCAATCTCGCGCTGCTCGACGATCGAGCGGTCATTGGTGAACGAATACTCGATCGGATCTTCCAGCGTGATGATGTGGGCGGCGCGCGAGTGATTGACGCGATCGAGCAGCGCCGCCAGCGTCGTGCTCTTGCCCGACCCGGTTCCGCCGGTGACCAGCACCAGCCCGCGCGTCAGCTCGACGAGCTGACCGAGGTGCTCGGACAAACCGAGCTCGCTGAGCGTCGGGATCATGTTGGGCACAAACCGCACGGCCGCGGCCAGCGATTGCCGCTGATAATGGACGTTGACGCGGCAGCGCCCGAGCCCGGTGTCGGCCAAGGAGAAGTCCAGGTCGCGTTGCTGTTCGAGCCGCTGACGCTGGGCCTCGTCGAGCGCGCCGCGGATAACCTCGTGCAGCCGGGCGGCAGGCAGCGGTTCGCGCGCCAGCGGCTGGAGCCGGCCGCCCTGATAGATCGACGGCGGTGACCCGGCCGACAGAATCAGGTCGCTCGCGCCGGCCAGCCGGGCCTCACGCAGCAGTTGCAGGAATGGATCGCGTGTGTCGGACATCTTACCCCGTGGTGACGCGCAGGACCTCGTCGAGCGTCGTGTCGCCGCGTGCGATCTTCTCGAGGCCATCGGCCATCAGCGAGCTGCCGCCGGCTGCGGCGGCCAATTCGCGAATCGTGTCGAGCGCGGCTCCTGATGTAATCGCATCGCGCAGCTCATCGTTGGGAATCAGAACTTCGAAGAGTCCGGCCCGGCCCTTGAAACCAGAGTGGCGGCAGTTGGCACAGCCGATGCCACGGAACATGCGGTCGATCGACACGCCGGCCCGCTCGGCCAGTTTGCGCTCGGTGGCCGTCGGCTCATGCGGGCGCCGGCATTCGGCGCAGATGCGCTGCACCAGCCGCTGGGCGACGACGGCTTCCAGCGAGGCGCTGATCAGGTAAGGCTCGACGCCCAGGTTGTGCAGCCGCGTCACGGCCGAGGCGGCGTCGTTGGTGTGCAGCGTCGACAGCACCAGGTGCCCGGTGAGCGCCGCCTGGACCGCCGTCTTGGCGGTCTCCGCGTCGCGGATTTCACCCACCATGATCACGTCCGGATCCTGCCGCAGCAGTGAACGCAGCACGGCCGGGAAGGTCAGTCCGATCCGCTCATTCACCTGAAACTGATTGACGCGCTTCAGATGGTACTCGACCGGATCTTCGACCGTGCAGATGTTGATGTCCGGCTCGTTGATCTCGTTCAGGATGGCGTAGAGCGTCGTGCTCTTGCCGCTGCCGGTCGGTCCGGTGACCAGGATAATGCCGTGCGGCTTAGTGATCTGCCGGGTCAGGCTGGCCAGGTCGCGCTCGCCCAGGCCGATCTGGTTGAGCCGAACGAGCACGTTGCGCGTGTCGATCACGCGGATGACGACCTTCTCGCCAAACTTGTTGGGCAGCGTCGAGACGCGCAGATCGACCGGGCTGCCGTCGCTGAGCACGCGAATGCCGCCATCCTGCGGCAGGCGCCGTTCGGCGATGTCGAGGCCGGCCATGATCTTGATCCGGGCCACGATGGCGGCTGCCATGCTGTAGGGCGGCTGCAACCTCTCGGCCAGGCGGCCGTCGATTCGATAACGCACGCGGAACATCCCGTCGTCAGGCTCGAAATGGATGTCGCTGGCGCCCTCGCGCACCGCCGAAAGAATCGTGTGGTTGACCAGCTTGACGACCGGCGAGTGCTCCGATGCCTCGGCCGCATCGAGCGATGCGCCGGACTCGGCCGTGGCCAGTTCGATGCCCGCTTTGGCAGTCGGCGCACGGGCCGACTCTTCGCGCCGCTCGAACCGGCCTGCCACCGCGTCCTTATCGGCCTGGGCCTGTGCGAACAGGGCATCGAGGTCGATGGCGTTGCCTGCGCCGCGCCGCTTGCGGATCTGCTCCAGCGTATCGCGAATGTCCGTGCGGGTGGCCAGTGCGATCTGCACCTCGCGACCGGTCAGGCGGGCGATGTCCTCCACCACGAACACGTTGGACGGCTCGCTCATCGCGACGGTGAGCACACCATCGACGTCGAACAGCGGTAGGACGGCGCTGCGGTCGAGGAACTCTGCCGGAAGCAGGGCCTTCTGGTCGCCGGACCCAACGGCCAGCGCGGGATCGCAGAGCTGTGGAGACAGCCGCGCGAACGGGACGCCGTAGGCCGTCGCCAGTGCAGCGACTACGGCGTCTTCGGCGCAGTAGCCCAGTTCGACGACCAGCTCGCCCAGCAGCTTCGTGTTGCCAGTCTCCTTCTGGGCAGCCAGCGCGGCTTCGACTTGAGCTTCGGTGAGCAGGCCCTGGTCGAGCAGGACCTGTCCCAGCCTAAGCGGCCTGGCGAGCGGCGTCCCCAACCGCGATGAATCGCGGTTGGGGTCCCCCTTGGCGGGTTTGTCGGTGAGCGTCGCAGTCATGTGCTAAGTCAGCGTCGCAATTCCCAGCCATTCTCGTGTGGCATGGCCAAGCGAAAGGGGTTTCCCCAGCGCGGCCATGAAGAATTCCCATTCTCCGTCATGCCCGCGCTTGCGCTTGCAGCCTACGGGTGGCATGGGCAAGCGATCGTCGCGGCCGTTGGCGACGATCGCTTGCCCGTGTCTCGCGAGGCATCTCGGCCTTCGGCACGGGCAAGCAAACGGCCGCTTGCCCATGCCACCGTCGCGCTTGCGCTTGGGCATGCCACCCGCCGCGCTCGACATGCCCTCGCTAGCGCAGACTGGCGACGGCTTCGTCCACGCTCCAGTGTCCGTCAAACTGGCTGCTGAGCCGCGTGAGCGCGAGGACCCTTTCCAGCGCGTCCGGCACACCGGCCAGCTTGACCATGCCGAGCCGCTCGAGGCACGTTCGTTGCAGCCAGGTCAGGGCTTCGAGCCCGGTGCTGTCGACGCCGGTGATGCCCGAGAGTTCGACGACGACATCTCGCGTTCCAGAGTCGAGCGCGCGCTGAGCGGCTGACCTGAATGCGCTTGACTCCGGCCCGGCAAAATAGCCGCCGACGGTCAGCACCGTAATCTCGCCCTGCGATGTCATGGTGGTCGGCATTTCGATGTTTCAATCCTTCTTCGTGGCCTGTCCCAGCACGCGCTTAGGCGACGAGAGCGGCTGATTGCGCTGAGCGTCCAGCTCGGCCAGGCGCAGGCGTGCCCACCGGCACATCGGTTCGATCTGAAGGGCGCGGCGGAAGTGCTGGCAGGCCGACTCGATCCGGCCGTCCTGCTGCAGCACTTCACCCATGAGGCACAGCGCCAGGCTGTCACGCGGCTGCGCGGTCAAGCAGGCGATAAGCGAGCGCTCGGCGGCCGCCAGGTCACCCTCTTTCCAGTTCACGTAGCCGTCGATCAACTGCGCCTGCCAATCGCCGGGGCGAAGCCGGTGTACCTCTGCGGCACAGCGGCGCGTCGTTGCAAGATCTCCCTGCGCGATGGCGACACGGGCCAGCAGCAGCCAACACCAGGCCTCATCGTGGCCGGAGCGCATCCGAGAGAACAGCACGCGGCGAGCGTCGTCATATTGCCCGAGTGCCAACAGACTGCTGGCCATGCTGCGGACCAGGCTGGCCTGTGCGGAGCCCGCGTGCTTGTCGACCAACGGCCTGAGGATCGCCAGGGCTTCGGTGTGACGGCCGACCTTGGAGAGCAGCGTCCCGTAGCGCCCCGCCACGGCTGACTCGTCTTTGACGAGGTCCATGGCTCGGCGGAGGTGCGAGGTGGCTGCCCGCTCATCGCCGAGCAGGAGTGCGACTTGCGCGGACAGCACTTCGATCGTGCCGTCGCGGTCGTACTTCGGGCCTTCGTCGGCGAGCAGTTGGCGGGCCTCGTCGGCACGCCCGTCGGCCACCAGGCACTCGACTTCGGCTACCAGATAGTCGACAACCGCCGGGGCCAGCAATCGAACGCGCTGGTACGCGCCGATGGCCTCGTCGAAACGTCCCAGCCGCTCGGCGATGACGCCGCGCAGGTAGATCAGCTCGATCCAGCCGCCGGCCAGGGACTCGTCGGGTGTCGTCGCAGTTCCCGTGCTGGTGGCGTCAACCAGGCCAACTCTCTCACCCAAGTCGATGATGCGGCGGGCAACCGACCAGTCGCCTTTTTCGATCGAGCCCTGGGCCGCGATGATGTACGGGTCGGGCACGCTGGGGTCGAGCGCGAGGGCCTCGTCGGCGGTCTTGATGGCGTCTTCGACGGCGCCGGCGGCAAGCTGTTGCCGGGCAAGCTGGCATTTGACCTTGGCCCGCACCTCGTTCCAGTGTCGCTGCGCCGCCAGCTTGTCGGTTTGGTGGGTGGTCTCGACACAGCCAGTCAGAACTCCAATGGCCAGGGCCAGGCAAACGACTTGCCTCAACCCCGCGCCGCGCCGCGTGACACTAGCGAAGTATGTGATTCGTAGCTGTCCAGTCGGTGCATGTGGGTGGCATGGGCAAGCGGCCGTTTGCTTGCCAGTGCCGGAACTGCGGGACAATCTCGGCAAGCACGGGCAAGCGATCGTCGCCAACGGCCGCGACGATCGCTTGCCCATGCCACCCACGCCACTCATGCCACCCATGCTGCGCGTGTGCGGGGCAACGCCTGGCGCCGCGTGATTGAGTCGAGGTCTAGTCGTCATCATCGTCCTCATCATCATCGTCATCGTCATCGTCGCCGTCGAAGCCGTTTGGTCCGATCAGCGCGCCACGCTCGAAGGGCGGGGCCGGTCGTTCGAAGGGCGGCTCGATAATGCCCTGCTCCGTCGTGATGACCTGCCGTAGAAAATCGCGCGTGACACTGCCCTCGTCGTCCCAGGCCCGGCGGTTCAGAATCTCCTCCTCAAGCTCGATCGCCGAAAGAAACCGGCTGTTGTTGTGCTGGGCCATCTGCGCATCCCAGAGGGCCTTCTTGTCGTCACCTTCGGCGAAGTGCTCGAGACCGGCCCGGTAGTGCGCCTGGGCCAGTCGCTCGCGGCCGTTCCACATCATGCCGCGGCGCAGACCCACGCGCGTGCGCTCGATGTCTTGAATCTGCTCCTGGCTGTCTTTGGCGTACTTGGCGTCGTCTTTGACCACGTGCACGGTCAGCAGAATGATGACCTCTTCACGGGTCGTGCTGTCGGTCTGGCTCTTGAACAGCGTGCCGGCGACGGGGATGTCGCCCAAGAGCGGGATCTGGGCATGGTTGGTCGTGCCGGTCTCGCGGAACAGGCCGCCGATCAGAATGGTTTGCCCGTCGCGAACGATGACGTTAGTAGTCACTTCCGTAGTCTGCTCGAACGGCAGGTTAGCGGCGGTCAGGCCGCCGATGCTGTCTTCCGGATGCAGCTCCATCCGAACGTAACCGTCATCGCCGATGAACGGGCGATAGATAAGCTGCGTGCCGGTCTCGAGGAATTCGACGGTCTGGATGGCCTGCGTCTCGGTGACGGTGGTGGTCAGGTATCCGTCGCGGCGGCCGACGATCATCTGCCCCTTCTGCTTGTTGAGCGCCAGCACTTTCGGGTTGGCGATGACGCTCGTATCGGTGACGCGCTCCAGTGCGCGGATGAAGGCGCCCACGTCATCGTGCACGATCCCGAACGTCACACCACCCGGCGGGACCGCGCTGGTGAAATTGGTGGTGATGTTGCTGTTGAAGTTCTTGAGCTCCGTCTGCGGCAGCGGCCCGAGCGTCAGATCGAGCACGCCGTTGGACTGGGCTCCGAGGATCTCGAGATTCACGCCTCCCAGCACGGTGAAGTCGATGCCCAGCGCGTTGTCGTTCATGAGCTGGGCCCGCAGGATGGTCGCTTCAATCAGCACTTGTTTGGGGCGCTGATCGAGCTGCCGGAGGAGCTGTGCGATCTCGTCGAGCTTGGACGGATAGTCACGAATGACGAGATAGTCGCGCCCGGCCGGCGCGTCGCCGCCGCCCTCTTCGGGCGACGGGCCCACCCCGACGCTGGGCGGTCTCGAGGCCGTCGCCAGGCCGACGTTGGGCGTGAGCATGGGCTGCACGACGAGCAACGCGTCGGCGGCAGTCACGTAGGACAACTCAAAGACGCGCGTGGCCGGCGGCCTTTCGCGCGAGATCATCTCGCCGAGCTGATCGCGCGTGTAGACGTAGATGAAGTTGCCCTCGCGGCGATAGCCGGCGTTGACGGACACTAGAATGGCGTCGAGGGCTTCTTCGAAGGACACGTCGTAGAGGTTGGCGGTGACCGCCCCGCTCACGCCGGGCGCGGCGATGATGTTGCGCCGGCTCTGCAGCGACAGCATCTGCAAGACGACGCTGATCGGCACGTCGGCCACGTGCATTTCGACCGTGCCGCGCGGTGAGACGCTGACGGTTGGCTGGGCCACAGCCGGGGGCTCGGCTGTGTCGGCCGGCTCGTCCGGCGCTTGGCTGCGCGCAGCTGCCAGCGGTCCGCCGGTCAGGCTGAGGGCGAGCAGCCCCAGCGCGGCCGCGAAGGATCTGCAACGATGTTGTCTCTGGGCTGGGAGTCCGTTCCCCGGCGATCCCGTCGTCATCGGTCCGTCTCCATCCTGTAGCCTTTAGCCGTTAGCCGTTAGCCTTTAGCTAACGGCTAATGGCTCATGGCTAACGGCTCGCCTTCATCCGCAGCACGAACCTGTGTTCTCCGTCGGACAACACGACGTAGCGCGGTCCGATTTCTTCGACCCGCGCTCCGTCGAATGTGTCGCCGGTCGTTACGACCCGGTCTCCGATCACGGCCCTGCGTCCGGCCTGGCCGTCGAGCACCGTGAGCGACACCGTCAGATCGGCGAATCGAGCGCTTCGGTCCTGTAACGTCGGGTGTTCTGAGGTGTGGATTTGAGTTTCAGCCGTGACCGGCTGGGGCAATGCTGGAAACAGCGTCCAGTTGGCTGCAAATGGGTCCCGTGCAGGTTCACTCGGCAGCGCATCGGAGTGAACCACGCGGACCGGGGCTGCTTGCGACGCCGCACCGGCTGTGTTCGGCCAGGCGATGACGGCGGCGACCGGGATCGGGCCGGCCGCGGCGCCGGCCGGAACATGCAGGATCAGCCGGCCGACCAGGACGATCAGGATGGCGGTCAGCACGCACAGCGCGCTGGCCTTGCCGGGCGAAGCACGCAGTGCGGTGACGAACTGTGCGAAGAACCGTCGCAATCTCTGCCTCGCTATGGCGTGCCTGACGTACGATCAGACCGGCCGTACAGACGGACGTTCAATTCGGCGAAAAGGCGGTTGCCGGCGCGCGCGTCCGCGTCCGAGTGCTCCGCCGGATCGGCTTCTGAGCGGCGCATCTGCACGCTCACGACGCGAAGCAGCAACGGACCGCATTCCAAATCGCGCACAAACTGGTGCAGCGCCTTAAACGAACCGGTTGCCATCAGTTTCACAGGCGTCGCGGAGAGGGCACCGTCCTGGACAACGGCCGATGGCTCGAGCTGAGCCTGCTGCAGTCCCAGCGTTTCGATCCGTTCGGACACAAACTGCACGAAGGCCGGCAAGGGATCGCCCTGTGACGGTCCGCCGGGCGGCTGATCCAGCGGGTCCACTTGTCTATTCGACGTTTGGGCTGCCAGGCCGACCAGACTGGCCAGGCGCATGGCCCGCGCGTCGATCTCCAGCCCAAGCGCAGCCGCGTCGGCGCGGGCAGTGGCCATGCGCCGATGGGCGGGCAGAGCGACCAGGCCCCCGTAGACCGCGAGAATCAGCGCGATCGATGCGGCCAGTTTGAGCTTCTCGCGATCCACCGAACTTGCCTCTCCGGGCTACTTAAACAGCGGTAGAGCCGCATCGATGCGGAACTCGCGCACGCGATGACCCTCCACCTCGGCCGGACGTGCGTACCGCAGTTGCGGCCGCTCGAAGCACGACGCCGACATGCGGCCCAGCAACCGCCCGATGGCCGCGTCGTCCGCCGCCCAGCCGGTCATCGTGATCTCGCGCCGTTCGCCGCCGGCATCGACAGGCGCGTCCGGTCCGGGCCGGTCGCACGTCAGACCGAGCGAGACAAGGCAGGCTTCGTCAGGCAGCAGACCTGCGAACTCCGCCAGCACGCGGTGAACCGGGACCCCGCGTACAGCCTGTCGGCCGTTCCGCGCACTCGCCTCCACCGCCAGCAGGTCGGCCTGATACGCATCGAGCTGGCCGATCGCCGCGGCTTGCGTCTGCCGGGCCGCAGCAAGCTGTCCCACTTCGCGCCGGACACCTTCCAGCCTCACGGCCTGCACGACAGCCCAGCTCGTCATGGCCAGCACCATGACGGCGATCAGGCCGACGTGCCGCACGCCGCCGCGACGGCGAAGCTGTTGCTGGCGATACCATTCGGGCGTGAAGTCAGGCGAGCTCGCCATGTCATGCCACTCCGCTTACCACAAGTCCGGGCACGTGGCGCTCATCCGGCGAGGCTGCCTCGCCCATCGCCGCGCCCAAGGCCACGGTCCACACGATCCCGCCCGCTTCATTCAGGAAACTGCACGCTTCTGGAACGGCGACGGTTCGAAATGGGAATGCCGCCCGTACCGGCAAGCCGACGGCGTCGGACAGCCGCGTCAACAGCCAGGCGTTGTTGGATTCGCCGCCGATGCAGGTGACACTGTCAGGCCGCGCGCCGCGAAACGTGACGGCGTAATAGCGCAAACAGAGTCCAATCTCCTTGCCGAGCTGGTCGACCGAAGGGGCCAGACACTCGGCGACGCGGGTCGCGTCGGCGCCCTTCCACTCGCCCTTCTGAACCGCCTGCCGCAACTTGGCGGCCGCCGCCGCGTCGACACACGATTCGCCCAGCGCCTCGACCAGGCGCTGGTTCCAGAGGGCGCCGCCCGCTTCGAAAGACTTCACGAAAGCGATCGAGGGTCCGCGGGCCACAACCAGCCGCGAACCGCCAAAACCAATGTCGATGAATGCGTTCGCTTGCTCAGCGTCGTCTTGCCGCTGCAGGAAGCGCCGAAACGGCCGGAAGGCGGCACACAGCGGCGCGTCGACGCTTACCGCTGTGAGGCCCAGGTCGCCCAGCGCCAGCAGATAGCGCCGCGTGGCTTGCCCGTCGGCCACCAGGGCAACGACCTCGTGCTGTTCGTCGCGGCCGCTGCGAACGGTCCCAACCGGGATGAAGCGCGTCTCGTCTTCGTCTTGCAGGCCGCCGAACCGTTCAGCCGCCTCGAAGCGCACGGCGGCGGCCATTTCAGCCTCGGGCATGTGCGGCAGACGCAGGTTCTTGGCCCGCATGGCCCTGTCCGGCAAGACGAGTGCCGCGCGGCGCCCGGCGAATCCGCCCGAGTTCAGCGCGCGGCGCATCGCCGCCACATCCCAGACGGGCGCGTAGCCGCCCCAGGCAGGTTCTGCGGGCTGGCCAGCGGCCGGCACGGATTGCGCGGCGACGACGCGCAGCTCCTGGTTCGCCCACGCCACCTGCAGCAGCTTGATGGCGTGGCTGCCCACGTCGACCGCGATCGGGCTGAAGACTCGGCGCATGGCGTTCAAGCCGGATGGCATCGGGTGGCATGGGCAAGCGTTCGTCGCGGCCTTTTGCGACGAACGCTTGCCCGTGGCTGCCGCCGTTGTTCTCGTTCGCCACGGGCAAGCAAACGGCTGCTTGCCCATGCCACCCAGGCCCAACCAGCGTCTCAGCTAACTCAGCGTGCGCGAAGTTGCGCTGCGTGCGGCATGCCCAAGCGCAAGCGCGGGCATGCGGGCCGCTGGGCATGGCCGCGCTACGCTTGGCCCTGCCACACCAGGTGGCTACGAATCTCGCACGCTCATTTAGCCATCGCGCACGGTGACTCAGCGCACCGGCGCGGGAGCGGCTGCTGTCTTATCGGTACTCTCGATGCGGACTTTCAGCGTCTGCGTCCGCAGATGCGTCAGAATCTCTGACAGCAGCTCATTCGTGCGGGCAGTCTCATCGAGCAACTGCTTCCGCTGAAGGCCGCTGTCGGGGATCTGTGCGACCGCCTGTTGGTCCACGCTCACCGGCCCGGTCCACACGCGGATGCACGTGGCCAGGACCAGCACGATGAGTCCTCTTCGCCACCACTGACTAGCCATGCTTGTTCGTGAATCGCCCATGACGTTCTCCCGCTGATTCGATGCCGCTGTTTGTCGGCTGCGCAACGAGCGCACAATAATAGCGCGGTCCGCCGTTCAACTGAGTCGAACGCGGACGCGCGCCGTATTCGTGCACATGCAACGATGATCGCCCGGCGCGATCGCCGGGTGGCTGCCTCCGCGTCACAGCGCCTGGTTGGCCACGCTGTCGTTGGCCGTGAACTTGCCGTTCGTCTCGTCGTAGCGCCAGCCCGTCGTGTTGGTCGCGGCTGTCGCGTTGCCGACTGTGGCCAGGTTGTTGTATGGATTGACCGGGATCGATTGCAGATACGGCCCCAACTGCGGCGTGCCCGTGGTTGTGCCGTCAGCGTTGGTCTTGGCGGTCATGGCCGTCGTCAGATTGGCGAGCGTTGGGTAGGCACTGTTGTGCTGCAGGCGATAGAGCTCAAGCTGGCCACGGATGGTCTGCAGGTTGGTGGTCAGCGCGCTCTTCTTGGCGTCCGTGGTGGCGTCGCTGAACTGCGGAATGACAACGGCCGCCAGGATGCCGAGAATGATCACGACGATCAGCACCTCGACCAGCGTAAACGCCGAACGGCGTAGTGATCGCACCTTCATCATGGAGTCTGCTCCGTCAGCGAATCGGCGATGTCGCTTGACACCGGTGCATCGGCCAGTTGAAGGGACGCCTTTATCGTGCGCGCCAGCGCATGGCGATGTGCGTTGCGAGGCAGGTCGCATAGATGCGGCAGTGACAGGGGCGCGAACGGCGGTATTATCGGGTGTTGGAGAATGGCCCGAGCGCCGAATCTGCCTGGCTGAGGAGTGTACTTGTCCGAACCACTCGTCATTATCACGGGGGCAGGTCGAGGCATCGGCCGTGCCATCGCGCTGCGATTCGCCGCCGAGCGTTACTTGGTGGTGGCCGTGGCCCGCAACTCGAACCAACTCGCCGAGACAGCGGCCCAGGTTGAGGCGGCAGCCGGCCGTTGCTACACACACGTCGCCGATGTCTCGTCGGCCGCTGAAGTCGAACAGGTGGTTGACTCAGCTTTGCAATGGCACGGCCGTATCGACGTGCTGGTGAATAATGCCGGGCTGGCTCCGCTGGCGACCGCAGCCACCATGCCGCTCGACGTCTATCAGCAATGCAACGGCGTCAACATCGACGCCGTCTTCTACGCCTGCCGCGCCGTCTGGGACACGATGCGTCGCCAAGGCGGCGGCACGATCGTCAACATCTCGTCGCTATCCGCCGTGGATCCCTTCCCCGGCTTGGGCACCTATGGCGCGGCCAAGGCCTGGGTCGTGGCGTTTACGCGCAGCCTGGCCGAAGAGGGCCGGGCGGACAACATTCGCGTACTCGGCGTCGGACCGGGCGCCGTCGACACGCAAATGCTCCGCGGCCCCTTCCCCGATCTTCCAGCCGAGAGATGCCTGCGTCCGCAGGACGTGGCCGAGACGGTCTACCAAATGACCATGCCCGCCTACCGCTACGCGACAGGCCAAACGCTGTACATTTGCAAATAGCGGATGCGCCGGGATCCGTTAGCGACGGTATCGCAGGAGCACATCGTTGTACGTCGCCGCTTTGTTTGTCTGGCCCATGGTTTCGTAGACGGTTATCAGATCTTGCACAATATCGATCGTGCGGTCATCCCCGTGGCCGATCATCGCGGCGACTCGCGGGTAGGCGCTGCCCAGGAGCGGTTCGGCCTCGGCGTAGCGTGCCTGCTGGATCAGGCTCCGGGCCAGCACGCACTCGGAGTAGGCCGTTAGCCAGTGCTCGGGTGACAGCACGTCGCCACGTGACGCGACGCATTCGCGAAGCAGGTCCTCAGCGCCAGTTGCGTCGCCCTGGCCCATGCGAAGGACCCCGAGCATGAGCAGCGCGCCCGAGCGATGAAGGTGATCGGGCGGCAGGGCCGCGGCCCGCCGCTGGAGCTGCGCCGCCTCGGCGACCAGCTCGCCAATCGCGGGCTGGTCGTTGGCCGCCACGGCCAGAGACGCAAGGTTGTATAGCATGCCGCCGATGGCGGTGCTGTCCTCGGTCAGATGCGTGCGGTAGATCGCGAGCGCTTCGCGGCTGAGCGCCTTGGCCTCGGCAAAATCGCCGCGCGTCTTCCGCAACCCGGCGATGGCCGACAGGGTAGTGGCTACGTCTGCCGGCCGTGGCGGCTCCAGCGCCATGCGCAGACGCAGCGCCTCGCGCAGCGTCGCCTCGGCGCGATCCAGCTCGCCGCGATTCCGGAGCACCAGGCCGATGGCATGAACGCCGGCCGCCGCTTGTGAACTATTCGCCCCGAACCTCACTCGGTACGACTCGGCCGTCTGGCGCATGCGCGCTTCGGCTTCATCCCATTCACCCGCCGCGTCCAACACCGACGCAAGGTTGTAGCGGGCGCCGTCTGTCGTCGGATCGTCCGGCCCGTGGATCGCCTCGACCATCGCGAGCGACTCGTGCTGGAGGCGGACCGACGTAGCCGTATCGGCCTGAGCGCGGCGGATCATGGCCATCGCCGCCAAGATCTGCGCCCGCCGATTCTCGAGCACCGGCCTGCTTGGCAGAGCGTCAAACTTGGCCCGCGCTTCTTCCAGCAGCGCCCACGCTCGTCCCAGCTCGCCTTTGCGGCGTAGCACATCGGCGAGCGTATAGAGCGTGTCCGCCACGAGCGCGCCATGGCCGGCGGTCGCCTCACGCCGCAGCTCCAGCGCCCGTTCCATGGCGGCTGCCGCTCGGCTGAAGAGTTCCAGGCGCACGTATTGCCCCGAAAGCGTTGCCAAAAGCGTTGCTTGCGTCAGGGGCTGGTTCTTCAGCCGCTCGGGAATGACGCGCACCTCGCGATCCAGCAGCTCGCGCACCGTGAACGAGCCGCCCAGCGAATCGACGTCGGTGCCGCGCCCGGTCGGGTCGAGCGTCTGAAACAAGTTCACCAGGTATTCGCTGACGGCGCGATTGGTGTCGGCCTCCGTTCGGGCGTTTCGTTCGGCCGCCTGTGCCCGCTTCAAGTTGGCATCCGAACGACCATACAGACTGGTCATCCAAATACTGAATCCGACCAGCGCGCCGATGAGCATGGCCGACAGTGCGGAAGCAGCCTTGTGACGGGCCACCAGCTTCCGCACATGATAGAGCCGGCTCGGTGGCCGGGCCTCGATCGGCCGATTGGCCAGAAACTTGCGAATGTCGCGGGCCAGGTCTGCGGCTGAGGCGTAGCGCCGCTCGCGCTCCTTCTCGAGCGCCTTGAGCACGATCGTCTCGACGTCGCCGCGCAGTGCGGGGTTGGCCCCTGACGGACGCCGCGGCAATTGTTCGCGAATCATCTGCGCTGCCTTCGAAAGCGAGCTGCGCGTCACATCGTACGGCAGGGCTTCGCACAACAGCTCGTAAAGCACCACGCCGAGCGAGTAGACGTCGCTGCGCGTGTCGACCTGGTCCGGGTCGAAGTCGCATTGTTCGGGGCTCATGTATTGCAGCGTGCCGACCATCTGGTGTGCGTCGCATTGCGTCAGGGCGACGGACAGGGCCGAGTCGTTGGCGCGCGCCACGCCGAAGTCGATCACCTTCGGATCGCCGGCCGGATCGACCAGGATGTTGCCCGGCTTGAGGTCGCGATGAATGATGCCGTTCTGGTGGCCGTACTGCACGGCGTCGCAGACACGCGCGAACAGCTCCAAACGCCGCCGCAGTGGCAGCCCGTGCTCGTGACCGAACGCAACGATGGTCCGGGCCTCGGGCACCAGCTCCATCGCAATGTACGGCACGCTTGCGCCGGTTCCTTCGGCGTGCGAGCCTGGGTCGACGTGCGTGCCGGCCGCGTAGACCTGGGCAATCGCCGGATGGCGCAGGTGGGCGAGGATCTGCGCCTCGTACTCGAACCGGCGAAAGGCCGACGGCGAATCGATGCCCAGACGCAGCACCTTGAGCGCCACCGTCCGGCGCGGCTGCTGCTGGACGGCCTCGTAGACCGTGCCCATGCCGCCCGAGGCGAGCACGCGCACCAGCTCGAACTCGCCGATCCGCCGACCGCTCAGGTCCAGGCCGGCGGACACGCGGCGGAATTGCGTCGTCAGCGTCCCCAGGGCAGGCGACTCGATGAAGGACGCGGCCTGATCGTCGGCGGCGAGCAGCGACTCGACTTCGGCCCGCAGCTCACCGTCGCCGGCACAGGCTTCGCCCAGAAACGTGGCCCGATCGGCCGGCGGGCGCTCGAGCGCGGCGTGGAAGACGTCTTCGATCTGACGTGTGCGGACGGCGTTCACGCGGCTCACCGTCCCATCTGGCGATAGAGCCAGGCCTTGGCGAATCGCCACTCGCGTTTGACCGTACGGGCCGAGATGTCCAGGATTTCCGCCGTCTCCTCGACCGTCAATCCGGCGAAGAAGCGCAGCTCGACGATGCGGCTTTTCTTGGCGTCGAAGTCGGCCAGCTTCTTGAGGGCCTCATCGATTTCGATCATCTGATCGCCGCCGATGGCGGCCTGCTCGAAGACGTCGGCCGAGTCGTCCGTTGCGTGCATCGACAGACTGCCAGTTCCGGGGGAGAACCGAATTACGTGCCTCATTATACCCCGCTGGCCCTTGCTCCGCCGCTTCGCGACGGCCAGCCCCGGCGTGCCAAGGGCTGGCCCCGCACGGAGAAGCGTTTTCGCATGACGTCGGGGATACTGGCCCGCAAGTTCCGAGCCTGGGGAGGCTTGACACCAGCCCCACCGTCCGAATAGCCTTATGCGGTCGTTCAAGAACGGTTTACGCAAGGAGAACACTAATACAATGCTACGTACAAGACTGGTCAACGCTTCGTTTCTAGCGTCCGCCGCCGCAGCAGTCCTTTTGCTCGCGCTGACGGGATGCGATCCGTGTAGCAACCCTGGTGCCGCTACGGTCTGCACGACCGTTTGCGGCAACCTGGGTAGTTGCACTGCTTGCTGCCGAACCAAGCACGGCTCAGTGGGTCCCGGTACACCGGGCGAGGCGTGTGTGCAGGGATGCACCACATTCTTCAACATAGAGGAGAGCGGAGGCTTTCCAGATTGCCCAGTTTGCACCCCGGAGTACACGTTTGGCTCACCGGTCGGCCCAGGTCCGGACCAGTATCGGCCCGGGTGCCTCGACGACGCCTATGATGATGTATTTGCCGCGCTTCCGAGCTTCTGGAGCACGGCGGCGACGCGCACCTTTGTGTGCTCTCTAACCGCATCGGAGCGGGTCGGCTTGCTCGCGGACATCGAGCAGAATCAGACTCAGATAGCGGAGGTCACCCAGGAAGAGTTCAGCGACTTACTGCGTGATGTGCACCGCGCCGTATCTGATACACTTGAGCAGCTAGGCTTGGAAGGCGATGGCGCCGCATACACCGGTTACGTCAATAACCTGCTGTACGGCCTCTGGTGGTCGAACTATGGAGGGCCGAACTAGCCGATTGTCCGCACAAACGGTGAGACCGCACTCGTCGGCGCGACATGCTGCACATGAACCTGGCAGGAGGGTTCTGTGAGGCGTCTGACACTCAGTCCCATCGTTGGTGGCACGGTCGTCGCTGGCATGTGTGCGTTGCTGGTCTGCGCGCCGGGTAGCGATCCTGTACGCTCCGATTCGGCGGACCTCGTCAGTACCCTGATCCGGTCTCCAGCATGGTTCAATGTACGGGAGCGCCCAACTGGAGCTTCGATGGCCGGGCGTATGGTCCTGATCGAGTTCTGGGCGACGTGGTGTGGACCCTGCCGAGCACAGATCCCCACGCTGAACGACCTGCACGATCGGTTTGGTCGTAAGGGTCTGGTCGTGATCGGAGTGACGGAGGAAGAAGGATCGGTTGTATCTGGGTACGTTACCAAACTCGGGATACGCTACCCGATTTGCGCTGGGGGGCCGCGGACCAACCCGACGGATGCCTTGCCCCACTGTATCCTGCTCGCTGGCGACGGGAGTGTCGCTGCCGAGGGGACACTCGTTGAGGCCGCGCGGGTTGCCGAATCGACGCTGCGCGACGCGCCTGAATCCACGGACTCGGGCTTCGCCTCGGAGGGCCGAGCTGCGGGTTGGGTCGATCCGCGGCCGCCCGGCGCGGCGGAACACGACGCAGCAGCGCTAGAGTCCACACTCCAAGCAATGTTTCGCCATCCTGGAGGCGTTCAGGCGCGCGACCTGCCCGACCTCTTCGCGTTCTATTGGAAAAACTTCCCACTGGACGGCTGGCCCGGCGACGCGGCACTCCGCTTCAGTGCGTGTCAAGCAGTCATGCGAGTGGTTGCGCGCGACACAGGCGCGCCCAGCACCTCAGTGCGGGCCGATGTGCGGAGGGAGCTGCTGGCTCGCCTGAGAGCACGTGATCCCGCAGCGGACAATCGCGGTTGGATCGCCAAGTACGTCGCGGCGGCCTGTGACGTACGGGACGAGGAAGCGATAGACGCGCTGCAATCTGCGAAAGAGCACGAGACGCACCCGTTAGTGGAGATGGCGATCGCCGAAGCGCTTGAGGCGCTCGGCGACGCTTCACATCAATCACCGATCGTCGGTTCTCCACTGGACGAAGCCAAGCGGCGCTACGACGCGGCGATGGACACTCTCAAGGCTAAGCTGCTCGGAGCGCCAAGTGAGTTCCGCGCGTACCATGACTACAAGCACGGCCTCGAAGCGCTCTTCGCAAGCGGTTCCGTACAATCCTGCTTAAGCACAGTATCCAAGGATTTCGAGAGGCACGCGAGCACGAGCTCGAGCGACCTACTGATCCGCTCGGAAATCCTCGACCACTTGACGCCGCTTCGGATTGCGCGCACGCTCACAGTCGCCGAGTTGGAGGCGCTTCAGCGGACCGTATTTCACTGGCTAAATGCGGCGCCGGATGGCGATTGGAGACTTCGCCAAAAAATCCTATGGGCACAGAACGGAGTGGGTCTTGAGCATCTCGACCGGTCGCTGGTCCTCGCTCGCCTCGATGAACTCATCGCGCAGGAGAAGATCCGCCGCGTCAGAGCGTATCTCGAATACATGAGGTTCAAGGTGCAGAGCGGGCACGAGCCAGACTAGCCCGGATTATTCATGAGCCTCGCGCCATCGGGCGACACGTTGACCCGCCAGCGTTGCAGCGCCCGCGGCCCGCGGCCTTGGCGGCCGGGGTTCTGACTCGCGCGGCCGTTCAGAATCGG
>Ga0187892_10004696_pt1 | contig 22550 bp, 22 predicted proteins | sample MA1701073metaG_FD_139345 | JGI IMG/M metagenome (GOLD analysis project Ga0187892, IMG submission 139345) | Bio-ooze microbial communities from a basaltic lava cave in the Kipuka Kanohina Cave System on the Island of Hawaii, USA - MA170107-3 metaG ... | reverse complement strand
CACCAATTCCTCGGCGAGCTGCATCCCCAAGCCGCTCTGGTCGATGGCCAGCCGCCGCACCCGAGGTATCTTCAACACGCTGCCGAGCAATTCAAACTGCTCGTCAAAGGGCGCCTGTCGAAGTTCCACCGCCCCGCACCAGCGCAGTTGCCGGTTGATCCGCCGCAAGACGACCAGGACGGAGAGGTCGTGTTTACGGCCCACGTCGTAACCGGCATAGAAGTCCCCGGGCTCCAACAAGGACTTGGCATTGAGGTGATAGGCCAGAATGTCATCGACCCTCGCCAGCAGCAAGTCATAAGGCAGCAGGGCGTGATCCGCGCCGAACTCGATGTCGGCGACCCCGTGCGGGATGGCCGCCGAGGCGCCGGCTCCTCCGGTGTGAACGGGCGGCCGGTGGTCGATCACTCGACGCTCTCATTGTCCTGGGCGGGCAAAACGTGCCACTTGGGATACACGGTGCTTTTTCGACTGGCGGACCGATTGTCGCGCCGACCCAACCAGTACATCACGCCCGATCAGCTTCTCCGTGACGTCTGGGAAGGCGGGCTGCGCTCGCCGGAGACCATCCGAAGCGCGGTCCGAAACCTTCGAGAGCGTCTCAGCCTCGCCGGGATGGACGATCTGGCGGCGGCCATCCGAGGGCATGGCGGGCGCTACGGCCTCATCCTCCACGACGGCGAGTGATCATTTTGCACGAAAATTGCACGCAAATTCACCCCTGGATTGCACGGCGGTCCCGCATACTGAGCCCGTGCGCGATCGGTGGCGATGGCGTTTGTTCGCACTCCCTGATCGGCGCATGACCGAGGATAGAGATGGCTGACAACGCGGACGACCGCCAGCGCCCCTGGTGGGCGCGAGACAAACTGCCCAGCGAGTCGGTGGCCCGGCCGTTTCGCGCCGTCGCTTATTACCGACATTCCGCGCAGGACCGCCAGGAGAACTCGGTCGCTATCCAGCAGGAGCAGGTCCGGCAATGGGCCCAGGCCAACGGCGTCGAGATCATCCACGAGTTCGCCGATCGCGGAAAGTCCGGGCTGACCGCCGAGGGCCGGGATGGCTTCAACGACATGATGGACAAGTGGGTCAAGCGGCGGGATGACTTCCAGTTCGTCCTGTGCCTGGATGTCAGCCGGTGGGGAAGATTCCAGGACTTCGACCTGTCAGCCACCTACAGCGCCGACTGCAAACGGCACGGCAAGCAGGTCATCTATACCACTCTTGGCAAGCCCAAACCGGACGACCCACTCTATCAGGTGTTCGTACAATTCGAGCGATTCCGTGCGGCGCAGTACAGCAAGGAACTCAGCGACAAGGTGTTCCGCGGCTGCGTGAAGATCAGCCAACAGGGCTACTGGGCTGGAGGCAAGCCGCCCTACGGCTTTCAGCGACTGCTGCTCGATGAAACGCGCAAGCCAGTGCAGGTTCTGACGGATGGACAACGGAAGAGCATCCAGAACCAGCGTGTGACGTTGGCTCAGGGCAACGGACAGCAGACGGCCACGGTGCGGCGCATCTTCCAGGAGTTCGCCGAGGCCCGTTGCGGCCCGAACCAAATCGCGGCGAATCTCAACCGCGAAGGCACACCATCGCCCGGCGGCGGTGAGTGGGATGGCTCCAAGGTGCGCCGCATTCTCGGCAACGAGCAGTACATCGGCACGATGGTCTACAACAAGACCTCGCAGAAGCTCAAGACGCCGTCGCGCCACAACCCCAAAGAGGAGTGGATCAGAACCGGCGCAGCATTCGACGCTATCATCGGGCCCGCGACGTTCGACGAGGCCCGGCGCCTGCTGGCCCAGGCAGCCCTACGGTACACGCCGGAGTTCATGCTCGCCCAGCTGGAGCGGCTTCTCCACGAGCACGCACTCCTGCGTCCCTCACTCATTCGGTTGGATTCAGAGTCGCCGTCGCCCGCGACCTACGCCAAGCACTTCCTATCCCTGGACGCCGCCTACCAGCAGGTGTTCCGGATCGCGCTGGCGGAGGTCAGGACGGAGGTCGAGTCCTTGCTTCGAGGTGTCGTCCCGGACGTAGAGGCCTACGATGACTTCCTGGTTCTCAACCGCAAGTTCACAGTTCTGATCCAGCCATCCGTGCCCGTTCCGCACGGCTACAACCAGTATTGGTATTTCCGACCCGACGTGCGCGGCGCGGTGGACATCACGTTGGGCGTACCCGTGTCCGGTCCGAAGGGCCCGCAGATCCTGGGTTACTTGGTGCTGCCGCGCCTGTTGGTCCAGGACCGCGGGATTCGTCTCTTCGGTTCGTCCAAGCCGCGCCTGGATATGTACGGCTATCACGGGCTTGATGTCATTTTCCAATTGGCGAGGTCGTCATGAATAACGGTGCGATTCTGCTGATGAAGGACCGCCGACGGGAGATGATCCCGATCGACAGAATTCGGGTCATCAACTCCCGGACGCGGGACGAAAGCCAGTTCGCCCTGAACGTGCAGAGCATTGAGGCCAACGGCCAGCTCAAGGACATCCGGGTCAACGATAAGTTCGTGGCCAAGGATGGGTTCTATGAGCTGATCTGCGGGGAGGGCCGTTTGATTGCCCAGAAGCGACTCGGCAAGACCCACATCCGCGCCGAGATCGTCACATGCACCCGCAAGCAGGCCTATCTGGAATCGCTGGTGGAGAATCTGGCCCGCAGCCGGCCGGGCACGATGGACTTCGCCCGCGAGCTGAAGGCCCTGCACGACGAGGGATGGGAGTATGAGCAGATCGCCAAGGTGGCTTGCCGCAGCGAGGAGTACATCCGCCAGTACATCCGGCTGGTTGAGAACGGCGAGGAGCGGCTAATCCAGGGCGTCGAGCAGGGCATCTTCCCCATCTCCTTCGCCATATTGGTGGCGCAGAGCGAGGACGCCAGCATTCAGAATGTACTCATGGATGCCTTCGACCAGGGAATCGTGAACTGTCAGAACTTCGCCAAGGCGCGGGCGATCATCGCGGCGCGGACAGGCCACCGAAAGCGCCGGGGAAGCCGCGGGGCGGCGCCGGAGTACACGGTGGCCAGCCTGACCAACGACATCGTGAACACGACGCAGGCCAAGGACTCCTTCGTCCGCGAGGCCCAGAGCAAAGAGGGCCGTCTGTTCACGTTGCTGGATGGCCTAACGACGCTCTGGCAGGACGTTGGTCTCTTGGAACTTTTGCGGGCCGAGGGCCTTGCCGAGCGACCACAACTGGCTGGCACTTACAACTTGGCCATGTCTGCGTGAAAGGTGGACGACGATGGACGAGTCGCAGGGATTGGACATTCCCATCATCAAGCTTCGACCGCTGCGCGAGCGGAGCGTCACCAAGCGGGAGTACCAGCGAATCTTGGCCAGCATCAAGGCCACGGGGTTGATCGAGCCGCTGGTAGTGTATCCCGAGGGCGACGGCTACGTGATTCTCGACGGTGTACAGCGCTACCACGCCCTCTTGGAACTGGGCGTCGAGATCGTTCCCTGCATTCTGGGCACGCAGCGCGAGGCCTTCACCGGCAACCGCATGGTCAACCGCGTATCGCCCGTGCAGGAAAACCGCATGATCGAAAAGTCCCTCCAAGAGCTGGATGAGCAGACCATCGCGGAGGCCCTGGGCCTCGGCGGCATTTCCCACCGATTGCGGAAGACGCTGCTCAAGCAGCTCCACCCGGACGTCGCCGCAGCCTTCGACCAGGGCAAGATCACCCGCACCTGCGCCAAGGAGCTGACCCATGTTAAACCGCCCCGGCAGAGGGAAATCCTGACGGCGATGGAAGGCTACAAGGACTTCAGCATCGCGTTCGCTCGGGCGCTGATCCTCAAGACGCCGCCGGGCCAGCGCGAATCGCGAGGGCGGAAGCGGGGACCCTGGGACAAGTCGGCCCACCGGAAAAGCGAGTTACTCAAGAAGCTGGCCGAAGCGGAGCAGAAGCACGACTTCTACTCGCGGCTTTACAAGCAGTACACCGTGGACCTGCTGAAGCTCGCTATTTACGCGCGGTCGGTGCTGACCAACAATCGGGTTCGGGCTTACCTGGATGAGCACCACCCTGCCATCGTTACGCGCTTCGAGGGTGTCATCGCCGATGCGAAAGGATAGCCGTCATGGTCAAGTGGACGCGCGAGCAGATCATCCGGCAGATTCTCCGTCGGGAAGCGGCAGGGCTACCGCTCACGCCGGGCGGCGAGAACGGCGTGGAATCCAACCTTTACCAGGCTGGCACACGCATCTTCGGGTCCTGGCGCAACGCAATGAAGTCGGCGGGCATCGCGCCCGATCGTGCCCAGGCGCACGAACAGTGGTCGCCGCCACGGATCCTGGCGGTGATCCGTACTCTGGCACGCCGGCGGCATACTCCGCGCCGCGCAGAACTCAAGGGCCGATTCGGTTCCCTCTTGCAAGCGGCACGTCGCATCTACGGCTCGTGGCCCAAGGCGGTGATCGCGGCCGGGGTCGATCCGGTCAAGTTCCGGCGAGTTTCCCCCTGGACGAGAGAACGCATCATCGAAGCCGTACTGACCCGAGCCTTGAAGAATGAACCGCTCAACAGCGGGGCGGTCCGGCCCAAGTCACTGGTGGAAGCGGCTATTCGGATTTTTGGTAACTGGAGATCGGCGCTCGCCGCCGCGGGGCTGGACCCCAGACAATACGCAGGTCATTCGTCCGGTGGTAGCATTGCCATTGTCGACACGCCGAGACCGATCCAACAGATCGGCCATGCTTTCGACGCCCAGGGTCCAATGTCGGTCGTCGCGAGGACGGCCCGACACTGGTCCGCGGAGGAAGTCCTCGAAGCCATCTTGGCACGCCTGCATGGGCACAAACCCATGAATGCCGTAGCCGTTCGCAACGACGACCGATCCCTGTATTGGGCGACGAAGAAGCGATTCGGATGCTGGCGCGGGGCGCTACTTGCGGCCGGGTTGAACCCGGACGAATTCCGCAAACACGGCGGGCACCGGCGCGGCTCGCAAGCAGATGATCGACTAAGCGGTTCGTGTGTTGCCCATTAGCGGACCACGTTCATCTCAGAAGGCCAAGTGTTGCTTATCGGCTTTGGGAGCTGGACCGATGAACCAATTGTGGACCAGGAACTGTGGCCAGCTCGAGGTGTCGCCGAACACGCCTATTGCCCTCGGCTCTTTTATTATATGACGGTCGAGGGAATCTTCGCGCCCAGCGCCGACACCGAGCAGGGCCAGGGCGCTCACCGGCGCGTGAATCGGCCAAGCGCTGGCAGCATTGAACGAAGCGACAAGGATAAGGGCGACGGGCGAAAGCCGACCGAGAAACTCGAAGAGAACGAGGGTGACCCCGATCGTCCGCGACCGGTCCGCAGTTTGGCACTCACCAGCGAGCGGCTCGGCCTGACCGCGACGCTCGACCTCGCGGAGATCGATGGAACCCGCGCGGTTCCCGTCGAATACCGCAAGGGCAAACCTCGACGTAATGGCGGCGGCCAAGTCGCTGAAGCGGTCGACGAATTGATGGAAGAGCCGCGGCTGTTGCCGGGCCCCGAGGCGTGGCCGACGGATCGCATTCAGCTCGGCCTCCAGGTGTTGCTGTTGGAAGAGGCTGGGTATACCGTACCTGAAGCCTACCTCTATTACGCGGCCGAACGGCTTCGACTTCGCGTCAAAGTAGACGACGCCTTGCGCCGCGACGCGCTCGCGGAGCTCGACGCGGCGAAGCACACGGCCGAGGGCCAGCGCCCGCCGCCCCTGGTCAACGACCCCCGCTGTCCGCGATGCTCACTTCAGCCGATCTGCCTGCCGGACGAACTCAACCATCAGCGGCTCACAGCTCTGACAGTGGATGGCCAACCGATCGACGAACGACTCACTCCCCGAAAGCTCTGGCCACCGCGCGATGATGGCATCCAGGTCGTACTCCAGCGCGAAGGCGTCCGCGTCGGAGTGCGCGGTCAATCCGTGCGGATCACCGACAAGAACGGCGAGGTGGTCCGCGATTTGCCACTGGCCAACGTGGAATCGCTCGCGATCGTCGGCCCCGTCCAGCTCTCAACGCAGGCGCTCGCCGTGTTTGCGGAGCAGGAGGTGCCGGTCGCCTACCTCACCGCAGCTGGCCGACTTACGGCGATGATGGATCCGCTGGGTCCGACGAGCGCCGCAGTCCGCGCCGCACAGGTTCGCGTACTGGACCGCCCTGAAAAGGCCCTCGAACTCGCCCGCGCAGTTACCGTGGCGAAAATCGCTAACCAACGGACTTTGATCATGCGCAACCACGCCGATCTGCCGACACGGGCAGCCGCCGATCTTCAAGAATCCGTCACTGCCGCTGGGCGTGCTGCGACGATGGACCAGCTGCGTGGCCACGAAGGCAACGCGGCTGCGATTTATTTCCGGCATTTCGCGGGCATGTTCAAGGAGGGCGTCAAGGGGATCGCTGACCGGTTCGATGCCAACGGCCGCATGCGTCGCCCGCCGCCGGACCCGATCAACGCCGTCCTCTCCTTTGCCTACTCCATGTTGACCAACGAGTGTACCGCAGCCTGCCGATTGGCGAGTCTCGAACCCACGCTGGCTGCACTGCATGCGACGCGACCCGGTCGCCCGGCGATGGCGCTTGACCTTATGGAGCCCTTCCGTCCGCTGATCGCCGATTCGGTCGCCGTTTCTGCGTTCAACCGGGGCGAGCTGACCGAGGGCCACTTCCTCAGCACCGCTGCGGGGTGCGCCTTGACCGACTCTGGGCGCAAGGCGTTCTTCGCAGCGTATGGTCGCCGGATGGACACCGAGGTGACACACCCGGTCTTCGAGTACCGCCTGAGCTACCGCCGGATGCTCATGCTGCACGCGCGGCTGATCGCTGCCTGGTTACTCGGCGACGTTCCGACGCTAGCATTTCTGACCACCCGCTGAGGTACCGTCATGCGCCGCTGTTACCTGGTTTGCTATGACATCCGTGATCCGAAACGGCTGCGGCGGACCCACAAGTTGATGAAGGCCTACGGCGAGGCGTGGCAGTATTCGGTGTTCTACTGCACTCTCAAGCCCATCGACCGCGCCCGGCTCGAGAACGCTCTGCGCGAGGTCGTCAACCTCAAGGTGGACCAGGTCCTGATTGTGGACCTGGGGTCCAACGAGGAGGCCGCCCGCGAAGCCGCCACCACCCTCGGTCCGGGCCTGCCTGACCAGGAGGCCGGGATTGTGGTAATCTAACGGCTGCCGCGGGTTTTCCGACCCGTGGAGCCGACCGCGATGCGGTCGCGCCGTTGGAATCCGCTCGTGGCCACGAAAAGCTACAAGATTCGCCTGGACTTGCGCCCGGGTCAGCCGATCGTTGATCCCGTCCGTTTCAAGTTGCGCGCTCACGAGATTGCCTCGACGCAGAAGTGGCTCAACGAGACGCGTGAAGCATTCAACGCTGGGGGCGACTATCTCACCGGCTGGTTACTCAGAATGCACCGCGGCGCCGGTGTGTGGCGCGAGAAACGGGATGGCATCTGGCGCGAGTGGCAGGAGATCACGACACCGAAGGAACTCGAGGAAGCGAGAGGGCGGAAACAGAAAGATCCCGATTCCATCACGCCGCTTGAGAACCGCGAACTTCTCGAGGTCTTTGCAGGCAATGGCAAGGCCGAAGCGGAAGCGATCGAGCTGGCCGAGTGCTGCCGCCGTATCGCCAAGGAACTGTGTCCACCAAGCGAGGACAGCTCCGGCGCCCAGATGCCGCGGGACGACTTGGACCTGCTGACAAGCAGTACGTCAACCGCTAAGGGCCTTCGCGCGCGCGGCCCGAGTCGATCCGGTGCCGCAAAGAAGATTTCAGGAAAGCGACCAGGTTGGGCCTTGCAGAAGGCGATCGGCGAGGAAGCGGTATCTGCCGGTTCGCTCGATGCACTCATAACAGCGTTGAAGAAGCGCGAGGAGTTTCTCAGTGCAAAGAAGGATGGGGAAAAAAAGATCGCGGCGTTGCGGAGCAACTACAGCACAAAGCCGTGGGGTGACGTAAGGACGCAGCTTCTCGAGGAAGATCGCAAGCAGATTGTGGAACTCGTAGCGAGTGCAGGCTCTCTCGATGAACTCTGCCAAGGGCTTCCCAGCTTGACGTGTATCCCGCGCGCCGATGTTTCCAAGCTACAGAAGAAATGGCGCAAGCGCTTTGAGAATAGCAGTTGGGACGACGCCTCAGAGAAGCTTCAGCTGGAGTACCGCAAGCGCTGGGTCATCGCCAAAGAGAAGGCGGAATCAATACGGAGCAAGTCTGAGGAGTCAGGCTCAATCGCTGCTTATAAACGCCTGTTGGAGGCGGGATGTCTTCCGCTTCCCGGTTTCGCCTCCGTCGGAGCCAAAGCAAGTATCATCCTTGGTCCGCTCAAGTTGGGAGAGGTTGATAGCGAGTGGAAGCGTGCCATGTGGAACATGGCCGGTCAGCGCGTGAGAAGCCACCTCGGCTGGGTCCGCCGCAGGGCAAACGAACGGATGCTGTGGGAACTGCGGACAAATCTGTTTGAGCATGGGGGATGGATTCGGACTAAGCGCGACGGCAAGGCTGTCAGGCAGGAAGACCTCACGCCGGATGACATTCGGTTCAAGGCTCCGCCCGACTCAGAGATCGGCGACTTCCAGCAGCGGGCCGCGTACGGCGTCTGCCAATGGGTCAAGGCCCTCCGCCAGTATGAAACGGATGAGATACCGAAGCACCTCGAAGGCGTCGCCTTCGGCGCGGCGGAACAGCCGCGCATCCGCCAGCGGACGGCCAAGGGTTGGGCGAAGGTCCGCGACAAATGGATCGAACTCATCGACAAGGCACAGAAGGCCGACAAGCCGGTCCCCTCAGCGGACGACCTGCTCGAAGCGTTCGACCAGATGCGGACCAGGAAGACACGGGACTTTGGCGACCGGCGGCTCTTCGAGTGGCTCGCGGGTCCTGAGCGCCGCTGGCTCTGGGACCGCTCGGACAAGGAAAATGACAACGATTGCGGACGCGATGACCGGGACTGCGTCGCGGCGTTCATCGCCCACAACGAGCACCTGGCCGACAAGCCGGACTCGATCACGTTCACACGAAGTGATTCTGTCAAACACCCTGTCTGGCCGTTCTTCGGCGAGAACTCAGCCGTTGAATACTGGCTGACGCGGGAGCAAACACCCAATGGAGGTGCGCGCCTGGTGCTGGTCCTCAAGCAGTTGCTGGCGCGGCAACCGGACGGCTCGTACTCTGCGGTCGATTGCGTGAAGATTGCCCTTCGCGGCTACGAGGACTTTGAGAAGAGCTTCGCCCTACCCGACGATGCAGGAGATGTTTCCGCTAAGCAGGCCCTGGTGTTCCGGGATGACCTCCTGGGCGGCCAAACCCGTCAAGGCACGCTCAGCGGCATGAAGCTGACGTGGGAGCGCGACGAACTCGAGGCGTCGAATCGGAAAAGCAAGCCGACGAAGGAGCAACCGCGTATCTACGCGAACTTCAGTTGCGATGCTGGTGAAGCAGCACTGCCTGATTGGCTGACCAAGCACGTCGGCTCCGACCTGAAACTGAAGAAGCCACGCGATGGCATGACGCGGGCATTCTTCCTGAAGAAGACCATCAGCAAGGACGGCGCCACTGAGGACGGCGGAGCAGGGCTGCCACCCGGACAGCGCAAATGGCCGAAAGAAGCGATCGAGAACGGTTTCACTGTCCGCGGAACCGACCTGGGCTATCGCACGTCATCCGCCGGCGCGTCGTGGCGCCTGTGGTTCGACAAGCCCGCGGGGAAGGTGTCATGGCAGGTCGGAACGTGCGAGGAGAAACCAGTGTACGCAGTCCTTGAGCGCACGTCAATGGTCTCGCTCCCCGGCGATGGCGAAGCCGTGCCGGACGATGAGCAGGCCTTGCGTGACCGCCTGTATTCCCTTCGCACCCGTCTCAACCTGAACAACGCCCTGCTGCGAATTGCCCGGCTGCTGGCGCTCGACGCAGTCATCCAGCGGAAGCTTGATGGTGAAAAGAAACGCAAGCGATCAGACGGTACCACCAAGCGCGTTGGCATCAAGTGGAAGACCGAGACAAGAAGGCTTGATGAAGCCGAGGTCACGGAGAACTGCCGCAAGGCCGCCGAACAACTCGTCCGCTGGGCATCGGCCGACGCGATGAAGGAATCACTGAAAGCAATCGGCCACAAAGGCTCATTGTGGCATTGGCTTGCCGCTCAAGATCGACAGCTTCAGCCGCTTGGCGAGAAGGTTCCGACGACGGAGGTGCCCACAGAGAAGGAAGCCAGGGAGCAGGGCAAGGATCGCGATACCGCCAAGGCCAAGCGCAAATCAGAGGAAGATGCCTTTGCCGAAGCCGTTGTCAAACTCCGGGACCCGCTGGCCAAGGCCCTGTGCGATGGCCATGATGCCGAGAAACGCCTTCGCGCCACGTCCGGTCTCTGGTTCGAGTTCGATCGCGCACTCCTGCGCGAATTAAGCTACAGCGACCGAGTCAACAAAGGTGACAAGCGTATCGTTTTCGAGACGGGACTGTTTCGGCTGCTTCGCAAGCCTCCGGTCACCAAGCATCGGGACCGCAAAGATGATGCGAACAACCTGCCGCATGGGCGCACACACCGTGGCGGACTGTCGATGGCCCGCCTCAATTTCCTCGACGACGTGAAGAACCTCGTCCGCCGGTGGTCCTGCCGACCGCGTTGGCCGGGTGACGTTCGCCGAGTCCCCGAGGACGCCAAGTTCGATCGCTGTGATACCGAGCACGTCGACAACCTCCGGGAGCATCGCGCCAAGCTGATTGCCCACGCGGACGTGGCTCAGGCGCTGGGCTTCGAGCAGGACCTTCGGCGCGGGCTGTGGCGATATGGGGACGCCTCCGGAGAAATGCTGTGGCACTGTCCCGAGCGCGGCCACTTCTACTGCGCGAAAGGCGACGCACGCGCGCAGCGTGCGGCACCAGCGGACCTCAATGAAGCGGATGCGCTGTATCCGCACCGCGCGTATGACCCGGCGCACGTACTCGTCTACGAGGACCTGACCCGCTATAAGATGAGTTCCGACCGCCCGAAAAACGAGAATGCCGGGCTGGCACGTTGGTCGCATCGCCGGATTCTCGGCTTTGCGCAGCACATTGGCGGTCTTTTCGGCGTGCCGGTCACGACGGTGGACGCCCGCTTTTCATCGCGGTACTGCTCGCAATGCGGCGCGCCAGGTTGCCGCGCGGTTCGGTTCGATCCAGCGTGGTTGAACCAAGGGTGGATGCAACGGATTCTCCAATCGAACGACATCCGTGACGCAGCCATGAAGAGCGTTGCGAATGACGTTCGTGCCAAGATCGCGGAGAAGCCTAACGCATTCCACCGTGAAGCAGATCGCCCGTGGGTGTTGCGCGACGGCGGAACACACTTTGTGTGTGCCAATCCGAATTGCCCGGTTCGCTCGGCGCCGATCGACGCGGACGAGAATGCGGCGGCCAACATCGGTCTGCGATTCCTCCGCGGCGTTGATGGTGTTCGAGCTACGATCAGCGCGAATGGCAAGGTGGCAAAGAGCATCGGTTACGTACTCCCCGGGATAATGTTGACGCAGGCCGGTGGTGGGGATTCGTCGCAAGGCGAGCCGTACTGGCGCGACGGCTCCGCCGACGGTCAGTCAGCCGGTTCTTCCAGGAAGCGCAGGGAAAGTCGGGAGAAGCGGGCACCCGAAAGCAACATTGAGGAAGAGAACGAGGACGCGTCCGGCCGTACGCGGTATCTGTTCCGCGACCCCAGCGGCGGATTACGCTGCCGCGACCACTGGTTCGAGGGGAAGGTCTTTTGGGGCGTTGTGGCCCAGTCCTGCGCGGCTGGAATCAAGGCCGTGAACGCCTCCCGCGTCGGTTCGGTCGACGAGGATTGAGCGGAGAGCGTCGGCGTGGTATACTTCGGACGTCTCGGGAACGTGTCTTCAGCCCGTGCCCCCTGCGGCCCAGCCCGGGGTGAATTCGCCGGGTGATCCTTGACGGATGGCGCTAACCGCGCCTGACCCGAGCGCATCGATCAAGCCCGCGTCGGCCCGCGGTTTTGCGGACGGCTGCGGGGGCTCTTTGGAATGTTGGACGACGCGGCCCCTCCCGCCGGTCCCGCGAGCGTGACGGTGGTGCAGGGGGGTCCAGAGCACGCTCGCGGCCGCAGTGGCGGCCTGATTTCGCCGGTTTTCGTCGCCCGGAGGCTGTTCACATGCTGGCGGATTGCCCGAATCAAGCTCGCACTCGCAGCAGCATCGCTAAGTGCCGCTCATTGCAGGCCTTGCGAGGGCGGCGGCCGCGTCGGCCGACGCGGTCATGATCGATGGACACGTTTGGGTTCCGGTGCGGCGAGTACAAAGAATCGTGGCCGCGTCGGCCGACGCGGTCATGATCGATGGACACTCGCAGACTATCCACGGCCCCGCGCGGAACGTCCGCGCCGCGTCGGCCGACGCGGTCATGATCGATGGACACCGTGATCTTGTCATGGTCGGCATCCTCCTGCCGGCGGGCCGCGTCGGCCGACGCGGTCATGATCGATGGACACCGGACTATCCTGGTATTTTTCCCACCCTATCTCTTCGCCGCGTCGGCCGACGCGGTCATGATCGATGGACACCTGTTTATTTCGCCTCACCCACGAGCGCCTCGAGTAATTGCCAATCCGGTATCGAACCATCGGTCTGGTACGCCTTCCGGGCGGCGCGGATGGCGGTGTGGAGGTCGCGGAATTCCTGGGATTCGTCCTCGGCTTCGTGGAGGTGGCCGATGGCGCGGAGACGGTGGGCGTAGCCGTCGCGGGTTTCGGTGAGCAGGACATAGGCCGCGCCCAAGTGCTTTTCGATGCACTCGAGGCACGAAGCGCGGGTAACGGGAGCAGGGTCGGGTCCTGGATCATGCGGTGTGCCGCCGTGATCTGAGAGCGCGTCCGCTGCCGCATCTCCATGCGCGGTGGCCCCGCCAGGCAAGTTGGCGACGCCGCGACAACCGCAGCCGCCCGTGGGTTGGGTGACGATCGGTTGGACCTGACCGGCTTGGCGACGGACGATTGTGTTTACGGGGCGACGGGCCAGCGCGGTGGATGCATTGATCCGGCGATTCTCGAAGTGCTCGCCGATCCGCTGGGCGTAGAGGACTTGGTCACCGAGGACGGCACACTTGTAAGCCGGCAGGCCGTCGCATTCCAAGATGTTTTGTTCGCCGGTCGCCAGGTCGTACTCAAGCGCGAATACATCGGTTTCGGTCTGCCACTGGGCGCTGATCAGCAGCTTGTCGGGCATGTCGGCGCGGTAGGACACGCGGTATATGAACGCGCCGGGAAGCTCGATATCGAAGTCGCCCGATGGCTGCCGGACGTGGATCAGGTTCTCGGGGTCGGAATGTACGAGCCGATCCCCAAGCACGAAACCCGCGCGGGTGGCTTGGATGGCCACCGGCTGGCTCAGCGTGTCCAGGGTCGGACCGTCCATGCGATAGAGGTGGTACAGCGGATTGTCGCTCGCGCCGCCCGCGATGAAGGTCACATGCCAGCCGGTGTCATCGTGCCAGGCGGTCGGTGAGCACTCGGCGAGCTCCCCGTTCAAGCCGGTCGCGAGCCGGCGAGGTTGTTGACCCTCGATAGCCATCCACAGCTTCCATCGCCGCGACTGGTTGGCCGCATCGAAGTCCTGAGGGCCGGATCGACAGTAGAACAGCACCTGCTTCCCTTCGCCGTCGCGGGTCAGGAACGGCATGTGCGTCATCGCATTCGGTTCGTGGATCGTGTCAAACATCGTCACTTAATCCTCCTCACACGGGCTCGGGGAATGGGGGCCCGACTACCGGCTCGATGTCGCCGTTGCCGCCGCCTCCGTTCCCGCTTCCGCCGTTCGCACCGCACGAATAAACACTCGACGTGGGCTGGCACGTCCCCGGCCAGTTAATCTGCGTGCCAGAGGCCGAGCGGCAGCCGATTTGGAGTTGCATGTAGCCGTTGTAGTAGTAGCTGGTACAGAACTGGCTGGGCAGGTTCACCAGGCGGCCGGTGCTGTCCACGCACCCCGCTCCGTACCACGGGTACGCACCGGGATAGCACGAGCCGGTTTCGATCAGCCGCCAAAACGCGCACGGCGTGGCCCTGCCCGCTCCCTGGTATGGTGTCAGGTTCCAGCACGGCGCGGTGTTACCGTTTGTGACGAACGAGGCCAGCACGTACGGCGTGCAGCATTCCGAGCAGCGGCCGCTGGTGGTGAAGAGCTGCGCCTTGCCCGTGGTCCGCAGGCTGCGCTTGCCGACCTTGAACAACCTGGCCTTCCCCGCAGTGGGCATCCCGTCACTCCATCACCCTTGACACGGCAGTGCCCACTTCGTGGGCCGTCCGCCTGCGGCGGACGCGTGCTTCGCACGCACTGACGAGTCAAGGGTCAACTCGCGCACGCTTCCTGCTCGACCATCTCGTTGATCCAGCCCACCACGAGCTGCCCCTGGGCATTGAAGTGAGCGTATCCGAACGTGGCCGCGATCATCCAGCCCGCCGACGGGCGCTTCCACTTGTGTGGTGAAGCGGTCGGATTGACGGCGGTGGCCAGCGTCTGACTGGTGACGGGGTCGATGACGCTGTAGGTCCAGCTTGCTGGGGTGGTGTTCGTGCCTTGCGAGCCGCCGGTCTGGGTCAGATTCACGGGAAACACCGTGGGCGACCAGCGGCCCAAACGCACGACCGCCCACTTGATCCCCGTGCCGCTCTCCTTCCAGAGAATCTGCGCCGCGCCCCCGCCGGCGCTCTTGAGATTGGCGGCTGAATTGTCCGCAACGTCGGCGTGCCAGTGGTTGGCGTTGGCCATGTCGATCTTCACCGGGCAGACACCCGACAACCAGCCAAGGCCGAGCGCGCCGTTGCGGATCGGCTCGGCCAGGATCACGAACTTGCCCCAGTGATTGGCCGCCGTGGGCACGATGCCCGAAAGCGCCACCCGGTTGCGGAATTCATCGAGGTTGTCAGTGGGCGTGAAGACCGGCGCGCTGATGCCCATAATCTCGAACCGGGCGCGATCCGCGCCGCTGGCGTTCTTGACGAGCACCATGTCGGCGTCGCGCGAGGTGGACAGTCCGGTGCTCTGCTGGCTCAGTTTGCGGCGCTGATAATCCTGGGCCGCATCCACGAAGGCGTTGTAGGTACTCGCCGGAATGACCAGCGGCTGGCCGCGTTGAACCTTCTTGAGCACGTCGGCCATCGGTTACACTCCGATGCCCAGCAAGGAGAAGTTGCCTTCGTCGTAGACCTTCTCGATGTAGGCGGCGATGGGTTTCTTGACGATGGCCTTGGCGACGGTGTCCTCGCTATCGGCGTAGCGGACCCACATGTACTCCCAGCCCTTCTTGGCGATGCCCACGATGGGGCCGACGACCAGTCCCGTGCGGTTGGGCGAACCGGCGAAGCGATAGGTGATCTCCCAGTCGTCTGCGCCGCGCTTCGATCCGGACGCACCCAGGAACAGGCATTCGCCCGCGGCCAGGCCCTTGAACGAGGCGTTGTTCACCTTGCCGGTGAGGTTGAACAGCGTGCCATAGTAGGCCGGGGTGACGAACGCGGCGTCCAGGAAGTGCGTTTCCGAAAAACTGTACACCGGAATGGTGATGTCCACGCCCTCGACGCTGTCATGCGTGACGCCGACCGCCCCGCCGAAGTTCGGCGCGGCGCCGCTGGCGGCGTAACTGGCGATGGTCCCGAGCGACTGCGTGATGTGCTGCGTGCCGCCTGAGGTGTCGAAGGCAAAGGAGGATTCACCGACCTCGCTCGGCGGCCGGATGCCGTAGCGCACCGTGGCGATCCACTGGCCTTCGCCGGTGGTCTCGTCCACCCACTCCGGCTCGATCTGGATCGACTGCCGGACCAGGCCGTCGTAGCTGGTGGCGGTGGAGTTTTGGATCAGCGTCTTGGCGGTCAGATCATCCGACGTGCCGGTCAGGATGTACGTCATCTCCACCGAGGCGTTGTCGCCAGTGGTCCACTTCCGGCTGTCGAGTTTCTCGGTGAGCGTTACCGGCATGGTTCATCTCACGAAAACGCCGTCCGATTGTTCCGCACGTCCAGACGCAGACCTTCGACGCCCTTGGCGGTGCGCTCCGTGGCGCTGGCGATGCGGTCGTCGGCCGAGCCGGCCTGAAGGCCCAGCAACGCCGAGGCGTTGAACGTGCCGATCACATTGATGGTCCGTTCCTTGGCGGTCTCGAGCAGATCACCGAGGCCGGTCAGGCTGGTGCGAATCTTGCCGAGCAAGTCCTCCGGGCCTTCAATCTCTTCCGCGTCGTCGGCCGCTTCCTTGGCAGCGCGCTTGCGTCGCGCTTCAGCCAGGGCGTCCTGCCATTCCTGGCGCGCCCGGGCGAGGTCGGCCTCGTTCTCGGCGATGCGCCGCTCGTATTCGGCGTCGAGCTCCCGGTGCTTCTCGAGGTTCTGGCGGCCAATCTCGGCCATCGCCTCCTCGTGGTCGCGGGTAGACTTTTCACGGTCGCTCTGCCGTTGGGCCTCGCGGTCGGCGATGGCCTGGCCGGTCTCCATCTCGATCTGGGCTTTCCGCGACTGGTAGTATTGCTCCGCGGCGCGGTTGGCGGTCTCGGCATCGAAGCTCGAATCGAACTGCTTGCGCAGGAAGTTCCACGCTTTTGCCAGCTGCCGGCCCGTCCAAGCCCAGGCCTCCTGCACCCAACCGGTGAACTGCGTCCAGGTCTTGGAGAGGAACACCGTGGTCTCGATCCAGCCGGTCTCCAGGGAGTGCCAAACGACCTCGACGGCGGCCAACAAACCATGCCAGGCGTCGACACCGATCTGGATGAAGAAGTTGCGGAAATCGAGCCAGGCCTTCTCCAGGAAGTTGATGCCCCGCGTCCACTCCATCTTCAGCGTCAGCCAGAGGATCTTCGCCGCCAGGGCGATGTCCCCCGCAGCCAGGGCGTCGGCGATGCCCTGATAAGCGGTGAGCGCGTCCTCCTTGAGCACGTTGAACTTTTCACCAAGCCAAGCGAGGGCCTTCGCGCCTGCGCCGGTGGCATAGAGGATGGAAACGCCCAAGGCCACGACTGCGGTGATGACCAAGCCGATGGGCGAGAGAAGCAGCGCCAGCACCGCGCCGAGCAGCTTCAGCGCCGTGCCCACGCCGGTGATGACCACGGCCAGCACGCCCAGCGCCTTGGCCACGCCGGTAATCGCGTAGCCCAGCACCACCAAGCCCACGCCCGTCGCTACAACGGCAACGGCCACCTTGAAGATGGTGACGATCAGTTCCTTGTTTCGCTTGATCCAGTCCGCCGCGACGGTCGCGGTCTTGGTCAGCCACTGCGCTGCCTGGGTCAGCACCGGCACCAGCGCCGAGCCGATGACGAAGACGTTCTGCTTGAGCACTTTCCACATGATCTCCAGGGTGTCGCTGAAGCGCTCGGCGGCCTTGGCGTCCTCGGTGGAGATGGTCAGACCCAGCTTGCGGGCCTGTTCCTGGAGCTGTTCGATCCCCGCCGCGCCGCCCTCCAGCATGGGCAGAAGTTGCGTGCCGCTGCGCCCGAACAGTTCCATTGCCGCTGCGGCCCGGATGGTGGGGTCCTCGATGGCGGCCAGGCGGTCGGCGATCAGCTTGAACTGCTCCTCAGGCGAGAGTTTGTCGAGGTCGGCGACGGTCAGGCCGAGCAGTGCCAGCGCGTCCTGGGCGCTCCGCATCCCGCTGGCGGCGTCCACAATGGTTCGCTGCATCTTGCGGATGCCGTTCTCCAGCACTTCCATGCTGGTGCCGGACAACTCGGCGGCGAAGCCAAGCTCCGACAGGGTCTCGACGGAAAACCCGGTCCGCGCCGACATCTTTGCAAGGTCGTCGCCCATCTTGGCGAAGACCTTCGTCGCGGCGATCAGCGGCGCGACCACGGCGGAGCCGAGGCCGGCGAGTTTGAGGCCCAGGTTGCGGACGCCTTCCCCGAAGGCCTTCAGCTTGGCCTCGGCGCGCTTCAGCCCGCGCACCAGCCTGCTGTCGTCGGCAAACAGCTCGACGAACGCGCGACCAGCTCGAATGGCTCCCGTCGAAGGCATGCGTCACTCTTTGCTTTCGGGACTGCGGTTGAAGGCCTCCCGCAGGACCGCCATGTCCTTCAATTCAATCGCTTCGCCGCGCTTGTCCTTAGCCGAGTACGGATCGAAGTCGCTGGGCTTGAAGGGCCGGGTCTTCTTCGGATCGCGGTTGACGTTGGCGATCAGCGTGAGGATTGCCGACGTATGCCCCCACGCTTCCCGCCCACGGGCCTCGGCCATCCACAGAAGTTCGCGCAGCGTCAGCGGGCCGGGATCGACTCCGCAGACGCCGGCGAGTTCGTAAACGACTCGCCAAGGGTCGTCTCGATGGCCGCTTCGAGGTCCAGCTTGTCGATCCGCGTCTCGATCCGCGCGACAGCCATGTCGATCATCCGCCGCTGGGCCTCGACGGCTTTGGCGAGGTCGCTTCGGCCCAGGCCCCGGAAAAAATGGACGAGTTCCTCGTACAGCGCCGTCTGCGCCGCCAGGATCGCCTCACCGCCCAACGCGGCTCCGAATTGTTCGTCGGTCACGCCGGCGGTGTCGGCCTGCGGCTTGATCAGGGCGAAGATCACGTCGCACAGCAGGATCACGTCGGTTCCCAGCCGGGTCAGCAGCGGCGGATCGCCGGATTCGAGTTCCAGCAGGTTCACGTCCAGCAGGCCCTTGACCCGCTTGGCCGCGTCGATGGTCAGGGCGATGGTCCACGTTCGTCCGGCGGTATCGGTAAAGGTCTTCATGATTACACCACCACCCACTGGTCGAAGTCCGCGAGCTTGGCCGTCACCGACACGGTGATGGCCTCCTCCAGGGCCTCGTTGCGCGAGAACGAGGTGATCGAGAACGAACCCTTGGGTCCCTGGGCCCCGGCGACGGTCTTCTCCTGATCAAGGATGGCCAGCTCGAGCGTGCCGCTGGTCAGGAACGCGTTCTTTACCGCGTTGAATCCCGCGTCGCCGGGCTGCCAGACCATCTCGAACTCCGCGGTGCATTCCCGCAGCGTCGGGGCGGTGGCCCGCCAGCCGGAGTTGGCCCGGGTGGTGATGTCCGCCTCGCCCGCTTCGAGATTCAATGTCACGTCGCGGACGTTGCCCATCTCGGTCAGGGCCCCGAGGGCCGCGCCTGTAGCGCCCTGATAGATTTTGGCATTCATGCCCAGAATGAAGGTTGGCATACTCTTGGCCTCCTATGCTTTGATGCTGCTTTCCCACATGGCCGGCAGCTTCGGCTTCTCCCGCTCGAATGCCGGACCCATGAACGGGCGAGCCGCAATCCTTATGCGTCGCTTTTTCCGTTTGCCGCGCAGGCCCTCGACCACCGTGGACGTTCCGCCGTGCTCGAGGGCGTGCGGCGCATCGCCGACTTTCTGGTTCAATCGCTGCGGGCCGATGACCACGCTGCGCCGGTCGCGGTCGTAGCCGAAGAAGATGAAGTTCCTCAGCAACCCGGTGTGCGAACTCGGCGGCTCGCCCGGGGCGCTGGCCCGCTTGCGCTTGCGGATGCTGTGCCGGGCACCAGTCCGCACGAACGCCCCGAACCGCGACAGTACCTTCCGCGTGGCGCGATCGACCGCCCCGGTGACGGCCTTCCGGTCTAAGAACATCTGCTTGGTCACCATGCGGATCATGTGGTCATCACCCGTAACGTCAGCGTCAAAACGCTGGTGAACTGGCGCAGTTCGCCCAGATGCTCCTGCGAATAGATGGGCGTGTTTTCGGATTTCACCCAGACCGCGTTCCCGAACTGCCTCGTTGCCCGAATGAACTCGGCGATCTCCTGCACCAAACCCATCAACTCGTCGATCTCGGCGTCGTCGCCGCTGGCCAGCTTCTTCTGCACACCGATGTCGATCTGCACATCGGTTTGCGCCAAGCCGCGTCCCGCGGTGGTCAGTTCAACTCCCTTGGGCACCACAGTGACATGCAGGTCCTTGATCTCCTGGAGATCGAAGGCCGCGCGATAGGCCCGCACCGCCGTGACTGGCTGACTTAACGTCTGACCGTTCAGGGCCGCAACGATCGCGTCGGCGATGTCCGTGATCAGCGCCATTACGTGCCCCTCGCCGCAGTCACTGCGCTGACGAGCCAGTCGACCGCCGCCGTTTCTTCGGCGTCGAGCTGGTCGAGCACGGCACGGAGGTTCATGCCGCCGTCGACCTGCGCCTTGATCGACTTGGCCGTCACCGCCAGGCGTGCCACCTGCACGAATGCCGGGCGCTCGTCGTCAGGCACGGCGTTGACCCGATCGATGTGCGCCTGGGCGGCCTGCCGCTGCTCCGGCGTCATCGCGTCCAGTCGTTGCTGGCGAAGCCCGTCGAGGTCAGCCTTCCGCTGCGCCGGCGTGCGGTTGATCCGGTCTTGCACTTCCTGGGGGATGTCGGGGGTCACAGGGGGCATGTTTTCACCTCACGCCGCGAGTGCCTTGCTGTAGCCGTAGGCGCGGTCCAGTACGAACAATGGGTTGTCGCTGAAATCCAGGATGCGGCCCTCGCGGCGAAGCATCACGATCTTTCCGCCGCCGGTCATGCGGCCGCCGATGCGGATATCCTTGTAAACGTTGACAATCGCGGTGCTGAAAACGGAGAGCAGCCCGGCGGTGGCGACGCCCAGATAGCCGAACACCTCGCAGCGGGCACTGGACGTCAGCGTGAGCGTACCGTAGACGAAGACTGCGCCGCCGAGCTCGATGGTGACCACCGGAGTGTCGTAGAGGCTCAGCGTGCCGCCGGTTTCGACGCTGAAGTCATCGCGGATGACGGCCTGGCCATTCCATTCCACGTAGCAGAAGCCATAGGCCTGGATCGTCCCGCCGACTTCCAAGGTCAGCACGGCGTAGTCGAAGATGTCGGCCAGCCCGCTCGACTGGATGGTCATCTGCCCCTGGATGCTCGCCGTCGCGTTGGTCGCGAGGAAGAAGCCGGTAGTGACCGAGAGCGTGGCCCCGGGGTAGATGGTCAGCTCCGCGCCATTCCACACGTAGACATAATCGCCTTCGGAGGTCAGAGTGCCGAGTACGATGATCTCGCTGCCGCCATAGGCGTCGAGTGCACCCAGAACCCTGAGCGTGCCGGCGCCGGCCACGAGGATAAAACGGCCGGGCGCGAGCGAAGCATACTGACCCGCCGCGAGCGTGACGGTGTGGCCGGCGGAGATGACAACATCGTCTACGCTGAGATTGGGAACAGCTCCCTGATTCCACGTGCTCGCCGTGTGCCAATTGCCGGTTTGAATGCTGGTAAAGGTCGCCACAACAGTTCCTAGGCGAAGACGCGGTACACCACGCCCTGGTTGTTCACTACCACCCGCACGAAGACCTTGACCGCATCGTCGATGCGGATGACGACGCCCTCGTAGTTGCTGGGCAGGATGGGGATGTTCTGTCCCGCCGAATCGCCGATGAAGCATGGGGCGGTGTTCTGCGGATTGCCGTTGTTGTCCACGCGAGCGCCGATCCAGACGAACCGACACGGCGTGGACGCCGCCACCAGCGCCTGCGGCGTGGCCGCTGAAGGCACGGTCTTGGTGCCGCCGATGAACGAGGCGCAACCGGCCACGTCGAACAGCGGTGCGCCATTCGGCGATACCTCCACGTCCATCGTCTTGAGCCAGCGCCTCGGCACCTCAGCCTCCGATCACCAGTTTCCACACCGCCGCGACGGCCAGAGAAAGTACCGACGCCGTAATGATCCAAAGCAGCTTCGACCGCACCGCCTCAGCCGATTCCAGTCGGTCGAGCCGCAACAGTATCCCCAGCCGGCCGTTCCCCCGGATTGCCTCATCCAGCCGATCGAGCTTCGCGTGGATGGCCGCGAACTCGCGGTGGCAGGCACATTCGTGTTGTTCAGCGTCGCAGTTCACGGGGTCTCCTCGTCGATCTGCTTGGCGTGAATCCGCAGCATCCGTCCGTGGGGATCACTCGGCCGGTAATGGCCGGCCCCGCCCAGGTCCAGCACCTCAAAGACCAGCACCTTTGTTCCGTTCGTCACCCGAATCCGATCACCCACCTGCGGCCTGGTCGCCGCGCCGCCGAACACGAGTGGGTCAGCCGAAACGATGAAGTCTGTGGCCTTGGCCTGCACAATCGCGCCCGCATCGTCGGCGACCTCATAGGTCGTCGATCCCAGCGTGGCGGCGATGTCTACGGACTCGATGCCGCGCTGATAAGTCACGAGCCGAGACAGATGCGCCTGCCGCATCCCGTCCAGCCAAGCGGTGCCTTGTTCGAGCAGGTCGGCCACGGCCACAGTCTCCCACTCACTGAAGCATGCGGATGCGGACCGTGGTGTCGGCGTCCACCGCGGCGCGGACGCACTTGCCGATCAGCTTGTTGCCCGTGGCAGTGGTCGTCGCCTGTTGCGCGGCGGCGTTCCAGTAGCAATTTGCCCCGGCCGAGATAGCCGAGCCCACGCCCGTCGCCTTTGGGAAGTCGAAGACGCCGGTGACCGCCAGCGATCCTAGCTTGTTGGCCGAGATCGCCAGCTTGGCCACACCGACGAGTTCACCCTGAACCACGACCGCGCCCGCGGCCACATCGGCGGCCGGCGTGTAGTCGACCGCACCACCTTCCTGCACAAAGTTCACGAGTGCCATTCT
>Ga0187892_10004695_pt1 | contig 22551 bp, 24 predicted proteins | sample MA1701073metaG_FD_139345 | JGI IMG/M metagenome (GOLD analysis project Ga0187892, IMG submission 139345) | Bio-ooze microbial communities from a basaltic lava cave in the Kipuka Kanohina Cave System on the Island of Hawaii, USA - MA170107-3 metaG ... | reverse complement strand
CGCAGCTTGGCGATGATCTGGTCCGGGGTGTGTCGCTTCCCTTTCATCTTGAGCCTCCTTGCCCGGTTCCCGGGCAGTAGAGACTCTCACAACCACTGGATCAAGTTTTGGGGAGCAGCTCAGCGTCGCAAACGACTTCCCTACAATTCGTTGACGCCCTCTCCCCACTCTCGTAGCCTAGTTCCAACCGTCGTCTGGAATCGTGTTTTCATCACGAGGATTGCTCATGAAGTTCGAGAACCTGACTGCCCCGACCACCGGCAAACCGATCACGTTCTCCAGCGGAAAACTCGCCGTTCCCGATGAGCCGATCGTTCCCTTCGTGGAGGGCGACGGCACCGGCCCGGACATTTGGCGGGCGTCCGCGAGGGTTTTCGACGCGGCGGTCGAGAAAGCCTACAGGGGCAAGCGGAAGATCGTCTGGTTCGAGGTCTACGCTGGGCAGAAATCGTACGACAAGTACGCGACCTGGTTGCCCGAAGACACGCTGGCGGCTTTCAAGGGCTATCTGGTGGGCATCAAGGGCCCACTGACTACGCCGGTCGGTGGAGGCATTCGGTCGCTCAACGTCGCCCTGCGTCAGAAGCTCGACTTATACGTTTGCCTGCGGCCGGTGCGGTACTTCAAGGGCGTGCCCTCGCCGGTGAAGCACCCGGAAAACGTGGACATGGTGATCTTCCGCGAGAACACGGAGGATATTTATGCCGGGATCGAGTGGGCGGCGGGCACGCTGGAAGCCAAGCGGGTGATCGCGTTTCTGCAAGACGCGATGGGGGTGAACAAGATTCGCTTCCCGGCCACGAGCGGCATCGGGGTCAAGCCGGTGAGCAGCGAGGGCAGCAAGCGGCTCATCGCCGCCGCCATCCGCTACGCCATCGAGAACAAACGAAGGAGCGTGACCCTCGTGCACAAGGGCAACATTCAGAAGTTTACGGAAGGGGCGTTTCGTGACTGGGGGTACGAGCTCGCCGAGGAGAAGTTTGCGGACAAGACCTACACGTGGGCCCGCTGGGAACGCACCAAGAAGGAAAAGGGCGAGGAGGCTGCCAATGCCGACCAGGAAAAAGCCCTGGCCTCCGGCAAGATCCTGATGAAGGACAGCATCGCGGACATCACCTTGCAGCAGGTGCTCACTCGACCGACGGACTTCGACGTGATCGCCACAACCAACCTCAACGGCGATTACTTGTCTGACGCCCTGGCGGCTCAGGTGGGCGGCATCGGCATCGCCCCCGGCGGCAACATCAACTACGACACCGGCCACGCCATCTTCGAGGCCACCCACGGCACCGCGCCGAAGTACGCCAACCAGGACAAGGTCAATCCCGGCAGCGTGATCCTTTCCGGCGAAATGATGCTCCGCTACATGGGGTGGAAAGAGGCCGCCGACTTCATCCTGAAGGGCATGGACGGGGCCATCTCAGCCCGCGAAGTCACCTACGACTTCCACCGCCTTATGGAGGCCGAGGGCACCAAGGCCAAACTCCTCCGCTGCGCCGAATTCGGCCAGGCGGTGGTGAAGCACATGGGTTAAGATTCTCGACAACCGGAGGATGCCGTGCATTGTCGTTTGGGAGTAAGCCATGAGTGAGGTTGACGCGACGGCGGAGGTTTTCTACACCGCGCTGAAGGCATTATCCAAATCGCAGCGCGATGCCGTACTTGTGCGTATCGCGCGGGACAAAGTGCTCAGCCGCGACCTGCTCGACCTCGCCACGGTGGCTGCCAGGCGACATGAACCATCTCGCCCCTTCCGACGCTACCTAGCGGAGAAGCGCCGCGGTCGATGAGCGCTACATCGCGTTACGAGGTTCGGATCAAACGGTCTGCGGAAAAGGAACTTGACCGCATTCCGCAATCCATGGCTGAACGCATAGACTCCGCCATTCTGGCATTGGAGAGTGACCCAAGGCCGCGCAGTTGCAAGCGACTTCGCGCTACAGATGTGCATCGAATCCGGGTCGGGGACTATCGCGTTCTGTACACAATTGACGACGACGTGCGCGTGGTTGAGGTCATGGCTATAGGTCATCGCCGGGACGTCTACCGCGCGCTGTGACTTTTCGGCGCGTCACGAGCGGAGGTTCCTCGCTGAGCCGCGAGACTGGTCTACGGCCGGTTGGGTCAGCGCGGCGCGGCGCCCATGTTCCAATAGGGATCGACGCGGTAGTAGCGGTGCAGGTTCTCCGCCCAGCTACGGTCGATCATGTTCGGCCAATCATCGCCGGTGAAGGCGGGCGCGTTCTTCAGTTGCTCCGCGTTGATGCTCAGTTGGAAGGTATTGTCCGGCCGCGGTTGCAAGGCGTTCCAGGGAATCGGAACCCGCCGGTCGCCACTGCCTTCGACGGCATACAGCACGCGGCCGTTCTCTGCATCTACCACCACTTCGCTGATGATCCCCGCGCGCGTGCCGTCGGCAGCGCGAATCTCTCTACCACGCAGCTCGCTCGCCCTTTGCAGGCCGGCGGGCCGCTGTACCCAGCGCTGTCCGTAGGTAGGGGACCGAACCGGATCGGATACCAACTTGGCCGGAGTGCGCGATGACGGATTTCGTGGGTCTGTCCAAGGGGCGGGGTTGTCGGCTACCGCGTCGCCGACCTCCCACCATGGGGTCTGGTTGTAGGAGCGGAAAGTGTTCAAGGCGAACTCTTGGTCGTTGAAGTCCGGCCATTGACCCGTCGGAAAACTCATGGCGCTGGGCAAACGATCCGCGCGGACGCTCAGGTTGAAAGCGTTGTCCTCAGCGGAGTACCGGCTGGCTTGCCAGGGAACCGGAAAGAGCCTTCCGTCGCCTTCGTGAACGTCGGAGAACGAATTGATGCCGTAAACGATGCGTCCCGAATCTGGGTCGATCATGAAATCCTCGACCTTGCCGATGCTTACGCCATCGCTCACGATCGGCCGGCCAAACATGTCTGACGACCGTTGCCAGTGTTGAGCCATCATGAAGTTCGGATCGACTCGTTGTGAGGGTTGCACCGCTGGGTTCGACGGCTGCACCGGGGTGATCGGTGATTGTGCCGGCGGCTGAGCCGACGGCTGAGGCTGGTTCTGCGCCTGGGCCACCGAGACACAAGTGAGAATACAGAATGCGATTCCGTTTCTGGGATTGAGAGTCATATCTTGTCTCCGATCTCGGACGATCTCGTTTCCCGCAGCGCCGTTCAGGCAACACGGAGCCCCAATGTAGCCTAGGCTGCCGTGGTGAAATCTGAATGAAATGCGGCTAACCTGATCGTCACGCCCAGCCGACCCCGGAGCATCAGCTTTTCGCTTCGGGTTCGGCTTCGATCTGGCCGCGGCGTTGGAGGTAGCGTGCAAGCAGCCACCAGAGGAGGGCCCAGGTGGCGCCGGCCGCCCATCCCGCGAGCACGTCGGTCGGCCAGTGGACGCCAAGATAGACTCGGCTCACGCCGACCGACAGGGTCAACAAGGCAGACACAACCAGGAGATAGGCCTTCACTCTGCGGCGCGGTTGCACGCGCATCAGGAGCGCTCCCAGCGTTAGGTAAGTCGCCGCCGAGAGCAGGGCGTGTCCGCTCGGAAAGCTGGACGTAGAAACATACATTTCATGGCCCACGATGTCCGGGCGCGGCCGGTCGAATGCAGCCTTCAGCGCGCTGCTGGTTGCGAAACCACTCACCACCGCCACGATCACCAGCCTGGCCGTCCAGCGTTTTCCGGTGAGGGAGAGAAAGCCCGCCACGCTCGCCGTCAGGAGCGCCAACAGGGTCACGCTGCCCAGAGCCGTCACGTCACGGGCCATCTCTTCCACCCACGGCGGGCCGGCGGGATCGTCGCGGTCTCCCGATGAGCGAAGCGACAATAGAAGCTTCTCATCGATAGACTGCATCTCTCCTTCGACGACCTCGTCGGCGATCTCGATGAATGCCCATGCGCCGCCGGCGACCAGCGCCAGCACCAGAATCGTAGCCCACTCGTTTCGCCGCGATCGCGCTTGCCCGCCGCGTCTCGACGTGGCTTTGCCTGACATGCACTGCATCCTACTCGGCAGGCGCGGGGAAGACGAAACGGCTTTGGCTGCTGCCGCCGCCCCCTGATTTGGAGCTTTTTCTCTGCGAGCTTGGGCAGCTATACTCCCACGCTCGGCGCGGAGGCGGTCCTGCGCGGAATCGGGCTCCTACAAGGAACGTGCGCTTATGGTCGTCGGCGAATTCACGCAGGAAACGGATTTGTTGGTCATCGGCGGCGGGCCGGGCGGATACCATGCGGCCTTTCGCGCTGCGTCGCACGGAATTCAGACGACGATCGTCGAATCCATGCCGGCGCTGGGCGGAGTCTGCCTGCACCGCGGCTGCATTCCGTCGAAAACTTACCTCTCCATCGCCGAGACGCTGCACACCGCAGCCCTATCGAAGGAGATGGGCGTGGACTTCGGGCCGCCCAAGATCGACGTCGCCAAAGTCCGCGAGTGGAAGAACCAGGTCGTCAAGAAGCTCGCCTCGGGCCTGGAAATGCAGACCAAGAAGTATAAGGTCGAGCGGATTCAGGGCACTGCCCGTTTCGAGGACGGCAAGCACGTGACCCTGGAAGGCGGCACCATCGCCCATATCAAGTTCCGGCGGTGCATCATCGCCACCGGGTCGCGCTCCATCGAGTTGAAGGGCGTGCAGATTGAGTCGCCCCGGGTGCTAACGTCTCGCACGGCGCTCGACCTCGAGGATATTCCCAAGACGCTGCTGGTTGTCGGCGGCGGCTACATCGGCTTAGAGCTCGGGCAGGTCTACGCGGGGCTTGGCTCGCGGGTCACGGTTGTCGAGCTCCTGCCGGGGTTGCTGCCGGGCGTCGACCGCGATCTGCTCCGTCCTCTGCTCAAGCGCCTGGAGACGGAGTTTGAGCAGATCTCCCTGGAAACCAAGGTCGTCAGCATGAAGGAGGCCAAAGGCGGCATCGAGCTCGGCTTCGAGGGAAAGAACGCGCCAAAGACCAACAAGTTCGACAAGGTGCTGGTCTCCGTCGGTCGCAGGCCGAACTCGCGCGATCTTTCGCTGGAGAAGGCGGGCGTGGAGCTTGACGAACGGGGCTTCATCAGGGTCGATGCGTCGTTCCGCACAACGGCGCAGCGGATCTACGCCATCGGCGACGTTATCGGCAACCCCATGCTGGCCCACAAGGCCCTGCACGAGGGCACGGTGCTGGCGGATCAACTCGCGGGGAAGAATACGGTCTTCGAGCCGCGAGCGATTCCCGCGGTCGTCTTTACTGATCCGACCATCGCCTGGGCGGGAATCACCGAGGACGAAGCCAAGGCCAAGAAGCTCGATATCGTCATCCGCAAGATGCCGTGGTCGGCGTCCGGGCGGGCCGTGGCCCTAGGGCGCACCGACGGCGTCACCAAGCTCATCTTCGACAAGGCGACCCAGCGCCTCCTGGGCGTCGGCCTGACCGGTCCGCACGCGGGAGAGATGATCTCCGAAGGCGTCTTGGCCATCGAAATGGGCGCGGTCGCCTACGACCTAGCCACCATCATTCACCCCCACCCCACGCTCTCCGAGACCATCGGCGAGGCGGCAGGCTTGGCGCACGAGTAGGTCGCTAACTCACCGGACTGCCCGGCGGGACGTCGGCATCCGTGGTGAGGACGATGACCCGAGCCCGGTCGGGGCTGGAAGCGGCGAGGAGCATGCCCTGGCTCTCAGCGCCGCGCATCATCCGCGGGGCGAGATTGCTGACGATGATGAGGTTCTTGCCGAGCAGTTGGTCGGGCCGGTAGTACCCCTTCAGCCCGGCGACGATTTGACGCTTCTCATCGCCCAGGTCTACCTTGAGCACCAGCAACTTGTCCGCGTTAGGGTGGTCGCCGGCTTCGACCACCTTGCCCACGCGGAGCTTGACCTTGGCGAAGTCCTCAAAACTGATCGAGCCCGGGGCGATGGGGTCCATTGCAGGGGCGGGTTGATCGGGCATGATCGCTGTCTCCAAAACCAGACCGGAGGTCTGAGTCGTCTACGCAGCGTAAACGAATGGTCGCGCTCCGGCAAGGTTTAAGGCGACAGCGCCGCACGGGCGGGCCACGCCAAGCGGGGGTGGAGGCCGTACAATGCCTTGGGGACGAACCTCAAATGGCCAAGGTCTATCCGCTGATCTTCGAGCCGATCTTGCAGCCGCGCATCTGGGGCGGGCGACGCTTGCAGAGCGTGCTCGGCAAGCGTCTTCCGGAAGGTCGGCCGATCGGTGAATCCTGGCAAGTCGCCGATCTGGAACATGCGCAGTCTGTTGTCGCGTGCGGTCCCATGCGCGGCAGAACACTGCCTGAGCTGGTCCGCCTTTGGGACAAGGACTTGATCGGGCGCGCGGAGCTGATAGACGGGCGATTTCCCCTGCTCATCAAGTTCCTCGACGCCCAAGAAATCCTCAGCGTGCAGGTGCATCCCGATCGTGCGACGGCGCAGCGCCTGGGCGGAAGCACGAGAATCAAGAACGAAGCATGGTACGTCATCGACGCGACGGACGATGCGTTCATCTACCACGGGTTGCGGGAAAACGTCGACGCCGTACAACTTCAACGAGCTTTGCGGGACGGACGGGTCGAAGAGTTGCTTCGTCGCGTGCCCGTGAGCAAAGGGCATTGTTATTACCTGCCCAGCGGGACGGTACACGCGCTGGGCGGCGGGGTCCTTGTCGCCGAGATTCAAACGCCCTCCGACGTTACCTATCGGCTCTACGACTGGGACCGCGTGGATCAGGCGACGGGTCTGAAGCGAGAGCTGCACATCGAGGAAGCCCTCGCCAGCGCCGCCTTCACCTCCAGCGAAGCTGAACAGCGCCCCGAGCACGCGGCGAGTCTGTGGACCTCGACGACCAGCCTGTGCCGGTGTGAATCGTTCGTCATCGAGCGCGTTCGCATGGCGGACGGCGTGGAAATGGAAATCCCGTACGCGGAAATGGTCATCTGGATCGTGCTCGAGGGTCGAGGTACTATTTCCTGCGAGGGATCGTCCACGCCCACGTCCTTCGGAGTGGGCGACACCATCGTCCTTCCCGCGGGGATGAAGAAAGGCCGCGTGCGAACCGCAGCCAACTGCATGTGGCTGGAGGTGACCGTGCCGATCGAGAGTTCACTTGCCCATCGCGAGCGATTAGAACCCGAAGCGCGAACGTCGCCCACGCGGACCGCGGCGCGGTTTGTCCCGCTGCGCGTGCCGCCGAGCCCGTGACGACATGAAAGGGATCAACATCTACCTCAACCGCCAGTCCCGTACGACGCTCTACATTGTCGCCGGGTTCTACGTGACGGTCGGCTTCGTCGTGGCCATCGCCTCGGCGCTCGGCGGCGACCGCTTGGGCACATTCCTGGGGTTCCTGATCGTCAGCGGCGCCATCGCGCTGTCCGTGCTGCTGCGGACGACGCTGCAAGTCGAGGCGTGCCTGCGTGCACTTGGTGCGGCCATCGACGAACTGCGCAAACGGTCGGACGATGTGGCCGGGATCGTGACCACGCTCTGTGAGCAATTGATGCCTACCGCCTCGTCGTCCAACGGCAGCAACGTGCGCATCCTCGATCTGGCGGCCCTCGGCCCGGGTGACCCGAGCGTTCTCACAGCGGCCACGCTCGATCGTCAGGACTATCCTCGGCTCGCGACCAGCGCTGACGAGGAAACGCGCGCGGTGAACGATGAACCGACCGCGAGCAGCGCGGCGCCCGAATCGCCCATGTGGGAGTTGAGCACGTCGACTCATCTCGCCGAGCGCGGCGGACGCACGGCCAGGGAGGACCTGCTCGAGCAGTTCGGCGCGGCTATGCGAAACGGAGATCTCGCCGGTTGCCGGGGAGTATACGCGGCCCTCATCGAGGGCGCGAGCGCCGAAGGAGTTGCACAGCTTCAAACGCAGATGAACGCGCTCGCCGACCACGTGGAGCGAACGCTGCGCGAGGCTTTCGCCGAACGTGTCCGTCGGCGCGATTTCTGCGCCGCCCTCGCGATCGGCGAGCGGATGTGCCATCTCCTGCCCGACCGTCCGGTGTCCGCGGAGTTCCGCCGCATCGAACCGCATCTGGCGCGTCGAGTCCGCGCGCAGGCTCCGACCGTGCAACCAGCTCTGCACTCGGACTAGTCCCGCCATTGTAACAATGCGTGTTTTCTTGCTTTCATAGCCGAGCGTGAAGTACATTGAAGTGGATGCGTCCGCTCTGGAAACATCTTTCCGTCTGGACCGTTATCTTGACACAGCCCTGCGCCTTGTGCTGCGCGTCGGTCTGTGGTCCGAGCCGTCCGTCGCGGCGTACTCCGGGGGACGATTGCTGTTGTTGCAAAAAGCCCAAACCGTCCGCGATCATTGAATGCCGGTGCTGCTCACCGTCCGACCCGGATTGCACGGCCTGCTGCGACGTGGCCCAAGCGCGGACCAAGCCGCCGCGCAGTGACAGCGACGTCCTTCGCGGCTGGCTTGCCTGTCCTCCTCCAGCCGACTTGGCGGGGCTCCAACCGGCTGTCCTTTATGGAACCGGCCCGCCGGGCTTGTTCGAGCACATTCCCCCCGATCATGCCCAACGGCAAGCAGCCCTCTGCCTGTGGCTGAAATGATCCTCCCTTCGTTACACGACCCGATGTGATCACCGTTGCGCCGTCGATCCGAACGCGCCGAAAACCGGCTGCGTGGGATATGGCCGCGCGAATCGAAGGCACTGCAACGCCGTTTTTTCGAGCGTCGCAGCGTGGAAACTGTAGTGTCGAATACACTAACAAGGAGAATGACATGTTTTCGGTTTTGTTTGCGTTGTCTATGTGGTCGACCTCGATCGACCTCTGGCGCGCACCCCAGGTACCTACGGGCGGGGCATTGGCCCTGGCAGCAAGTCGAGCGATCGACGACGAGGGTCCGAAGGCGGCGAGGGCATCCACGGGCAGTTGTTGCGATTGCTGCCCGGATTGCGACCGTTGCTGCCCCGACTGCTGTGCCAACGGCAGCGGCCGCAGGGCCGCACGCAGTTCGAGCAAGGTGCAATCGGCCCGCGACAAGGGCGCCGCAACGAGCGCGAGCTCTTGCTGCCCGGCGAGTTGCTGCGGCAGCGGCGAATGCTGCGGCGGTTGCTGCCCCGCAGGCTGTTGCAAGTAGTCGGTAGAGTGCGCGCTCTACGCGCGCGGTGACTGTTTCCTAGACCGGGCCGGCCCATGCGCCGGCCCGGTCGCATTTTGTAGGCAACGGGACTACGACGAACGAGTTGGCGCTTTGTCGAGAAGCATATACGTGACCTGGGCGACGGCCACGTGCTTGCCCTGCGCATCGAAGAGATCGATCGCTACCGGGCACAGCGTCTTGCCGACCTTGATGACCCGAGCGACGGCCGTCACGTCCGTAAGGCACGGGGCAAGGAAGCGGATGTTCATGTCCGTCGTGGTCATGGGTTGATCGGGACCGGTTCGCGTCATGATCGCGAAGCAGGCGACGCTGTCGGCCACGGTCATCAGCAGGCCGCCGTGAAAGGACTCAAAAACGCCGTCGTAGCGCCGCTCGTGCGGCACCACGGCGCGGCAGAACCCATCGCCGAACTCCTCCATCCGGATGCGGAGCGTATCCACGATGGGGATCCGCCGAATTCGCTTGAGCAAGTCGTCGCCCTTAGGGTCCACGGCTCTCTCCTGTGCAAGCACACTTAGCATATCAAGAACTCACCCGGCGCGATAGTGACATCGCTATGGCACTAGAGGTTTTCGCGGGCGACCGATAAGGGCCGACTCGCGGCCGCCACGAGAGAATCAGGCCCCGATAAGCGTGTCGTTCTTCTCAGGAACGGGCCCAGGTATCGTAGGTAAGAAGAGGGCGCACGTCCGCGCTTCGTGAGGAGGCGACATGACCGCAGGTGCAAAAGCCGGGAAGCAGTTGCGTTGGCGACGCGAGTGTCAGGAAGTCGACGCCACGGAGATCCGCGCCCTAACTGAGCGGTCCGTCGACGAGCTGCTGAGCAACCGCGAGGTGGAGACGGGCCGCGCCAACCGCCGTCAGACCATACGGTGGCCGTTCCCCGGCACCGTCGAACTTTGGATTCCCGAGCCGCGCGGCGGCGAACGCTATAGCCTAGCCACCTCCGTGGACCTCAGTCGTCAGGGAATGGGCGTGTCCTGCGAGGAAGACCTGCCCACGGGACTGTGCCTGCAGATTGCCATCCACGAACCGGAAATGAGCTTCCACGGCCGTGCCGTCGTGCGGCATTCCACTCCCGGCGAGGAAGGCGGCTACCTGCTCGGCCTGCAATTCGTCTTCGAGCCCGCCTAAAGGCGGCTATCTGGCGATGAGATCGTAACCCAGCAGCGCGGCGATCACGATGCAAATCGCGCCGCCAGCGACGAACATCCAAGCCCTTTCTTCCCTGACCCACGTGAGCGTGCGTAGGCTGGCCTGTGGAAACAGGAAATAGCGGCTCGCCTTGATCAGTTGCCCCCAGCCGATCACCGTCAGCAGGACAGGAACACCCGCCCAGACGTTGTGGAAACCCACGATGAGTGCTCCAAATGTGAGTGACAAGAACCCCACGATGAAACAACCGGCCTCGCCCTTGGAGTGCAGGAGATTGAAGAATTTCACCCACGCCCGCGGCTGCACGATGTGGGAGAGTCCAATGACCAGGAAGCACGCGACGGCAATCTTCTGAACGGCGATTTCCAAGAGAGGGTCCTCGGCTTTTCAGCGTCGCTTAGGGAACAACCAGCCCATAGCCCAATAACGCGCCCATCGCCACGAAGATGCTGCCTGGGATCAAGAGCAACCGCTTATTGGCCTCGCTGACTCTGTCCATGTGCCTCAGGCTGGCTTGTGGAAACAGGAAGTACCACAAGCACTTGGCGATCTGCGCCCAGCCGAAGACCGTCAGCACGATGGGGATGCCGTGCCAGACTTGATGGAACCCCACGATCAACGCGCCCCAAGCGAGGCAGACCGTGCCGCAGACCAACGCGCCCGCTTCGCCGGCTGAGCGCAGCCGGATGACGAAAGCGGCCCACGCCCGCGGTTGAAGCAAATGCGATAGGCCCACCGCGAGGAACCAGACCACTGCCATTTTCTGTACAGCGCTCTCCATGTCGTCGTTGGCTCCAGTTCTAGTGTGGGGTTTCTAGTTCTCTAGGTATGACTTCGCCGTGCGGATCGCGGCGCGGGTGACCGAGCTTCTCGTCGACCTCGTCGGCAAGCTCGTGGGCGTGTTCGAGTCGTTCGGCCTCCTGATGAACGTTCTCCATGCCGATGCCGGCCTCGTCGGCGAGATAGGATTCCCACAGGCGGTGGGCGCGGACCAGCTCCGCCGCCCGTCGCCGACCGGCAAAGGTCAGCGCCGCGACATTGCCCTTCCAGTCGATGAGCCGCTCCGCATGTAGCAACCTGAGCATGGAGTCGACGCGCGGGACCGGCAAGCTGGTCTGACGAGCGATCGCCACGGCCGCGCAGGAAGCACCTACCTCATCCAGCTTGTAGACGGCCTTGAGACAGTCTTCGCTGTCCACATGGCGACGCACTTGGCGGCGACGCCAGGCACGGGAGATAAGCCCGTGCTGCGGGCTAAGCAACATCGCTAGGGCGAACAAAACTGTGGCGACCAGGACCATGGCCGGCCCGGTGGGCGAGTTGGTCATGAAGGCCAAAGACATGCCCGCGCAGGCGGACAACGCTCCGAACACACCCGCGAGAATGAGCATGGACCACAGCCGGTTGCACAGTTGGTACGCGGCCGACGCGGGCGTGATAACCATCGCCACGACCAAGATTACGCCAGTCGTCTTCAGCCCCGCTACCACCGTCGCGGACAGCAGACCCATCAGCAGGTAGTGAATCGCCCCGACGGAGATGCCCATCGTGGCCGCGACCAAGGGATCGAAGCTGGCGATCTTCAATCGGTGGTACAGCGCGAAAACGGTCAGCAATACGAGCGGCGCCACAACGGACATCATCACCAGGTCGTCACGGCCGACAGCCAGCGGGTCGCCGAACAGGAAGCACTTCAGATCGAAGTGCGTCCCGCGAGAAAGACTGCTGATCAGGATAATCCCCAGGGCGAACAGCGAAGTGAACACGATCCCGATGGCGGAGTCTTCCTTCGTGCGGCTGTATTGACTCACCAGCTTGACCAAGCCGGCGGTCACCAGACCGGCGAGCAAAGCGCCCAGGAATAGTCCGCCGATGCCGGAACTCCCGGTGAGCATGAACGCGATGACGACGCCAGGCAGCACGGCGTGAGAAAGCGCGTCGCCAATCAGCGCCATCCTGCGAAGTACGACAAAGCACCCCAGGACACCGCAGGCGATCCCCACGAGCACGCTGCACGCCGTCTCTTGCCACCATTGGGCGGTCAACGGCGTCAACACTTGCGACCAGTCGAATTCGAGCTGAGCGAGAAAGAAGGTCATCGACGGACTTGATTCTCGCGCAGGGCGGTGTCGGCGCGGTCGAGCAGCGTCAGACGTCCGCCGTACGTGCGGCGGAGGTTGTCGTCGTTCACCACATCCCGCGTGGGCCCGAAAGCGACGACCCGTTGGTTCAACAGCATCACCAGGTCGAACCGATCCAGGACCGACAGATCATGGTTGACCACGATGAGTGTTTTCCCCTCCGCAGTCAGCTTGCCGATGAGTGCGAAAATCGCTTGCTCCGTGGCCGCGTCCACTCCCGCGAAGGGTTCGTCGAGCAGCAGGATATCGGCTTCCTGACACAGAGCGCGGGCGATAAAGACCCGCTGCTGCTGGCCGCCGGAGAGCTGACGAATGTGCCGATCGAAGAACTCACTCATGGATACCAGCTGGAGGGCGCGCAAGGCCGCCTGGCAGTCGGTCGCACTGGGTCGGCCGAGCCAACCCAGACGGCCGTAGCGACCCATCAGCACCACGTCGAACACGGTGACGGGAAAATCCCAGTCCACGGCCTCGGTCTGCGGCACGTAGGCGAGTCGGTCTCGACATTGGCCAACCGCCCGGCCGGCGATCCGTATCCAACCGCTGTCCGGCTCGATCAATCCGAGCAGGGCGCGGAGCAAAGTGCTCTTGCCTGCTCCGTTGGGCCCGACCACGCCGACGAGCTTTCCCGCCGGCACGTCAAACGTCACCGAGCGCAGCACGGGCCGCTGTCCATAGGACACGGTCAAGCCGTGAACCGCGATGACAGCTGCTTCCGGGCTTCGCGGTGCGGCGGCGGGAGTCGTCGCAGGATCGATGCTGCCGCTCAATTCGGCGGTCATCATGATGTCGCCGACCGGCCGGATCACTTCAGGGCTTCGACGACGATCGTCGTGTTGTGCCGGATCATGCCCAGGTAAGTCCCGGCGGGGGTTTCCGGCGAACCCAACGAATCGCTGTAGAGCGTGCCGCCGATCTTCGCTCCCGTGTTTTCCGCAACCTTCTGCACGATGTCGTTGAGCGTCTTGCTCACCGAGGTTTCAATGAACAGGGCCTTGACGCCTCGCTCCCGAACGATCGACTCCAGTCGTTGAATATCCTGCGGCTTGGGCTGCTGCTCGGTGCTGATGCCGATCACCGCGAACACGTCGATAAAGTAGGTCCGCCCGAAGTACTGGAAGGCATCGTGACTGGTGACCATCGCACGCCGCTCGCGCGGAATCTTGGCGATCTCACGTTTCACCCACTCGTGCAGCTCGTCGAGTTGTTTCAAGTACGCCTCGGTCCGGTTGCGATAGCCGTCGGCGTTCTTGGGATCGGCGTCCATCAGGGCGTCGCGGGCGCGCTCCGCGTAGACCCGGAAATACTGGACGTTGAACCAGCAGTGCGGATCGGGCGCGCCTCGACTCTGCTCGCTTTCCAGGGGCACGATCTGCGCGGTCTCCGCCAGGCGGGCTACTTTGCCCTTGGCGTTGTGCTCGACCACATGGTTGAGCGTCGCCTCCAAGTGCAGGCCGTTCATCAGGATCAGGTCGGCCTCGGCCAGCATTTGCACGTCGCGCGGGCGGACGTCGTAGACGTGCGGGTCCTCGCCGGCGCGCATGATCCCGCGCACGTCCACCGCGTCGCCGGCCAAAGTCTGGGCCAGGTCGGTGATCATCGTCGTGGTGCAAACCACGCGGAGCTTGCCCGTCCCCGGCCCACTCCCCACAGCAGTTCCAGCCAGGAACGTGCCCGCGGCGCATCCCAAAAGCGTCATCGTTTTCGACATTTTCGGTTTTCTCCTCATAATAACTTCGTCCCAATATATATCGACCGATAGGCCCCGTCAAGCTATTAATTTGGCTGGCCTAATTTTCGATGGCGAGACCGTTGCTCGCGGAGAGGGTCGCGGCGATCATCGGCAGCGTTCGACAGGAGACCAGCGTTGCTCAGCCGTTCGATCGAGGACTACATCAAGGCTATTTACGCCTTGGAGTCCGAGGAGAACAAGGCCTCCACCAAGCAGGTCGCCCAGCGACTGGGGGTCCGTATGGCCTCGGTTACAGGGATGCTAAAGCATTTAGCCGCCGAAGGTTACGTCACCCACACACCGTACCACGGCGTCCAAATGACCGATCGCGGGCGGCGAGTGGCCCTAGGCTTGATCCGACGGCATCGGTTGATCGAGTCGTTTCTTGCCAAAACACTTCGGCTTTCCTGGGACGAGGTCCACGACGATGCGGAGGTGCTCGAACACGTGGTGAGCGACCGGCTCATCGAGCGCATCCATGAATACCTCGGCTTTCCCGAGTTCGACCCGCACGGTTCGCCGATTCCGGCCAAGGACGGCAGCATCGCCCCGCGGCGGGGCATTCGACTCGACGAGCTGACCGCCGGCCAGCGCGGCACGGTGGTGGAGGTGTCCGACCGCGACCCCGAGTTCCTTCGCTATCTGACCCGTCTCAAGCTCAAGATTGGAAGCGAGATTCGCGTCCGTGAGCGTGCCCCCTTCGGCGGTCCGATTACCCTGGGCGTCGGGTCGCGCACCGTCGCCATCGGTCACGAGGCTGGCGCCCGCGTGCGCGTCGCCATTCACGACGGCTCGGCGAAGAAGCTTCGAAAACGCGATTAGCCGTCCGAATTGGGAGGGTCGCGCATGGACTCTGACACCGCCGTTAAGTTGATGATCTACGAGACCATCGCCAAGACTACGCAAGCGCCGACCGCGCCGGACGTAGCCGCGGCGATGCGAAAACCCGTGGCCGACGTGCAAGCCGCGTTTCACAGCCTGGCTCAGAAGCGCCTATTGGTCCTCGAGCCGGGCGACCCGACGCGGATTCGCATGGCCCCGCCGTTTTCGGGGATCGAAACGCCGCACACGGCGGTCGTGGACGGCCGACCCTATTTCGCGAACTGCGCGTGGGACGCACTCGGCGTGGCCGCGGCGCTGCATCGTGATGCGGATATCTTCAGCACCTGCGCGGACTGCGGCGACCGGCTTGCCTACCGAGTCTGCGACCTCGCGCCGGTGGCGCAGGAATGCGCCGTTCACTTCGCAGTGCCTGCCGCTCGCTGGTGGGACGATATCATCTTTACCTGAGCGACGATGCTCTTCTTCCGGTCGGAAGAGCACGTCCAGCGATGGTGTGCGGAGCATGGCGTGCCGCAACGGCCGATCATCACGCTTCAACAGCTCTGGCAGCTCGCCCTCGCGTGGTACGAAAACCGGCTGACCGTCGAATCGCGCCGCCCCGCGCCCGACGAAATGACCCAGATCTTCGCCCGCATCGGCCTGACCGGCTCCTTCTGGGACCCCAAGTCCGACCAGTGGAGATGATGACGGACGCGCCGGCCTAACCGGAGAGGCGCTTCCAAAGGTACAGGAAGGTCCCGGCGGACAGCATCGCCACGACGTGGATGGCGTAGAACGCCCACCCGCGGTCCTGGAACGGGATAGGCACGTTCATGGAAAAGGCGCTGACCACCAGCGTGGGGACCATGATCGCGATGGTGATGACGTTGAGCCGCTTCATGAGCACATTGATATTGTTCGCCACGATCGACGCCCGGGCGTCCATGAGGCTGGCAAGGATATTGGAGGTCATTTCCGCCTGCCGGGCGCACTGAGTGTTGTCGATGATGAGATCGTCCAGGACCTCCAGCTCTTCGGGGCCGAACCCCAGCTTGGGGGCGCTGTGCTTGAGCTTTTCGAGCAATGCGGCGTTGGAGTGCAAGGCGCTCACGTAGTACACCAGGCTCTTCTCCAGGGCGAACATGCCGATCAGGTGCCGGTTCTCCATGGAGCGGTTGATCTCACCCTGGAGTTCGTCGGAGACCATGTTGATGGCCCGGAGGTGCTCGCGGAAGTGTACTACGGTGCGGGCCATGACGCGGAGGATGACGCCGCCAAGGGAATCGACGCGCTGCCGACCGCCGCCGTCGAACAAAGGCACTTCGTCGCGGGCGACGATGCGCAGGCCGTCGCGGAAGAGAAACACGCCCGTCGAGGCCACTCCGAACAGCAATTGATCAGCGGAGGAGTAGTTCTTGGGCCGCTTGAAGATCATCGCCGTGTGTTCGGGCTCGAACTCCACGCGGGCCAGTTCGTCCGGATCGAGCGCCGAATTGAGCGTATGGTCGTCGATGCGCAGCTCGTCGATCAGGAACCTGCGCTCCTGCTCGTCCGGGTTGGTGTAAAGGATAATGTTGCCGCCGCCGTCGGGGCATGGGGTCACCACGCGATCGACGATTTGGAAGGCGCGTTTCATCGGCTAATGACTCGCCTGGGCGCTTCGCGCGTGCCGGCGCAGCTCACGGAACCGCCAGCATTTCCATTACCCGATCGTTGGAAGGCAGTCCAGGGCGGATCGAGCGTATCTCTTCGACGCGGACCCAGCGCATGTCCGCGATTTCCTTATCGGCAAGCCGAAACTCCCCGCCGATGTGGTCAACTCGCCAAACTACCAAGATGTGGCGAGAGTCGAGCACGCGAATCGCACCCAACCGTCGCGTCGGCTGGACGAGGATGCCGAGTTCCTCGAACAACTCCCGTTGGACGGCCCGCCGCGGGGTCTCCCCGGATTCGACGTGCCCACCGGGAAAGCACCACGTTCCCGGCTTCGCCACGCCGTCCGCCCGGCGAATCATCAGGTACTCGTCCCGACGGCGGAGAAGCCCTATCACACCTCGGCGAACGGGTAGCTGAATCGACGTCATGACGGTCTTTACTCCACCCGCGTGGGCAGGATCACCATGGGGACGCGGTCCCATTGCAAGCGTCGAAGCAAGGCATAAGCGGTCTGGTTGTGCAGAACGCGTTGATACCAAGTGTCCTTCTGGAACACCAGTTGCCCGGCGAAGAAGATCGTCTTGGGGAATTGTCGGAGGATCTGTACGCAGAGTTCCTCAAGCTCGTCGACGGCGTCGGTCCCGATGGCCATGAACGAAGTGGCGGGCACGCCCCAGCCGCGCACCAACTCGACGTACCGATCCAACGTCTCGGAAGTGTGTTTCCGCAGATCATCCAAGGCATCGGCGCCCTTGAAACTCCCGGAGTCCACCACGCCCGCCGAGAGAAACACCACGTTCTTGAAGTATCCGGGCACGAAGCGATAGGCGTTGAGCAACGTGTGCAGGCCCAGCCCGCCGAAACCGCCGACTAGGACAGCGGCGGTTGGTTGCGTGGGATCCGGCGGGGCCGTGGTTCGCTCGCCGCGCGGCGGGAGCTTGGTCATGATCTCGTCCAGCTTCCGCAGACGTGACGAGACCTTCCGGTAGTAGCGGCGGGTGATCAAGCCGAGTGCGACCACGAAGCCCGTCACCGCGAGGGTCCGCCATCCGCCATGATGAAACTTCTCGAGTACCGTCACGCTGAGTATGGACAGGCAAAGCACGGCCCCGACGCCGAACAACGCCAGTCGCCGGGTACGCAACGGGTGTTTCTTGCGGACGCGGCTCCAGTACGTACACATGCCGATCATGGACAGCGAAAACGTAAGGAAGACGTTGATCGAATACATGATCACAAGCGTGGTGACTTCGCCGTGGGTGTAGATCACCGCGGCCAGCGCCGCCAGGCCCATGATGAGAATGCCGTTGTGGATGGCCAGCCGTTCGGAGAGGTTCGCAAAGGGGTGCGGCATCCAGGAGTCGAGGGCCATGTTGGAGAGGACGCGCGGCCCGTCGATGAAACCCGCCTGCGAGGCGACGACCAGCAGCGCCCCCTCTGCGAGCATGGTCAACAGCAACAACACCTTGCCCGCCGCGCCGCCTAACCCGATCTCCGTCAGGAACGTTTCGGTCAGCGATTGGTTCATGGTCTTGCCGGGCATGGGCACGATGTTGAGCAGTAGAAACGCCACGACCAAGCCGCCGGCCGTGAAGGAGAGGGAAAGGGCCATGTAGTACATGGTGCGTTTGCCCGTCGCCACGCGCGGCTCGCGCATGACGGCCATGCTGTTCGAGACGGCCTCGATTCCCGTGTACGTGCCCGCCCCCAGCGAGTACGCGTAGAGAAACATCTTCATCAGACCGAACAAACCAATGGCGGGATTGTTCAGGCTGGCGCGCACGTTCCGTGATACATCGCCGGCAACTTCCCCAACGGCCCCCAGATGAAGCCCGATGGCTCCAAGGATGAGCACCACGTGCGTGATGAGAAAGAGCAGGAAAACGGGCAGCAAAATCTTCACCGATTCCTTGACGCCGCGGAGGTTCAGCAGCGTCAGAAAGGCGATGGCCCCGATTTCCGCGGGCAGTTTCCAAGCCGCGCCGCGCCCCGGGAGCAGCCCGAAGATCGCGTCACCCGCGGCCGCGATCGAAACCGTGATCGTCAGTACGTAATCAACGAGCAGCGCACAGCCCGAAAGGAGGCCCACGTGAGGTCCGAGCAGCTTCGAGGCCACTAGGTATCCGCCGCCCCCCGTGGGAAAAACCTCGATGATGTGGCTGTAGCACGCCGAGATAACGAACACCGTCACGATCGTGGCGGCAGCGAGAAATACGGCGAGGTAAGTGTGATCGCCGAGGTGAATGAACGCTTCGGCGGGCCCATAGCAGGACGACGACAATCCGTCCGCGCCCAGACCCACCCAAGCGAGAAAGGCGGCCAGCGAAAGATGGTGATACACCCTCCGATCGGCCAGGTCCCGCGGCTTGCCGATCAGCAGCGTCTTGACCTTCTCCGGCAGGGTCGGTTCGTCAGGGGCCGTCGAGGACGCGGGCAACGCGGTCTGCGACAGCTCGACCAGTGCCGTGCCGTGTTCCCGGTGTGTCGTCGAAACGGGTGGTTTCGCCTCGCCTGCAGCTGCCGGCGGGCGAGCTAACGGGGCGCTGTCCGGAACGCCAGCGGGCGACGTCCCCGGTTGCGGCGGGGGAATTGGCGACGTCGGAGTCATTCGGAGGGCACTCCCGATGGGCGAAGCATAGAAGCGGGCATTCTACCCCCCTCGCCCCGTGAAGTCATGTGTCCTGCAACCGATGCGCCGACTGGCGGCAGCGCGGCATGGCGAGTAGAAAACGCACGCCCCAAGATGGGTATCTCGACGCTTTTGCAGGCAAGACCGACAACGTCGGAGCAATCATGCCGTCAGATCGACCGAGTGCGGGATCGCGCGAACTCAACAAGCGACGCGTACCCCTGCACACCAAGATTTTGATCGGGCTGCTTCTTGGCGCCGTCGCCGGACTCGCCGCGAACGCTTTCTACGCAACGCCCGTACGGGATGAAGTTGCCGACGCGGCCGACCGCGATGCGAACGGAATCGACGACCGGCTGGATCGAGCGGCGGTCAACTTCGTCGATCCCGTGGGGAAGGTGTTCCTTCGCCTCGTCTTCATGGTGGTCGTCCCACTGGTGTTTGCGGCGCTTGCGCTCGGTGTCGTGGGACTGGGCGATGTCCGCCGCCTGGGGCGCGTGGGTGGACGAACGCTGCTGTTCACGCTCGTGCTATCCATCATCGCCGTGGCCATCGGCATCACGCTTGTGAACGTCCTCGGCCCCGGCCGCGGATTGCCCGAGGCCAAGCGCGACGGGCTTCGCGCTCAGTATGAACGCGATGCGGCAGGCGAAGTGAGCAAAGCCAAGCAAGCCAAGCCCATCAAGGACACGCTGCTCGACATCATTCCCGAGAACCCCCTCCAGGAGGCGGTCGGGGCCCTCGACGGAAGCTCGAAGGGCAACGGCATGCTCGCGGTGATGTTCTTCGCCCTGATCTTCGGCGTGGCGATTACGCTGGTTCCCGCGGAACGAACGCGTCCGCTCGTGGCCGTGCTGGAGGCCGTCTTCGACGTGTGCATGGTCATCATCGGTTTCGCTATGCGCATCGCGCCGTACGCCGTGGCCTGCCTTGTCTTCGCGGTCACGGCGCGGCTGGGTATCGACATCCTGAAGACGTTGGTCTGGTTCGTTTTGACGACACTCCTAGGCTACACGATCCACATGGTCGTCGTGTATTCACTGACCATCCGCCTCTTCGGGGGCATGAAACCGACGGAGTTCTTCCGCCGAGTTTCCGAAGCGATGGTCACAGCGTTCGCCACGTCGTCTTCCAACGCCACGCTTCCCACGGCCTTACGGGTGGCAAAAGACTCACTACGCCTGCCCAAGGAAGTCTCCCAGTTCGTCCTCACCGTCGGCGCCACCGGCAACCAGAACGGAACCGCCCTCTACGAAGGCGTGGTCGTCCTTTTCCTCGCCCAGGTTTTCGGCGTGGACTTGACCCTCGGCCAGCAGGTGACCGTTGTGCTCATGTCCGTGCTCGCCGGCGTGGGGACGGCCGGCGTCCCCGGCGGGTCACTGCCGCTCATCGCCATCCTCCTGCAAACCGTCCACATCCCGCCGGAAGGAATCGGCATCATTCTCGGCGTGGACCGCATCCTCGACATGTGCCGCACGGTGCTCAACGTTACCGGCGACCTGACCATCGCCACCTGCGTAAGCCGGGCCGAGGCGAAACAGGGCTCGCGAATTCCACGTTGACAGAATGTAATCTATCTCGTATACTATACTGTCAACAAGATGGAGTACTGTTTCGATGGCCAGCGCAACCGTTCGCATCAGTCCGCAAGCCCAGAGCAAGCTTCGCTTGATCGCCGATCGCACCGGAATGACCATGCAGGCCGTGCTCGACGAGGCCATTGAGGTATACCGCCGCGAGCGGTTCTTGGCCGCCGCGAATCAGGCATACGCTGCTCTGCGCCGCGATCCGAAGAAGTGGAAAGCCGAGCTGGCCGAACGAGCCGACTGGGACACGGCGCTTCGTGATGGGTTGGAGGGCGACTAATCATGGCCCAGCCCTCGCGCGGTGAAGTCTGGTTGGTTGATCTCAATCCCACTCGCGGCCATGAGCAGGCAGGAAGGCGACCGGCCTTGGTCGTCTCTGTCGATCCATTCAATCATGGTCCGGCGGACTTGGTGGTCGTACTGCCTATCACGACCAAGGCCAAGGGCGTTCCATTTCACGTTGAAGTTAGGCCGCCCGACGGCGGCGTTCGAGCCGCGAGCTACATCAAGTGTGAGGACGTCCGCAGCCTTGCGAAGGAGCGACTGTCCAAGCGCCTCGGCGCGATCTCGCCGGCGGTAGAGTCGGCTGTCGAGGATCGATTGCGAATCCTGCTGGGTCTGTAAGTAGAAAACCGCGTGCCCAAAAAGGGCGTGCTACATCACGGCAAGAAGGGCTAAGCAAATTCCTCGCCGTATTCGTGGCGGATCATGTCGACGAGTTCTTTGATGCCGGCGGCGTCGCGGCGAGTGCAGATCAGCGTGGCATCGGGGGAGTGGACGATGACCAGGTCATCGACGCCGATGGTGGCGATGAGGTGCTTGTCCTCGCAGACGACGATGTTCCCGCGGGAGCCCAAGTGCATCACGCGGTGGCAGGCGGAGACGTTGCCGTCGCCGTCGGCGTGGACCACGGCCTCGATCGCCGGCCAGGAACCCACATCCACCCAATGACAGCCCATCTCCACGACGAGCACGCGATCGGCACGCTCCATCACCGCGAAGTCGATGCTGATGCGCATCAGGGTGGGGTAGATGCTCTGCAGCTTGGTCTGCCGCTCATCGGTGTGCCAGGCGGCGGCGATCTCCCGGATCGAGGCATGCGACTGCGGCAGGTGTTTCTTGATCTGATCGAGAATGGTGGCCGCTCGCCAGGCGAACATGCCGCTGTTCCAGTAATACTCGCCGGCGGCGACGAACTTCATGGCCGAGCCGACGTTGGGCTTCTCGATGAACTCTTCGACTTCGTAGAGTCCCTCGCCCAAGCGCTTGCCGCGATGAATGTAGCCGTAGTTCGTGTCCGCGCGGGTGGGACGGATGCCCAGGGTCACCAGGGCGTCGGCGTTGGCCTCCGCTGCCTCGTAAGCCCGGCTCACGGAGCCACAGAAGCGGTCGAGGGGAGTGATCACGTGGTCGGCGGGGAAGATTCCGACGACCGCGTCGGGGTCTCGTTGGGCGAGGACGGCGACGGCAAGCCCTACGGCGTTGGCCGTGTCACGACCCACCGGCTCGCCGATGAAGTTGGCCGCGGGAAGCTCGGGCAGTTCCTTGGTGACCACGGGCAGGTGCGACTGATTGGTGATGACGTGGATGTGCTCGCGGGGAAAGAGGGCCGCGACGCGATCGTAGCACTGACGCAGGAGACTCGCCCCTGAGAAAAGGCGGAGCACCTGTTTGGGGCGGCTCTTGCGGCTCAGCGGCCACAATCGCATCCCCACGCCACCGGCCATG
>Ga0187892_10004694_pt1 | contig 22560 bp, 21 predicted proteins | sample MA1701073metaG_FD_139345 | JGI IMG/M metagenome (GOLD analysis project Ga0187892, IMG submission 139345) | Bio-ooze microbial communities from a basaltic lava cave in the Kipuka Kanohina Cave System on the Island of Hawaii, USA - MA170107-3 metaG ... | reverse complement strand
CGCGGCGCTCACCGGGCTCTCGCTGGCCGAGGGGGACCAGCTCCGCCGCGCCATCGCCGCCACGCGCACCGACGAGGAGTTCCGGGCGCTCGAGGCGGGATTCGTCGCCCAGGCGGTGCGCAGCTCCCGGCCGGGCGACGCGGTGGACGCCGCGACCGCCGGCGCCGTGTGGCGCGAGCTCACCCGCTTCGCGGCGTACGCGTTCTGCAAGGCGCACGCGGCCGGCTACGGCCGGCTGGCGTGGCAGAGCGCGGCGCTCCGCTGCCGGCACCCCGCCGAGTGGGCGGTGGGCGTGCTCAACCACCACGCCGGCATGTACCCCACGTGGGTGCACGTCGAGGACCTGCGCCGCGGGGGCGTCGGCCGCGCGCCGGTCACGTTCCTGGCACCCTGCGCCGAGCGCTCGGCATGGGACACGACGTTGGAACCCGTCGCGGCCGGCGGCCGCTCCGGGAGCGCGCGCCCGGTGCGCGTGGGGCTCCATCGCGTGGCCGGGCTCTCGCAGGCCACGGGCGAGCGCCTCGCGGCCGCGCGGCCGTTCGCGAGCCTCGCCGACCTCGCCGACCGCGTGCGGCCCACGCCGCCGGAGCTGGACGCGCTCATCCTCGCGGGTGCGCTCGACGCGCTCGCGGGGCACGAGGGCGCGCCCCGCAGCCGCGCCTCCATGCGACTCGAGGCGCGCGTGCTGGGGTCGCTCGCCCACGCGCTGCCCGCGCGCGTGCGGCACGGCGCGGACCCGCGCCGGGGCGGGCTCGCGCTCCCGGACGGCGTGCCGCTCGCGCCCGTGGCCGGCGCGCCCCGCCCCGGCGGAGAGGCGCTGCCGGAGCTGCCCGAGCTCCCGGTCGCGGACCTCGTGCGCGGCGAGTGCGCGGCGACCGGGCTCTGGTTCACGGCACATCCTCTGGATGTGCTGATCCCGCGAGAAGCGCGGGGCACCCGTCCGGAGGACGGGTCGGGATGCGTGCGCGCCGCCGGGCTCGATCGCCACGCCGGGAAACGCGTGCGCGTGTGCGGCATCCCGTGCGCGGCCCGCCGGGTCGAAGCGAAGACCGGCGGCATCGTGCTGTTCACGACGCTCGCCGATCACACCGGACTCGTGGAGTGCGTGCTGTTCCCCGACAGCTACCGCCGCTGGGGCCAGCACATGCGCCGTGAGGTGGTGCGCGCCGAGGGCCGCGTGGACGAGACGCTGGGCGCGCTCACCGTGGTCGTGGACCGCGCCGAGCCGCTGGGCGAGAGAGCGCGTGCGTCCGCGGCGCTCGGCTGGCAGGACGCGGGCCCGCCGAGCCGGAACCGGGTGGCCTGAAGCCGGGGGCCCGCTTCGCATCGCCGGAGGGCGGCGCGGTCGAATGCCCCAGCGCCGCTCCCACGCCGGGACATCCGCCCCGGTCGGAGCACGGAAGCGGAGCGGCAGCGCGCACGGCGGCCGCGTGCGGAACGCAGCGCGCGTCCGTAAGCGGCTGGCGCCGCGAGCCCGGCCGAGTGAGGGCGCGATGGATTTCGCGAGAGACCGCGGGGAAGCGTGTCGGCACCGGGATTGCGCTGCACTGGAGCGACTCCACCCGGGGCGCCCGTCCATGAGACGAGTGACCCACCCGCGCACCAGCGCTTCCTCCTTACCATCCGGGACATCCATGAATCGACTGCAGAGGTTCCGCGCAACGCTCGCCGTCGCAACGATCGCCCTGCTCCTGGCCGGGTGCTCGACGCTCCCGACCGAACCCGAACCCGGGCCGCTTGGCTCCGCCCCGGTGAGCGGCGAAGGCGCCGTCACGAGCCCGTACTCCGGCGTGGACCCCGACCCCGATGGGGGCGCGGGATCCGGCGACGGCGGCGGCTCCGGCAGCCCCTCCGCGGATGGCGCGACGGGGGCGAGCCAGACCAAGTCCATCTCACGGCTGCTCGGCGGCGGCGTGCAGGCGGGACGCTTCAAGGTCATCGTCCCGCCGCTCGCCCTGCGCCGGAACGCCGTGATCACCGTGCACCAGCCGGATCTCACGGTGAACAAGGTGAACCTCGAGATCTCGCCGGCCAGCGCCAACGCCTTCCTGCTGCCGGTGCTGCTCGTCGCGGACTGCTCGTACATGCCGAGGCAGCTCCTCTCGCTCCAGTCTATCTGGTGGTGGAATCCCGGCGCGAACCGCTGGGAGTTCGTGGTCACCTCGCAGGTGGACCTCGTGAAGGGCACGGTCACGGCGGCGCTCAAGCACTTCTCCACCTACAAGGTGGACGGGAAAGCGGGCTGGTAGGCGCTCACGAGAGAGAGGGCGCGTCCACGGGGCCGGAACGGCCTCCCGACACGCGGCCGGCGGTCGTCCCCTGAGCCCACGCCGGCCGGCGCCCCACGCGCGACGAAGGCGGATCCGCCCCGGGGCGGCGGGCCGCACGGGCCGGCGCTACACTGGTCGCCGCCGAGACCGGTCCCGCAGCGCCCTCGAGAAGGAGGCTGGAGATGAGCGGACTCACCCAGGCGACGTGCGTCCCGTGCCGGGGCGGCGTGCCGACGCTGACCGACGCCGAGATCGCGGAGTTCGAGCCCCAGGTGCCGGAGTGGCAGGTGGCGGAGGTGGACGGCATCAAGCGCATCCGGCGCGAGTACCGGTTCAAGGACTTCCAGCAGGCCATGGACTTCGCCGTGAAGGTCGGCGAGCTGGCCGAGCGCGAGCAGCACCACCCCGACCTGCACGTCGCGTGGGGCAGGGTTGCGGTGGAGACCTGGACGCACAAGATCGAGGGGCTCCACCAGAACGACTTCATCCTCGCCGCCAAGTGCGACGAGCTGTTCGCGGGACGGCCGGCCTGACGGCCCCAGCCGGCCGGTCGTGCGGTCCCGGGGTTTGAACGCCGCACGGCATCCCGGATATCCTCGCGCCACTGGTCTCGTTGGCCCCGCGGATGAAGGGGCTCCACGCTGGGGAGGGCGCGCGTGACCGCTGGCCGCTGCGGCATGCGGATCGCCGGGATCGCCGCGTACGCGCCGGCGGGCGTCTGGAGCAATTCCCGCGTCGCCGCCCGCCTGCGCCTCGAGCGCATGCGCATGCGCGCCGAGGACGGTGGCGAGCTCACGCCCGAGCAGGAGAAGGCGTTCGAGACGAGCGACCGCTGGGTGCGGCGGTTCATCGGCTTCAGCGAGCGGCGGTTCTGCGCGGAGGGTGAGGGCACCGCGGATCTCGCCACGCGCGCGGCCCGGCTGCTGTTCGAGCGCTCGGGCGAGAACCCCGCCGACGTGGACGCGATCCTCGTCGCGACCGTCACGCCCTCGTACCTCTACAGCCCCCCGGACGCGGCGCTCGTGCAGCACGAGCTGGGCATCCCCGTGTGGTCCGGGCCCGCGCCGCGTGAGATCAAGGGGGCCGACGTCTCGCTCGCGTGCAGCAGCTGGGTGACGACGCTGATGCTCGCCTACTCGCTGATCCGCGCCGGGATGGCCGGGCGCATCCTGCTCGTGGGAGCCGATCGGATGAGCGCCACCATCAACTGGCGCGACCGGAGCTTCGCCACCGTGCTGGGCGACGCCGGCACCGCGGCGCTGTGCGTGGCGGTGTCCGAAGCCGAGGACTGGTTCGCGCCCGCGCAGTTCTGGAGCTGGCTCGACGGCAGCCAGGCGGACCTCATCCTCACCCCGACGGGCGGCTCGCGTCAGCCGCGGCCCTCGCCGCTCGAGCTCGAGGCGGGCCAGAATCGCCTCGCCATGGACGGCGCCGCGGTGCGGACGTCGCTCGTTCCGTTCACGGGCGGCCCCGCCATGGCGGCGGCGCTCGCGAAGGCCGGCTGGAGTCTCGCGGACCTCGACCTGGTCGCGCTTCACGAAGCCAACCTCACGCTCAACGCCTCCATCGTGAAGCTGTGGCGCGATCGCGGGTTCCGCGGCGAGGTGCTGGACGCCGGCGGCCGGTTCGGCAACACCACCAGCGCCTCGATCCCGCTCGCTCTCGCGCTCCATGGTCCGGCGCTGTCCGAGGGCAAGAAGCTCGGACTCTTCGGATTCGGCGGCGGCCTGTCCGCGAGCTTCGCGCTCGGCGTCATCCGGCACGCGCTGCCCACCTGGACCGACGTCTAGGCTCTGTCCGAGAACGCCACGCGAGCGCGTGGCGTTCTCGGACAGAGCCCGGCCCGGCGGCGTTCGGGCGCGGGGAGGGCGTCGGGCGATCTCCATGAAAAGTGCGCTTTCATTGGCGAATCCGCGGAGAACGCCCGCACTTGGGGGAACACACATCGAATTGACTGGCGCGCCGGACCTGAATGCCCGATAGTGCCCTCAGTCTTCGGTCGTGCATGGATGAGCCGCCCACGTTCAGATCCGCCAGAGACTTTGCTGGCGGTTTTTTCGTGGGTGTCGAGTCCGGGCCGACTGGGGAGACGGTCACAGAGACCGTACGTCGCCGCGGCGTGTGGATGCGGCAAGCACGGGTCCTCGGACCCGGTTACAACAGGAGTTCCAAGTGGCTAGTGGCACCGTGAAGTGGTTCAACGAGGCGAAGGGTTTCGGCTTCATCACCCAGACGGACGGCGGCGAGGACGTGTTCGTGCACTTCTCGGCCATCCAGGGCGACGGCTTCAAGACGCTCGCCGAGGGTGAGTCGCTCGAGTTCGACGTGACCCGCGGGCCGAAGGGCCTGCAGGCGGCGAACGTCCGCAAGGCCTGACGTCCGAGGTACCACCTCACGTCGAAAGGGCGGCGTCCGGAAGGGACGCCGCCCTCGGCGTTTCAGGTGATCATGCGCTCTGAGTCACTCGAGTCGCACGAAGCGTGTCACCCGACTCGCCCGCGACGCGTCCACGAGCCGCGCGAAGTACACCCCGGCGCGCGCGCGAGCGGACCAGCGGACGTGATGGTCGCCGGCGTCCGCGGGGCCGTCGAGCAGCACCGCCACGAGCCGGCCGGAGACGTCGTGCACGGTGAGCCGCGCGCGCCCCGCCCGAGGCAGCGTGAAGCGCAGGGCGGGTCCGCCGCGCGCGGGGTTCGGGCTCGCGGTCAGCGTGAGCGTCGAGCCGGGCGGCTCCGGACGCGGGGCATCCAGAACCGCGGAGATCGGCACCCGCGACAGGCCGTGGCTCACGTGCCCGTGCACGAGGCCGCTGCCCGCGCCGTACAGGTGGTCGCCGTGGAAGGCGAACGCCCAGGCGTTCGTGCCCGAGCCCAGCAACTGCCAGTCGCTCCCGGTCCACTTCGCGATCGTCTGCACCTCCGTGTCATCGGGAAGGCGGAATACCCCCGACGCGAACAGCTCCCCACCGTATTCCCTCACTTGGACGAGCTGCGAGACGTTGCCGCCCATTTGATGCCAGCCGCTGCCGTCCCAGTAGGCCGCCCCATCCAGGGGCGTCGCGCCCGACGACGTGAACCGGCCGCCGGCCACGATGAGCCCGTTCCAGGAACCCACGGCGTCCACCGGGCCGCCCGACAGGCCGGCCCCGAGCGGGTGCCACGCGGCGCCATCCCAGACGGCGATCCCGGCGGCGGGCGCGCCGCCCGCCTGGGTGAACGTGCCACCGACGATGAGGCTGTCGCCATGGACGCCGAGCGTCCAGGCGATGCCGCTGACGCCGGCCCCGGCGGCCTGCCAGGAGGTGCCGTTCCACTTCGCGAGACCATTGAAGGCGCCCAGCTGCTCGGTGGCGTAAAGATCGCCCTGGAACTCCTGCATCGCATCCACGAAGTCGGGAGCGTTGGAGCCCAGAGCGTTCCAGGTGGTGCCGTTCCAACGCGCCATCCGCTGGATCGGCGTGCCCGTGATGCTCAAGCTGTAGCCTCCCACGATCAGGTCCCCACCCCAGGACGCCAGAACCCTGTACTGCGCCAGGACGGCGCTCCCGCCAAGGGGCGTCCAGCTCGTGCCGTCGAAGGCGCCCACGCCGCGCGCGTATTCATAGTGATCCGAGTCCGCGACCAGCCCGAACGCGCCCGCGACAACGAGGTTGCCATTCCAGTTCAGCATCGAGTGGATGGGTCCGTTCGGGGACTTCATCGAGGCGTCCCACGGGACGCCCACGGTGGACCACTGGCTTCCGTCGAAGATGGCGATGTTGGGGATCAACTGGACCCCGTTGTTCACCGCGTTGCCGCTCGCCACGAGGCGGGATCCCCAGGTCCCGAGGCGGGACATCGTGGAGTTCCCCGGCCACCCGAAGCCGAGACTGTCGCCGGGCAGCACGGTGAGCGACGTGCCGTCCCACTGCGAGAGCCTGCCGACCGGCCACGAGATGGTGGTGATGACCTTCCCGCTCCACACCGTGCCATCGTTGCTGCTCTTCCCCGCGGCGCCGGGGATCCCGTTCCACTGGGCACCATCCCAGCGGCCCAGTCCACCGAGCGCGACGCCCGCTCCAACGAGCGATTGCCCGGTGGCATAGAGGTTCGCCCCGTCCGAAGCGAGCCCGTTCAAGACGCCAGTGACGACGCCGGTCCGTTGCTCCCACACGCCGAGCGTGCCGTTCCACGCCTGGATCGCACTCCCGGTCAATGAGCCGCCCGCGTAGAGCTCCCCGCCGTGCACGGAGAGTTCGGTCGCCTGCGTGCCCGTCAGGCCGCTCCCGATCGCGGACCATACGGAGCCGTCGAACCACGCGATCTTGCTCGCAGGGACACCTTCCACCGCGGTGAAGCGACCGCCGATCACCAACTTCCCGTCGAACTCCGTCATGCAGAAGACGTAATCGTTGGTGACGCCCAGCAGGTCCCAGGTGCTCCCGTTGAATCTCAGGATCGAGAAGAGCCCATAGGTCGGGAATGGACCCAGCGACGCCACGACGAGCTGGCCGTTCCACGTCGTCATCAGCTGGACGTAGCCGGCGTCAGGAAGCGTTGCGTAGTCCGTCCCGTCCCAGAGCACGAGATCGTCGCAAGCGACGGCCCCTGCGGCCGTGACTCGCTCGATCACGAGCTTGCCCTGCCATTCCAGCACCGGGTGGCTCACGGCGGGCGTGACTCCCGGCGTGCGGAACCCCTCCCACGAGGCGTCCATCGGCAGCGACAGCGAACCGGCGATCCCGGGCGCTCGATTCCTCGCGAGCGGCCCCCAGGCCGCCGGGTTCGCGCCCTGCCACAACGGCCGGAGCCCTGCCAGCTCCGGCGAAAGCGGGTCCGCATCGGCCGGCAGGGGCTGCGAGGCCGCGACCGTGGCGAGCATGCACCCGATCAGCGGGACGAGTGGCAGATGAGGTGCGAGCGTCCGGGTCATGCGCAGATCCTCCCTCAACAGCCAGCACAGGCGACGGCCCTGTTGCGGGAATGCCTCGCTTCGGTCGAGGGGGATGTCGAACGGAAAGTCTCGCCACCCCGGCAGGCCGATGTCAAGGGGCTTCTGCTGATGACCGTCCCGTCAGCCGCGCCTCGCCGCCTCGGCCCAGGCGCGTACGATCCCGCCCGCGGGCAGGACGCTGGCGATCGCCGCCACGCTCTTCCCGGCCTGCCAGACCTGCGAGGCCTCGTCGCGGGCGCCCCGGCGCAGCCTGAGGACCGAGCGCACGGTGAACAACGCCCGCATCGCGTGCTTCGTGCGCGGGTTGCGAAGCAGCCAGCGCTCGAGCGCGTTCGCACGCAGGCCCATCCGGCGGACGGCCGGGGTGTCGAGCACCGCGAGCGGGACGCCGGTGATGCGCTCGGAGAGCACGACGTCGTCCTCCCCCGCGGCCACGATGGCGGCCTTGTAGCTCTCGCTCGCGTCGCACTCGTGCGTGGCGATGAAGCGCGTGCCGCACTGCACTCCTGCGTACCCCATGCGCAGCGCCCCGACGAAGGCGGCCGCGTCGCCCACGCCGCCCGCGCACACGACCGGCAGACCGAACGGTCGCAGCTCGTCGAGGAGCACCCGCGGCTCCCGCGGGCCGGCGTGGCCGCCGGCGCGGCGGTTGACCGCGATGAGCCCGTCGGCGCCTGCGTCGCGCGCCTTGGCCGCCCACTTCGCCTCGGTCACGTCGTGGTAGACGACGCCTCCCGCCGCGTGCGCCTTCTCCACCACCCAGCGGGGGTCGCCGAGCGAGGTCACGAAGAACCGCACGCCCTCCTCGAGGGCTTCGTCCACCCAGCGCTTCATGCGATCCAGGTAGCGGCGCGAAGACTTCTCGATGAGCGCGTTCATGCCGATCGGCTTCGAGGTCAGCGCGCGCACACGCCGGAGGCCCTCGCGGAACCCGAGCTTGTGCACGAACGTGAGCGTCACGGGCTGGACGATGCCGATGCCGCCGGCCTCCGACACCGCCGCCACGAGCTCCACGTTGCTGCACGGGTACATGGCGCCGCCGATGAGCGGCACCTCGATCCCCGCGTGGCGCGTGAGCGGTGTGTCGAGCGTCAACGCGTCCGTCCCAGCCGCCACTTGACGAGGACCACCGCGACCACCTCGCCCCCGCTGTCGCGGATCTCGGCATGGACGTCGAGATCGGTGTCTCCGGTCACCTGGGGGAACGCGACCCGGCTCTCGGCCACGAGCGTGCCGCGCGCCTTCTTCCGGTAGTCGGTCTCGATGCGCGTGACGATGCCGCGCACGCCGGCGGGCATCGCGGCGGTCATGGCGAGGCCGCTCGCCAGCTCGCCGAGGTTCGTGAGCGCCACGGCGTGGATGGAGCCCAGGTGGTTGCGCACCGCACGCCGGTCGCGGAGCGCGAGGCGTGCGTGGCCCGGCTCCAGGGTGAGCACCGTGGCGCCGATGCTGCCGCTGTAGGGCACCTGACGCGCGAACAGCATCCCGAAGAGCGCGCGCCCGAACGGCAGCCGTTCGCAGCCTCGCCAGAGCGCCAGCAGTCGCTGCCCCGCCGGGGCCGGCGAGGCGGGCGGTCCCTCCGTCACCGCGGCGACCCGACGGCGTCGGACCCCACGTCAGCGCTCCTCGGGACCCGTCACAGCCCGAGCTCGCCGGCGATGCCGGCCATGGCGTCGCGCACGAACGCGACGTGCTCGTCCAGGTCCACGCCCAGCTCCGCGGCGCCGTTCACGATGTCGTCGCGGTTCACGTTCCGGGCGAACCCGGCGCTCTTCAGCTTCTTCCTCACGGAGTCCACGCTCACGGCCGCGAGCTTGCGCTCCGGCGTCACCAGCGCGCACGCGACGAGGAAGCCGGCGAGCTCATCGCACGCGAACAACACCCTCGCCATGAGTGTGTCGCGAGGCACGCCGGAGTAGGTGGCGTGGCCGAGCACGGCAAGGCAGATGTCCTCCGGCCAGCCGGCGGCGCGCAGCACCTCGACGCCCTTCATCGGATGGAGTTCGGCCGAGGGATGGCGTTCCCAGTCGAAGTCGTGGATGAGCCCGGTGAGGCCCCAGCGCTCGGCGTCTTCGCTGTAGCGTGCGGCGTAGGCGCGCATCGCGGCCTCGACCGCGTAGCAGTGCTTGCGCAGGTTGGCGTTCGCGACCCAGTCGTGGAGCAGCGCCACCGCCTGCTCGCGCGTCGGCAGGGCTCCCACCGTCATCCGGGGCTCACGGCACCCGAAGCGCGAGGGCGGCATGCGTCGCCCCCTTCGGGTGACTTCCCGCTGCCGTTCACTTGTTCTCGAATTGCTTGCGGTTCTTCTCGATGAACGTCTGCCACTTCTCGGGCACGGCGTTGTCCGGGAAGATGGCCTGCACGGGGCAGGCGGCCTCGCACGCCTGGCAGTCGATGCACTCGTCGGGGTGGATGTAGAACTGGTCCTCGCCCTCGTAGATGCAGTTCACGGGGCAGACCTCGACGCACGACTTGTCCTTCACCCCGATGCAGGGCTCGGCGATGATGAACGGCATTGCGGGTCCTCCGGACGTGCACGGGCGCGGGGCGCCCGGGGATGTGCGAGTGTGGGTGAAGTGCGAGTCTAGAGGCGCCCCCCGGGACTGGCAAGAATCCGGCGACCCTTCGTTCGACCACTCGTCGGAGGGTGGCGACCGCCCATCGGACCGTTCCCGCCGCGCGGCCACGAACGCTGTCTCGCGGCGCGGCGAACCGCGACGCTGCGCCCATGCGCACGCTCGCGAACGACCTCGGACGCCGACGGCACCGGCGCGGGCCGGCCGGCCTTGACCTCGTCACGGGCGCTGTTCGAGACTCGCCGGCTTCCGACCGCTCCTCCCTCCCCGTCGCCCCAGGGACCCGCCCCGCAATGGAACAGCCGCCCGACCTGTCCTCGCTCCGTATCGACCGCGCGGCGCGCGAGCCCCGCAAGGGGGTCCACCCCGCCGTGCTCGCGCTCATCGCGGTCGCGGTGCTCGCCGGCGTGGTGGTCGCGGTGCTGGCGATCATGCGCGCGAGCGCGGCGACCGCGGTCACGGTGGGCACGGCCGAAGCGACCGGCGGCGGCAGCGCGACCGGCGCGGGGATCAGCGCGAACGGCTACGTGGTCGCCCGCACCAAGGCGAGCGTGTCGAGCAAGATCCTCGGGCGACTGGCGTGGATCGGTGTCACCGAGGGCACGACGGTGCGCGCCGGCGAGGTGATCGCGCGGCTCGAGAGCGCGGACTTCGAGGCGGCGCTGCGGGCCGCCGAGGCGACCGTGGCCCAGCTCGAGGCGCAGACGGTGCAGGCGCAGCGCGACCTCAGGCGCGCACAGTCCCTGAGGACGCAGAACCTGGTCTCGGATGCCGACCTCGAGACCGCCGAGACCCGGCTCGACGTGGCGGCTGCGCAGGCCAACGCGGCGCGGGCGCAGGTGGGCGTGGCGCAGGCCACGTTGGAGAACACGCGGGTGCGCGCGCCGTTCACCGGCACGGTGTTGCGCAAGGACGCCGAGGTGGGCGAGATCGTGGCTCCGTCCTCCGCCGGCGGCGGCCTCACGCGCACGGCCATCGTCACCATGGCCGACCTCTCGACGCTTGAGGTCGAGGTGGACGTGAACGAGGCCTACATCGCGCAGATCCGCAACGGCCAGCCGGCGCGCATCACGCTCGACGCCTACCCCGACACCTCGTTCGCCGGGCGTGTGCGCCAGGTGGTGCCCACCGCGGACCGCCAGAAGGCCACGGTGCTCGTCAAGGTCTCGATCCTCGACCGCGACCCGCGTATCCTGCCCGAGATGGGCGCCAAGGTCGTGTTCCAGTCGCACGGCGCGCAGGCACAGGCCGCGCCGCGAAGGGTGTTCGTGCCCGAGGCCGCGATCCGGACGAGCGAGGGCCGGCAGGCGGTCTGGATCGTGGACGGCGGCGCGGTCCGGCGCGCATGGGTGGACGTGGGCCCGGCACGCGGCGACCGGCTCGAGGTCCGGCAGGGGCTCTCCGGCGGCGAGACGCTGGTGCTCGACCCGCCCGCGACGTTGAAGGATGGTTCCAGGGTGAGGATCGCGGGCCGCTGACGCGGACCCGGAGGAGGGAACAGGCATGTCATCCGTGGCCGTGCGCAACGTGGTCAAGGTCTATCGCCGCGACGCCGAAGAGGTGCGCGTCCTCGACGGGCTCTCGCTCGACATCCAGGACGGAGAGTTCGTGGCGCTCATGGGGCCGTCCGGCTCGGGCAAGACCACGCTCCTCAACCTCATCGGCGGCGTGGATCAGCCCACCTCGGGCGACGTCGAGGTGGCGGGCACGAACATCTCGCGCATGAACGGCGCGGCGCTGGCGCGCTGGCGCGCCACCTCGATCGGCTACGTCTTCCAGCTCTACAACCTGATCCCGGTGCTCACCGCGCTCGGCAACGTGGAGCTGCCGCTCCTGCTCGTGCGGATGAGCGGCGCCGAGCGCCGGAAGCGCGGCACCACCGCGCTCCAGCTCGTGGGCCTCGGCGACCGGCTCCAGCACTACCCGCGCCAGCTCTCGGGCGGCCAGGAGCAGCGCGTTGCCATCGCTCGCGCGATCGTCTCCGACCCCAAGGTGGTGCTCGCCGACGAGCCCACGGGCGACCTCGATCGCAAGTCCGCCGAGGAGGTGCTCACGTTGCTCGAGCGCCTGAACCGGGAGTTCCGGAAGACCATCATCATGGTGACGCACGACCCGCACGCCGCCGAGCGGGCCACACGCCGCTACCACCTCGACAAGGGCGTGTTGTCCAGCTAGCCGGGGAGGCGCGCATGCTCAAGCTCGTGGTCGTGAACCTGTTCCGCAACAAGCTGCGCACGTTCCTCACCATGGCGAGCGTGACCGTGGCGCTGTTCCTCTACTGCGCGCTCGGGGGCATCCTCGACACGCTCCAAGAGTCCATCAAGGTGGGCAGCGAGTCGCGCCTGGTCGTGCGCAACAAGATCTCGCTCGTGCAGTGGATCCCCATGGCCTACCGCCAGCGCATCCAGGCCGTGCCCGGCGTGAAGCGCGTGGCGGTGCAGAACTGGTTCGGCGGCCAGGACCCCGCCGACCTGCGCGGCTTTTTCGCCCAGTTCGCGGTGGACGAGCCCTACTTCGCCATCTACGGCAAGGACATCGACATCGTCCAGGCGTCCGAGGCGCAGGCCGCGGTGGCCGTGCCCGAGGGCACGGACCCGAAGCTCGCCGCCTACTTCCTCGAGCGGAACGCGTGCGTGGTGGGCGAGCGGCTGCTCGAGAAGAAGGGCTGGAAGCTGGGCCAGACCGTGAACCTCGCGGGCACCATCTTCCCGGGCACCTGGCCGTACACGATCCGCGCGGTGTACCGGGCGAAGGACAAGTCGTTCGGCGAGGAGATCCTGTTCTTCCACTTCAAGTACCTGAGCGAGCGCGGCATGGGCGGGCAGGAGGCGGTCGGCACGTACGTGCTGGAGCTCTCCGACCCCTCACAGGCCAGCACCGTGATCACCGCGGTGGACTCGCAGTTCGAGAACGCGGCGCCGGCCACGCTCACCGAGACCGAGCAGGCGTTCTCGGCCGGCTTCGTGAGCATGTACGGCAACGTGCCGTTCGTGCTGCGCGTGATCGGACTGGCGATCGTGTTCAGCATCCTGCTCATCGCCGCGAACACGATGATGACCTCGGTGCGCGAGCGGACGAGCGAGTTCGGGGTGCTCAAGACGCTGGGCTTCACGGACGGCGCCGTCTTCGGCATGGTCGTCCTCGAGGCGGCGGTCATCACGCTCGGCGGCGGGCTGCTGGGCGCGCTCGGCCCAAAGTTCCTCGTGGACGGCGCGGCCGTCCCCGGCGGGTTCCTGCCGCCGATGACGGTGTACTGGGCCACGGCGCTCACCGGCGTCGCGATCGCGGTCGCGATCGGCGCCGTGAGCGGCCTCACGCCCGCCTTCCAGGCCTCGCGCCTGCGCATCGTGGACGCGCTCCGGCGCGTGGACTAGGAGAGCCCATGGCCATCCCGATCGCGTACAACCTGCGCAGCGTGCTCAACCGCCCCATGTCCACCGCCACCACGGCGCTCGGCATCGGGCTCACCGTGGCCATCTACATCGGTGCGCTCGCGCTCGCGGCGGGCTTCCGCGCCTCGCTCGTCACGACCGGAGCGCCCGACAACGCGCTGCTGCTCCGGAAAGGCGCCGACAGCGAGATCTCGAGCGGTATCACACTCGAGCAATCGAACATCCTCAAGGCCCACCCGGCGGTGGCCGTGGGCCCCGACGGGCGCCCGCGCGCGAGCGCCGAGATGGTCATCGTCGTGAACAAGCCACGCCTGGGCCAGAAAGGCTCGTCCAACGTCATGCTGCGCGGCGTGGATCTGGCCGCGGCCGACCTGCGCGGCGGCGTGACGATCGTGGCCGGCCGCATGTTCACGCCGGGCACCGACGAGGTCATCGTCGCGAAGCGCATCGCCGGGCGCTTCGCCAACTGCAATGTGGGCGACATGCTCCGCTTCGAGCAGCGCGACTTCAACGTGGTCGGCCACTTCACGGCGTCCGGCTCGGCGTTCGAGTCGGAGATCTGGGGCGACGCGGCGGTGCTCATGCCGGCGCTCAACCGGACGGGCTTCTTCCAGACCTTCGTGTTCCGGATGAAGGACCCGGCGTCGTTCGCGGCGGTCAAGAAGGAGCTAGAGGCCGACCCCAGGCTCCAGGTCCAGGTCCAGCGAGAGCGCGAGTTCTACCTGGCGCAGAGCGGCTCGTTCACGACGCTCATCACGACCATCGGGCTGTTCATCACCGTCATCATGGCGATCGGCGCGGTGTTCGGCGCCGCGAACACGATGTACGCGACGATCGGCGCGCGCACACGCGAGATCGCGACGCTGCTGGTGCTGGGCTTCCGGCCGTTCGCGGTGATGACCTCGTTCGTGTTGGAGTCGGTGATCCTGGCGGTCATCGGCGGGAGCGTGGGCTGCCTGCTGGCGCTGCCCATGAACGGGATCACGTCGAGCACGACGAACTTCCAGTCGTTCTCGGAGATGGCGTTCCAGTTCCGGGTCACGCCGGCGATCCTCGGCCAGGCTCTCGCGTTCTCGGTGGTCCTCGGCGTGATCGGTGGCTTCCTCCCGGCGCTCAAGGCCGCCCGCCAGTCGCTGTCGCGCTCGCTGCGGGCCTGACCCTCGAGCGCACCCGATGCGCTCGCTCGCGCCCAACGGGGTCCGATACCGAAACAGGGACAGACCATCTAAGATGCTCCGGCCGTACTGTCGACCGACCTCTCCCCGAGGAGGCTCCCCTGTCCGACATCCGTGAAGTCATCATCCTGGGCTCGGGGCCCGCCGGGTTCACCGCGGCGCTCTACACGGCGCGCGCCAGCCTGAATCCGCTCCTCTTCAGCGGGCTCCAGCCCGGCGGGCAGCTCACCATCACCACCGACGTCGAGAACTACCCCGGCTTCCCGAAGGGCATCCTCGGGCCCGAGCTCATGGACCTCATGCGCGAGCAGGTCGTGCGCTTCGGCACCGAGATCGTGGACACGCTCGTGGACCGGGTGGACTTCTCCAAGCGCCCGCTCAGGGTGTGGGCGGACGAGAAGGCCTACCGGGCGAAGAGTGTGATCGTCGCCACCGGGGCCTCGGCGCTGCTGCTGGGGCTCCCGAGCGAGCAGCGCTTCATGGGCTTCGGCGTGAGCGCGTGCGCCACCTGCGACGGCGCACTGTTCAAGGGCAAGCGCGTGATCGTGGTGGGCGGCGGGGACACCGCCATGGAGGAGGCCAACTACCTCACCCGCTTCTGCCCCGAGGTCACGGTGGTCCACCGCCGCGACACGCTGCGCGCGAGCAAGATCATGCAGGACCGCGCGCAGGCCAACCCGAAGATCCGGTTCCTGTGGAACACCGAGGTGACCGAGGTCCTGGGTGAGGAGAACCGGCGCGTGACCGGCGTGAGGCTGCGGGACAGCGTGACGGGAGCCACGAGCGAGCTGGCCATCGACGGGATGTTCGTGGCCATCGGGCACAAGCCCAACACCGAGTTCCTCAAGGGGCAGCTCCCCATGGACGCGAAGGGCTACGTGCGCATCGAGCCGGGCACGGCGCGCACCTCCGTCCCGGGCGTGTTCGCGGCGGGGGACGTGCACGATTCCGTGTACCGCCAGGCGGTGACCGCGGCCGGCAGCGGCTGCATGGCGGCGATGGATTGCGAGCGCTGGCTCGAGTCCCAGGCGCACGCCGAGGCGCCCGCGGCCGGGTCGCGCTGAGGCGGAGGCCTCGTGGAACGGGAGACGCTCGAGTTCGACGTGCAGTTCGTGGGCGCGGGCCCCGCCGGGCTCGCGGGCGCGATCCACCTCGCCGACCGGATCGCGCGCCACAACGAGCAGGCGGCGGCGGCCGGCACCCCGCCGCTCCCTGAGACGAACATCGCGGTGCTGGAGAAGTCCACCGAGGTGGGCGCCCACGGCATCTCGGGCGCCGTCATGGACCCGCGCGCGCTGCGCGAGCTGATCCCCGACTTCGCCGCGAAGGGCTGCCCGGTCGAGTCCGAGGTCACGGGCGACGACGTCCACCTGCTGTTCGCGCGCTCGTCGTTCCGGCTGCCGTTCGTGCCGCCGGCGCTCCAGAACCACGGCAACCTGATCGTGAGCCTGGGCGAGATGTGCAGATGGCTCGCCGCGCAGGCCGAGGAGCGCGGCGTGCTGATCGCCACCGAGACACCGGCGCAGACCCCGCTGCTCGAAGGCACGCGCGTCCGGGGCGTGCGGACGGGCGACAAGGGCGTGGACCGGAACGGGAATCGGAAGCCCACCTACCAGCCCGGCGCGGACTGCATCGCCCGGCTCACCGTGCTTTGCGAAGGGCCGCGCGGCACGATCGCCCTGCCGCTCGAGCGCTCGCTCGGGCTCACCGAGGGCCGCCACCCCCAGGTCTACGCGACCGGCGTGAAGGAGCTGTGGGAGGTCCCCGCCGGGCGCGCGCAGAAGGGCCGCGTCATCCACACGATGAACTGGCCGCTTCCCTCCGACACGTTCGGGGGCGGGTTCATCTACGGGCTCTCCGACTCGCGCTGGTACGTGGGATTCGTCACCGGGCTCGACGCCCCCGACCCGACGAGCGACCCGCACGGGAACCTGCAGCGCTTCAAGACCCATCCGCTCGTGGCGTCGCTGCTCGAGGGCGGAAAGCCCGTGAGCTACGGGGCCAAGGCCATACCCGAGGGCGGCTGGTACGCGATGCCGCGGCTCCACGCGGAGGGCCTGCTGCTCGCCGGGGATACCGGCGGGTTCCTGAACGGCGGCCGCTTGAAGGGCATCCACCTCGCCATCAAGAGCGGGATGCTCGCCGCCGAGCAGGCGTTCGAGTGCCTGGTCGCCGGCGACTTCTCGGCGGCGCGGCTCGCGGGCTACGAGGCGAAGGTCGGCGCTTCCTGGGCCGGCGCGGAGCTGCGCGGCATGCGCAACTTCCACCAGGCGTTCGACGGTGGCCTGTGGACGGCGCTCCCGCGCACCGGCTTCCAGATGTTCATGGGCGGGCTGGACCCGCTCGGCGACAAGCTGCCGGGTCACGCCGGCCACGAGCGCATGCGCAAGCTGCGGGCCGTGCACCCGGACGGCAAGCCCGCGCCGATGAAGCCGGACGGGAAGCTCACGTTCGACAAGCTCGCCGACGTCTTTCTCTCGGGCACGATGCACGACGAGGACCAGCCCGTGCACCTGCTGGTGGCCGACACGAGCGTGTGCGCCACGAAGTGCCGCGAGGAGTACGGCAACCCCTGCCAACACTTCTGCCCGGCGAGCGTCTACGAGATGGTGCCGGACCCGGCGCGCGAGGGCGCGATCAAGCTGCAGATCAACGCCTCGAACTGCGTGCACTGCAAGACCTGCGACATCGCCGACCCCTACCAGATCATCACCTGGACCACCCCCGAGGGCGGCGGCGGGCCGAACTACAAACGGCTGTGAGGCTTGCCCGGGCGTCGCCGGCGTCCGCGCCGGGTCCCCGCGGGCTCCGGCGCCGGAACGCGAAGGGCGCCCTCGCTGCGGAGCTTGACAGCCGGTCACTCCAACTCAGCGATACATCGCCTTCACGCGGCCCCATGTGCTCGGCGTCACGGACGTGATCACGTGGCACTCGACGTCGTCGTCCTCCTCGGTGTTGAACTCCTCGAGGTCGTCCGTGAGCGAACTGGTCGTGCGCGGCTGCAGGTAGCCGGTCCCGATCGGCGGGATGATGCGCGTGCCGATGAGTGCGTCCGCGGCCGAGATGGCGGCGGTCACCGAGGCCGGCGCCACGGCGCCGGCGATGACGTTGAGCTTCGCGGCCATGAGTTGGTGGGCCAGGGAGATGAGCCCGTTGCCCGCGGCGGGCTTGTGCCAGATGGCCAGGAGCTGGGTCTTCGAGTAGATGATGTTGCCGAGCCGCAGGTTGCTCGCGGGCCAGCCCGTCGGGTGCGTCTTCCAGTAGCCCTGCGAGTGGACGCAGTCCTCGAGCCCGTCGTTCTTCTTGGTCCGGCAGAAGTAGGTGTGGCTGTTGGGGCTCGACGGCACGAGCCCGCCGCCGCCGCCGGTCATCCCGCCGGCCCCGTTGGCGCGCACTCGAATGGCGTATTCGGTGCCCACGGCCATCTCCTCCGAGTGCGTCGCAAGCACGCCGGTCTCGTCGAAGATGTCGCCGATTTCCACCCTGGCCGACTCGCCGGGCCCGAGCAGGAACGAGGTGGTGCCCTCGACCGTGTTGAGCGAGGGGGTCCCGAGATAGATGGCGAAGTGGATCCGCGGATCGAGCGGGTCCTCGGGCCAACCGCCAAGCGCGTCGTGGAGCGAGCGCGGGATCCACTCGACCGTGAAGCCGTTCGGGGCGCCGCTGGCCCCGGCGGTCACGTCGAGGTGGATGAGAGTCGTGGCCTCCAGCCCCTGGACGAGCGCGGGCGAGTCGAGCTGGGTCGGAGCCGCGAGCGCAGCGGACACCGTCAGGAGAACGTGCGTAACCGACTGGACCGCAATGCGCAGCTGGCGAGGCATGGGCCGGGGGGCTCCCTGGACTGAGATGTCATGCACAATGCACCAGGCCGGGCGCTGGGGGAGCCTGCTGCAGACAGCACTCGATTCTTCATTCTAAGAGGTGACAGTACGTCTCGACAACGCTATTTTGCGGCAAAGCCGCGAGTTTCTGGGCGTTCCCGGGGCATCGCGGTGCGCTCCGGAGTACTCGTGTGCGCGCGGCGGCACGGCGCCGGGTTCCCGCCTGCGATGCCGGGCACGCTGCTCGCGAACCACACGAGTGACTCGTACCCGCTCTCGAGGAGCATTCGTAACGTGAATCGTCGCAACAGCTTGGTTCTCTCCTCCATGCTCCTGGTGTGGCTCGCCGCGGGCGCGACCTCCTGCGCCGTGGGCGGCGGCGCGCCGGGCGGGTCCCCCGGGGCGTCGCCGCCCTCCTGGCCCGCGTCGAAGGTCGGCCTGCCGGCGCAGCTGCGAGTGTTCCACGACGAGCTCGAGCCGCACGGGGACTGGGTGCTCGTCGAGCCACACGGCTGGGTGTTCCGCCCGCGCGTGAACACCGTGGCCTGGCGGCCCTACCGCGACGGTCGCTGGGCGCCGTCCTACAGCTACGGCTGGGTGTGGGAATCGGATGAGCCCTTCGGCTGGATCACCGACCACTACGGGTTCTGGTTCCGCGACGAGTTCCAGGGCTGGGTCTGGAAGCCGTACGGCGCCTGGGCGCCGGCGTGGGTCGCCTGGGTCCAGGTCGGGGACTTCGTGGGCTGGTCGCCGCTCCCCCCCGAGGGCGCGCCCGACACCCCGAGCTCGCCCGACGGCGCGTTCACCTACGTCTCCCGACAATCCCTCGGCGGCGCGGGCGCGGCCGCGCGCGCGAGTTTCGTGCGCGACATCCCCGACGATCCCGCGGGCGTGCGCCCGATCGACCGCGTCTCGTCCCACCAGGGCATCTACTGGAACGCCGGCCCGGACCCGAAGGACATCCTGGGCCCGGCCGTCGCCGAGCGACTGCGCCTCGACGAGCGCGACGGCCGCATCGCGCCGCCGGGCGCCGGAGCGCACCTGATGAAGGAGCAGCCGCCGGTGCGGCTCGCATTCCTCGAGCAGCGTACGACGCGCGCCTGGAGCGAGGCCCGCCGCGAGCTGCTCGCCGAGCGCGCGCGGCGGCAGGGTGCGCGGCCCGGGGCGGCGTCCGAGCCACCGCGGCAGGCCGCACCCACCGACGCCGAGAAGCCGCGCTTCCGCCCGGCCCCCGCGGAGGTCGACAGCACCGGGGCGCCCGGGGACTCGCTCCGCCGGCTCCCGCGCGAACCGCGGCGCGGGCCGAGGCGGCCCGCGCGGCCGGGCTCGCGCTGAACGACGCGCCCGCGCGGGCGACGGCGCGGCTCAAGGCGCGCGCGCTCGCGCTCGGCTTCGACGCGGTCGGCGTCGCGAGCGTCGCGCCGCTCGAGGCGCGCGCGCACTACGAGGCCTGGCTCGCGTCCGGCCGGCACGGCGACATGGACTGGCTCGGCTCCGAGACGCACCGGCTGCGCCGCGCCGAGCCCGAGCGGCTCGTGCCGGGCATCCGCTCGGTCGTGTGCGTGGCGCTCTGCCATGAGCCTGGGCGCGACGCCGGCCGCGACCTGCGGCTCGGGCGCATCGCCCGCTACGCCGCGGGCGAGGACTACCACCGCATCATGAAGGACAAGCTGCTCGCGCTCGAGCGCTGGATCCAGCGCGAGCTGTTCCCGGGCTCGGGCTCGCTCTGGTACTCGGACACCGGCGCCATCCTCGAGCGGGGCTGGGCCGAGCGCGCCGGCCTCGGCTGGGTGGGCAAGCACACCGGCGTGCTCGCGGAGACTCTGGGCTCGTGGTTCCTGCTGGGCGAGGTGCTCGTGGACCGCGAGCTCGTGCCGGACGCCCCGGTGCCCGAGCGCTGCGGAACCTGTACGCGCTGCCTCGAGGCCTGCCCCACCGCGGCCATCGTCGCCCCCTACCAGCTCGACGCCCGGCTGTGCATCTCGTACCTGACCATCGAGCAGGCCGGCCCCATCCCGCGCGCGCTGCGGCCGGCGCTCGGCGACTGGGTGTTCGGCTGCGACCTCTGCCAGGAGGCCTGCCCCTGGAACCGGTTCGCGCCGCCGGCGCGCGAAGCGCGGCTGCACGCGCGCACGCTGGACGGCTGGTCGCTCGAGCGCTTCCTCGCGCTCGACGAGGCCGGCTTCCTGGAGCTGTTCGCGACGAGCCCGATCCGCCGCGCCGGCCGCGCCGGGTTCGCGCGCAACGTGTGCGTGGCGCTCGGGAACCGCGGCGACGAGCGGGCGGTGCCGGCGCTCGCGCGGGCGCTCGCCGGGGACGACTCGCCGATCGTGCGCGCGCACGCGGCGTGGGCGCTCGGCCGGGTGGCGGCCGCGATGGCGCCGGGCACGGCCGGTCGAGAAGCGGCGCTCGCGGCGCTCGCGCGGGCCGCGGACGCCGACCCCGACGCCGCCGTCCGCGAGGAAGCGGTACTCGCCCGCGCCGGGCAGGAGCACGCGCCCGGGGTCAGTCGGGCTTGAGCGGGTGGCCGGCCACCCACTCGGCGCCGCCGCCCTCGAAGTGCTCCTTCTTCCAGATGGGGACGTTGCGCTTGAGCTCGTCCATCACCCAGCGCGCGGCGTCGAACGCCGCGGCGCGGTGCGGCGCGCTCGTCACCACCGCCACGCTCGCCTCGGTCACGGGCACCGGGCCCAGCCGGTGCACCACGGCACAGTGGGCGAGTCCGAAGCGCCCGACGGCCTCGCGCTCGAGCCCCGCCAGCGCCTCGAGCGCCATGCGCTCGTAGGCCTCGTACTCGAGCCGCAGCACGCGCCGGCCCGCGTGGTGGTCGCGCGTCGTGCCGAGGAACAGGTTCACCGCCCCGCACGCCGGGCGCGCCGCGGCGGCGAGCAGGGCCGGCACGTCGATCGGCCCGTGCACGAGCTCAGCCACGCTTCGCCGCCTTCGGACGCGACCGTCGGGCGTTGGCGGAAAGACGAGAGCGCGACGCAGGCCGTGCGACCTTCGCCCGTCGCGCGGTCGTGAACGTCCGGCGCAGGATCGGCCGCGTGGGGCTCCGGCGCGCGATCTCGCGGAAGCCCGCGCGCCGGAACGTGGACTCGAACCCGGTCCACACGAACGCCGCGGCCTGGCGCTCGGCGCGGTTCGCGTTGGGGTAGCCCTCGAGCGCGCCCGCGCCCGCGCGCTCGGCATGGCTCGCGGCCGCCTCGAGCAGCGCCGCCGAGACGCCGCGCCCGCGCGCGCCCGCCCCGACGAAGAAGCAGGGCGCCGCCCACACGCGCTCGCCCTCGACCGGCGCCAGCACGCGCGAGTTCTCGAGCCGCCGGAACTCCTCGCGCGGCGCGACCGCGATCCAGCCGACCGGCTCGTCGTCCGCGTAGGCGAGGAGCCCCGGGGGCCGGCGTGCGACGAGCCGGCGGAGCGCGCGGCGGTTGCCCGCGCCCTTGCCGCGCTCGAACTCGGCGAGCGGCAGGCGCATGAACATGCACCAGCAGCCGGCGCACGCGCCGCGCGGGCCGAACAGCTTCACGAGGTCGGGCCAGCGGCCGGGCGTGAGCGGCCGCACGCGGAGCCGCGCGCCGGCCGGCCCCGGCTTCGTGCGCGCGCGCCCGGGCACGTCAGCCGCCGCTCACGGGCGGCAGGAGCGCCAGCTCGCAGCCGTCCGCGAGCGGATCGCCGGGACGAGCGAGCGTGCCGTCCACCGCGATCGCGAGGTGCGGACCCAGCTCGCCGAGCGCCGGATGGGCGCGCTCGAGCGCCGCGAGCGCGTCGGCGACGCGACTGCCCGCGGGCAGCTCGAGCGCGGCGCGGGCGCTGCCCACGCGTTCGCGCGCCTGCGCGAAGAGCCTCACCTCGATCCGCATGCTGGAGCCTCCCCGGTGTCGTGTCCCGGAAGTCCCTTTCCAGATCTCGGGGCCCTCGCGCCCCTGGCTGCGTTGCTCCTCCTCGACGTATCTCCTTGATACGACTTCGTCGTCGCGCCTTGCCAGGGACGCTGCGGGCCTCCGACCTATGGCAAGGGACTTCCGGGACACGACACTAGTGAAGCGCCTATGCTCGCCCGACCATGGGGATGAATCAAGACCACCCGCGCGGACCCTGGGAGCCGCCGGGCGCGGACGCGGTCGGCGGCGCGCCGGACGCCGGACGAGCGGTGACCGGCGCCGACGCGGCCCCCGCCGCCGGGGGAACGCCCCCGCCCGAGGCGGCACCGGCTCCGGCGGGCCCGCTGGACGCCGTGGACGCCGCCCGGGCGGAGCACGAGGCCGCACTCGCGAGCGCCCTGCGGACCATGGCGCAGGCGCGCGCGGGGCTCCTCCGCTGGGGCGCGCTCACGCTCGGAGGCGTGGTCGTCGGGACGCTCGCCGGGCGCGGCGACGTGGCGCCGTTCCTGG